>Ga0209119_1001419_pt1 | contig 23565 bp, 22 predicted proteins | sample COG_03_FD_184747 | JGI IMG/M metagenome (GOLD analysis project Ga0209119, IMG submission 184747) | Pelagic Microbial community sample from North Sea - COGITO 998_met_03 (SPAdes) (version 2) | ecosystem: Environmental > Aquatic > Marine > Neritic zone/Coastal water | place: Helgoland, sampling... | reverse complement strand
AGATCAGACATTAAACAGTACTATCCGTGTGCGGGCAATTGATAAAGCTGGTAATGAATATGTTGCTACGTACGTACCAGAAGAAGCTCAGAGAACAATGGCCTCTGAAGTAAAAATAATGATTACCACTATCGCAACAGTAATTATCATATTCTTCCTCTCAGGAATAATTTACATTGTACTACTTATGCGACGGCGTAAAAAAAGGGTGGTAGAAAATGATGATGTAGAAGAGGAATTAGAATTAGAAGAATAAAATATGTATTTCACACAAAACACTATGGTTTCCAGTATAAAAATACTTTTAATTCTATGTATGTTTGGTGCTGCAGCATCAACTTTCGCAGCCACACTCTCAGTGTCACCAGGTACAGGTGTCTATACCGCAGGACAGACTTTTACCGCACGAGTGGTTGTAAATACTGCGGGTAAAAATATAAATGCAGCTGAGGGGACACTTTCTTTTAAGCCTGGGGAGTTAAGTGTTGTTGCAGTATCTAAAGGTTCAATTTTTAATCTCTGGACAGCAGAGCCTTCTTTCTCAAATAGTGCAGGAACTATCTCCTTTAGTGGAGGTACACCTACTGGTTATACTGGAAGTTCAGGATCCGTACTCTCGGTTACTTTCAGGACAAAAGGGGCAGGAAACCCAAAAGTTTCCTTTAGTAGCGGAGCCGTACTTGCAGCTGATGGGCGTGGTACTAATGTTCTTACCTCAATGAATGGTGGGTCATACACCATTGCTTCAGCAGTTGTGACTCCTGAGCCTGAAACTATCGAGTACATAGCACCAGCAAATACACCTGGCACACCGGTAATTACATCAAAGACACATCCAAAATCAGAGGCTTGGTACAAAGAAGATGCTGCTGAGTTGAGCTGGACGCTCCCCTCAGGAGTTACTGCAATTCGAACATTGCTAAATGAACATAGTGGTTCTATTCCTACGAAAGTCTATGACACTCCACAATCAAGTATTACACTTTCTGAACTCGAGGAAGGTGTGCAGTACTTTCATCTTCAATTTAAAAATAGTGATGGGTGGGGTCGTGTAGCACACTACCGACTTGCTGTTGATTCAGAAGGACCGACTTCTTTTGATGTAACTCTTTCTGAGGGAGCGGACTTGTCAAACCCAATTCAGGTTCTTTCTGTAGTTGCTGAAGATGCAACATCGGAAGTAACGAGATTTATTGTTCAGCTTGATGGGGGTGAACCGTTTGAATTTATTGATGAAGATAAAGAGGGGTTAATTACATTACCCCCTCTTGAGCCTGGGCATCATAGTGTAGTCATTGAAGCATTTGACCAAGCTGGGAATAGTCTTATTGACACTCTTTCATTTGGAGTATTAGCTTTTGATAAACCACAATTTACTGAATATCCTTCAGAAGTTTCAGAAGATGTTATTCCGGTGATAAAAGGTATTACTCGACCAAATGCTGAAGTAAAAATTTTTATCACAAAGGTAGGGAGTGACAATCAAGAAAAAACTGTGCGAAGTTCTGAGACAGGTGAGTTTATTTATATTCCTGAAGGAAGACTTTCTCTAGGTGTGTATGAGCTTTCAGCTGTTGCAGTTGATGAGTATGGTGCACAGAGTGAGGTGAGTGATACTGTACGTATCGCAGTGCAGCAGCCTGGGTACCTACGCATTGGGTCACTTGTGGTGAGTGTTCTTTCAGTCCTTGTGCCATTGTTGGCTCTGGTAGTACTGATGGTATTTGGACTATGGTTCCTTGTAATTCGTTTGCGACGAATGCGTGCTGGTGTTACAAGGGAAACAAAAGAAGCTCTGGCGATGTTGCATACTGAATTTAGTGCACTTACAAACCTTGTGCAGACTGAGGCAGATACACTTTCTTCTTCACGTAAGACAAAAAAATTAACAAAAGCAGAAGCTGTCCTTATTGATGTGGTGAAAGATGCACTGAACAAAGCACAGAAGAAGGTTGAGAAGGAAATTACCGATGTAGAAAATATAGTTGAATAATCTATGAAAAAAATTGAAAGAAAGTATGTGGTAGTAATTCTTTTAGTAGGGACAATGCTGTTTTATGCAGTGTCCTTGTATGTGAGTGATAAGAACGCAGAATACACGGCACAACTTAAAATTCTCATTGCACAACAAGAAAACACGATTACTTCACTTGCTGAAGTGACTGACCGGAACGGTGCTGATAGTGTTGTTTCTAAAATTATCAAAGATTGTGTACCTGAAGACCGACAACGCTTCGATGAACTTTTAGGAGATTTAGGGACACTACCATACAGCGAAATCGTGGAAGTGGATCAATTGTTTGATGCCTGTGGAGATTTCTTTGCCGAACGAAAAGCTTTGATGACAGCACGTTTGAATCGAGAGTATGAAGTATACGTAGATTATGTTGGTCTGCTGAACATGATTGATGCTCGAGCTGAAGCGGTTATGTATCCTTTAGACAGCTGGTCTGAATTAGTGACCCTTGAGCTTAATCGTAGTGAACTTTCCTCACAATTAGTAAGTATACAAAAAGATATAATCTTGGCGCTTCTTGATGGTGTGTCCATCCAGTCTGAACAGATGCGTACAGAGGTTGCTAAGGCACAGGAAGCTCAAGATACATTGTCATACACTGGTGTAAGAATTGACACGCTCCGAGAGGGTATACTAGGATTATGACCCTGATACAAAAAGTACTTACAAGCCTTTTTGCACCGTACCGTCCAAACAAAAGTCGGACGGTGCGCTTTGCTTTCCCGTTGCTTTTTACCGTAGCAGCCCTTTTAGGGGCTAGTGTCATTGATTCGTCTAGTCAGACGTATATTCATATTGAATCATCAGCAAGCTCTGTTCGTGAAGGGGAGATTTTTGAAATTAACGTATATGTTTCTGCTCATGTGCCTGTAAATGCAGTCGATATTGCGTTGGCTTTTCCTGATACACAGGTTGAGGTGATTGGAATCGATACTGGTGAATCTGTTATCACACTATGGACTGAACAGCCGTATGTAAAAGATAATGCAGTTGTGCTTCGTGGTGGTACTTTCAGAAAGGGCTTTAAGGGAGATCATCTTATAGCAACCATTAATGCCAAGGCTAACACTTCAGGGCTTGCAACATTTGAAGTTGCAGACAGTATGTTATTAGCTGGCGATGGTTCAGGATCTGAGGTGACTGTTTCCGAAAATGGGGAAGAGAGTACACAATTATACGTAGCGAATGCAGATGGAACGTTTACCACAACAAATGAGTCAGGAGCGGGACTGGAAGGAGCTGTAACCATACGAATTATCACTGATATTGATGGAGATGGAGAAGTATCACTGGTTGACCTTAGTCGCTTCATGACTGCTTGGGCTTCCAGGACTGAAGTCTTTGACTTTAGTGGGGACGGACGCATGACCTTTAAAGATTTTGGAATTATCCTGGCAGATGCATTTTTCAAATAATTTTATTTATATTTCATTTTAAGGGGACAGTTGGAATAAATAATATTTTTCACGTGCTAAGCTAAATACAGGTATAAGTGTTCTGCTAGGTGTTTTTAGATTTAACAAATATAGTGTATGAAACGAGGTGTTATGGTGAAAGTGCTTACTTTTCTGTTGATGTTTGCAATTGGAGCATATTTGTTTATAAATTCACCCTTTAACTCATTTGATTTAAGTAATAGAGTTGCAGTTGTGGTAAGTGTGCCTCTGCATGGAGGTGCAGGTGAATCGATCAGGAACTCAGTTGAGCTTGCTTTTGAAGAACTAGACTACACAGTTGGAGGATTTAATGTGGACCTTCTTTTTTTGGACGATGGAGATGATAATGGTCTTTGGAATGAGGATCTTGAAAGACAAAACGCTGAACTGGCTGTCGCTGATTCGGATGTAATGGCATACATAGGTACATATAATAGTGGGGCCGCAAAAATTAGTATTCCTATTCTAAATAAGGCGCATATTGCTCAAATTAGCCCAGCAAATACATGGCCAGGTCTAACTAAGGCAGGATTTACCCCTGGAGAGCCTGGAATATTTTACCCTACGGGTAGTCGAAACTATTTCCGAGTGTGTACTACCGATGATAATCAGGGGCCTGCGGGGGCTGTTTGGGCAACTGAGCTTGGTTTTAAGTCTGTTTACGTAGTGGATGATGGAAGTTTGTATGGGGTTGGAGTTTCAGATCTATTTATACAAAAAGCCAAAGATTTAGATATACAAATTTTGGGTCAGCATACCTTGCAAAAGGGAGGTGTAACTAATTTAGAAATATTAAGAGAAATCGAATCTCTTGGACCTAATTTCATTTATTATGGAGGGACTACACCAGGTGGTATTGCACCTTTTCTTCAGCAGATGCAATCATTTTCAATTCCATCTAAAATTATGGGTCCTGATGGAATCTCAGGGCAAGATTTTATTGATTTAGTTGGACCAGATGTTGCTGAGGGTGTGTATGTTACCACTATTGGAGTTGACGCTCTGAACCTTGGGACGCCAGAAGCAGATTCTTTTGCTTCTGTGTACCGTGAAAAATATGGCATTGAAGCCGATGGTTTTGCAGTTTTAGGCTATGAAACAGCACACGTTGTAATTGAAGCTCTGGTTGCAGCTGATGGAAAAAAAGACAGAAAAACAGTCCTCAAGGCTGTTGCAGAAACTAAAAATTTCGACAAAGTTTTAGACACATGGTCATTTGATAAATCAGGAGACACTGATCTAATTCTTCTCAGTGGAAGCGTAGCAAAAAGTGGATCGTTTGAGTTTGTTAAGCAGCTAACTGGACCAAAGAAGTCACGTTAAACTGTCTGACTATTATGTATCAATTTGGGGACATACGCCATAAATTAATCTTCCAATTAGGGGTCCCAGTTTTCTTGCTGTTGATCTTCATGAGTATTGTGGTTGCCGTATTTTTGTCTGTGATGAATCAAATAAATATTACTGCGGCTGAGGAAGTGCCTGTCAATCTTGCAAGAGAAACAGAAAAGCAAATTTCAGGCGTACTAACTGCAATACGTGAAGATCTTGAGTTTGCGTCGAGTTATGAGGTGGCAAGTGGTACTAGTGCTGAAACTATTAATTTTTTGCACGACATAGTCAATAGAAACACTGCCATCCTAAAGCTCGATTTCTATGATTTGAAGGACCATAAACTTCTGGAGATTTCTGATGCGAGATACAATGATGATGATGATCATCATCAGGGGATTATTGGAGGTAAAGTTTTTCATGAAGAGGTGCTAAGTAGGGATGCTCACATAGGTGAACCTTATCTCTCGGAGTATGGAACTCCGTTTCTTACTTGGTCAACGCCTATGCATGACAAATTCGACACAGTTCTGGGTATCATGTACGCAACAATTGACCTGAGTTCATTGTGGTCTCAGATTACAACCATAGAAAGAGGTGAAGCATATATTGTTGATAACTTTGGTGTTTTGATACTTTCAAAAGACCTCCAGACTTCTTCTTTAGGAAAACAGGTTATGAGAGGCAGTGCTGTTGATGTGTTGCAGCTCAGAGATGGTGATGTCCTTGATTATACTGGTATTAATGATGAGCTGGTCCTTGGAGCTAGTGCGATATTACCACATACCCAGTGGCGGGTTGTTGCTGAGGTTCCAAAAAATATCTTATTTGAAGATTTGTATTTAGCACGTAGTGTATCCCTTTTGTTTATTGCTTCAGTTATTGTTCTGTTTGTTACTGAAATTTATCTACTTTCCACTAAGGTATTTAGACCGCTTACAGAGCTTAGAAATGGAGTTATGAAAATTAGTGAAGGTGATTTGGATACCCAGCTAGACTTTAATACAAAAAATGAAATTGGTCATTTGGCTGTCTCCTTTAATTCTATGACGCAACGCTTGAAAGAATTACTGCAACACTTGGAAGATAAGGTAGGGGAAAGAACAAGGGAATTAAAAGATACTCAGCTGGATTTGGAGTCTAAACTTTCTGAGCTTGAGAGGTTTCAGAGCTTAACCGTAGGCAGAGAGTTAAAAATGATTGAATTGAAAAAAGAAATAAAAGTCTTAAAAGAATCTATTGAAAGGTTAAAAGTTTAATGTTATGAAAAAAGTGTTGCCACAAACAAGATATATAGCAATGTTATCCCTTGGGTTATTTACCTCCCTTTCTCTGATATCAGTTTATTTGTATGCTTCAGTGTGGGTAAGTGTACCTCTCTATGGGTATTATTTGCACTCGTTTCTTATGTTCTGTGTGTATGCAATAGCATTCTATGTGATGTATTCTGCATATATCGCTTATGGTAAAACTAAGGACTTCAAAACGTTCACCCTGGCACTCGCTTTTTGCATATTGGGTTTTGTGTTTCTTGTTCATGCAAGTTCATATATTTTATCTGATGAAGCCTTATTGTTTTCAGAAGAAATTTTTGAAATTACAGAACATTACGGTTTATTCTTAGGACAACTTGTATTGCTTATTGGCTTAATTTTACCACTTAAGAAGCTTGAACCAGGGGTATATAGAAATAAAGGTAGTATTCTTGGAGGGACATTTGTTGTTTTTTCAATACTCCTGATGTTCTTGACATGGTTTCCTACATTTGCAGAACATGTGGAGTATACGGTAGATTTTATTACCGGTCTTTCTCTTGGACTATCTTTTGTTTTGGTAGGAACCTTACTTTGGGAATACTACAGAAGACCAAGCGTGTTACTGATATATCTTATTTTGGGTTTTTCAGTTCTTGTAAATGCATCAACCATCCCCTTTATCTATACTCAATGGAACGCACTTTGGTGGTATTTCCATCTTATTTTGGTTTTAGGTTTTACTATTGTATTACTGGGAATCAAAAAAATGAAAAAGGAATCTATTGAACTACCAGTTTTTACAAGGTCAGCATCATATTTCAATATATCAATTAAATTTTTATTTCTTGCACTCTCACTGTATCTAACTGTTGTTGTGGTGGCCACTTTCTACTTTACTCAGGCTAAAGATAAAGAATTACAAGCAATAATTGAGTTCGAAAAAGGTGAAATTAATGGACTCGCTACGGTGCTCGAGCAAAAATTAAATTCATACGTTTCTGATGTGCAAGTGATGCAAAGCTTGCCGTCCATCCAAGGGATTACGCGTGCGCTTGAGTCAGATGATTTAATTGACCCTGAAATGGGATTGACTCTCGATGAGTGGGTGACACACTTAGAAATAGCTTTCTCTGGCTTTATTTCAGTAAACCCTTACTATGCGCAACTTCGTTATATCGATAGTGATGGATACGAGTTGGTGCGTGTGGACACTGCAGAAAATGGTCCGAATCTTATCAGAGGGAATAAACTACAAAATAAGTCAGAAAGATACTACTTTCAAGAGGCAAAGTTGATGCAAGCTGGTGAGACGTATGTATCACCAATAGATCTTAATGTTGAAAACGATCAGGTCTCATTTCCATATCAGCCGATTGTTCGGTATGCACAAGTGGTACAAAATGCTAGTGGTAATTTTGCAGGAATGGTGATTCTCAATGTGGATGTAGATGATTTCCTGGATTTGGTCAGAGTAGATTTTTCAGGAGCTGAAATATCTACGGACAAAGATCAGAGCTTAGCACTGATAGATCAAGATGGATATTATTTTATTAATTCTAGTGACCCTATAAAGGAATTTGGAAGACGATTAGAAACAGATTATGTAAGCTCGTATTATGAGGAGCAGAAACAGTTGATACACTCAGCTCCTTTGACTTCAAACTTGGAATTTGATGTTCATTCTGAACATAACGAAGAGTCAGTAACGGGATTATTTGTCCATAGAGTAATTCATTATAACCCTTCAAATAAGAACCGATTCCTTGTACTTATTGCAAATTTGTCAGAGGAGAAAGTCTTCGGTGCTACTATAGATAATTTTAAGAAACAAATTGTGGCAGTTTCCTTTGTTTTCTTTATTATTTTCCTTCTTGCCTATGTACTCGTAGTAAGCCCTATGGTGCATAGGGTAACTCGTAACGTACTAGCGGTGCGACGGGTGGCGCAGGGTGATCTGACAACAAAAATAGAAATCAGTGGCACTGATGAAATATCGGAAGTATCACTGGGCATTAATGAAATGATTACACAGTTGGAAATTCGAGAAAAGGACAGTCTTGAAGAGAAGAAAAAGTCAGTACGTCGTGCTGAAGATCAGGAAAAAATAAACACACAGCTTAACCAAATGAAAAGAGCTACTCTCAATATTTTGGAAGATCTTGATGCGGAAAAAACTCAAATTGAAACAAAAATTGAAGAACGAACTTTTGAGTTAAAACGTGAAAAGGAGAAATTGGCAGTGGTTGCTGAACGGATGGTTGCAGGTACGATACTTTTAGATGGCCACGGACAAGTTTTGTTTATTAATGCCACAATGCTAAAAATACTCGAAGTTGACGAGTATAAACCAACAACGGTGATGCCTATTTTCTTCAAGAAATTCTCTGATCAGGAAGTAAAGAAAATGTTGATTACATGCACCCTTGACTCATCTTCGGATGAAATACCAGAAATTGACATCAATGGCCGCGTGTATTCTCTGGTTGTGCGTAGTGTCTTGCTTGATAAACATGACAAAAACCATCTTGCAAATACTATTATATTTATTCGGGATATTACTGATGAAAAATTACTTGAGCGTTCTAAAAGTGAGCTGGTTGCAGTAGCCTCTCATCAATTGCGAACACCTCTTACTGCCATGCGTGGAAATGTGGAGATGTTAGTTGATGAGAGCTATGGTGCTTTGAATTCAGAACAAAAGGAATTGCTGAATGATGTTGAGATTTCTACAGTGCGTTTAATCGAAATGGTTAATGACATGCTTGATATTACAAAAATTGAAGCGAAAACTCTTGAGTTAAATCTGACTGATGTAGCGGTTTGTGAAGTTGTTGATTCAATTATCAGTGACCTTGCAGAATATGCACAACGACACCAGTTTACAATTTTGCACAGCACCGTAAAAGAAAAAATTACAGTGTATGCGGACGCTTTACGTGTGCGTCAGGTTCTTCAAAATTTGATTGATAACGCTATTAAATACAGTAGTCACCCAGGATCGCTTTCAATTTCGTATGTAGTAAATTCTGACTCGGTTGTTATGACACTCACTGATGATGGTATTGGTATCCCAAAGGCAGAACATTCAAAACTCTTCGGTCGATTTTATCGGGCATCAAATACCTCAAGAGTTTCCAGTAGCGGTTCTGGTTTGGGGCTATATATCGTTAAATCGATAGTAGAATCCCTGCAAGGATCTATTTCATTTGAATCTGAAGAGAATGAAGGTACAACTTTTATAGTCACGTTCCCTCGCCATGATACTAAAGATGGCTCTAAGACTTAGCTAGGTCTTGCTAGGAGGCTGTTTCTACTAAGTCTGTACTTGCTGCAGTTTGTGGCTTAGGAGTGTTACTTATTATTTTAGGTAGAGTGATTGTAAAAGTGGTTCCAACAGCAAAGGTGCTTGCTGCTGTTATGATACCGTGATGTTTCTCTGTAATTGATTTTGCTATAGAGAGTCCTAGTCCAGAGCCTCGAATATGTTTTACCTGCGATGACCTGTAGAGTCGATTAAAAATATGAGGCAACTCCTCTTCTTGTATGCCAATGCCAGTGTCCTTGATAGAAATGATTGCTTCGGTGATGTTGCAGCTTAGGCTTACATGAATCTCCTTCTTACCAGTGCTGTTCATGTATTTCATTGAATTACTCAGGAGACTCAGCAAGAGTTCGCGCAGTGTGTTCACTGATCCAATAACGTATACCTGTGGAGTGGCAGAGAAATAGAGAACTATATCTTTTTCTTTTGCAATAATGGCTATATATTCTACAATCTCACTAAGAAATTCACTAAGATTCAGGGTGTCCATTGGTGGTTCGTTTTCCTCTGATTCTATTTCAGTGAGTTTCAAAAAATCATGTATAAATTTTGTTATATCATCGACCGATGTTTCGAATGTTTCAAATAGAGAGGTGTTTTGTGAGATAGATTTTATGTTTTCTAGCTCACTTTTTATGACTGTTAGCGGTGTCTGTAGACTGTGTGAGATGTCATAAATCATTCTGTGTTGGTGGTTGTATGATTCTGTAAGTTGCGAGGTTCTTTTTGCTACCATTTTTTCAAGTTTATGTGAGTAGTCCTCGACCTCTTTGTGGAGCATTGCACGCTGATACGATGTTGCTACTTGGTGTGACAGAGTATTAAGGAGTTGCTTGTCGGTACTTGTGTATACATCTCCAGATAGTTTTTCCCCTAGATACAGAACCCCAATTTTTTGATTTTTAAATAAAATAGGAATGTGTATACCTTGTTTGCTCATTAATAAAGCAGTTTTTGTTCCCATGGGGAATGAAAATTCTACAGATGATGCCTTCAGAGTCTCTTGTAAGCTTTGTGCTAATTGTGCAGTAATGAGAGTGAAGGAAATATTATGGTTGAGTATCTCACTCATTGTGTGGAGTGCATCGTTATAATGATAAGTACCCTTAAAAAAGACTGGGTCAGTTTTTTTTCTTAGATATGCATCAATATGCGGCACAGTAAAAGTAGCAACCAATGTTGTGACAATACCACTAAAAAGAGTAGTTAAAGTAGTTATCCTATGAAACAGTAACTCTAGAGAATGAATAGCTGATACATACATGCATACAACAAATAGAAAAAGAACCGCATAAATAAGACTTCTTTGAATAATGATACGAAGATCAAGAAAATGATGTTTCGTGATTATGTAAAAAATAAAACTGGCAAATATTAATGAAAATACTGGACCTAATCCATTAAAAAAATAAATCTGAAAAAAAACAGGTAAAATAGAATTTGTTCCTAGTCCCACAACAAAGAAAATAGTTATGCCCGCCAGAAGATATTTAATTTGCTCGTGCATTATTCCGGTGTATTTCTTCGCTCTATATTTCTGTACAAGGATATAGATTGGGGTGATTAGAAAATAACTAATTCCACCTAGATATATCAATGCCAATGGACCATTGTGCACAATTGCATAGTAGCTATCAATAACTTCCAGACCGGTAAATAAGGCATTAGGAATAATGGAGAGAGTTAGTAGAGTAAATGCTATAACAAGAGGTGTATATAACTGAACACCAATAGGTAGTTTGTTCTCAGGGAAACTATAGGTAAAGTAGTATTTGGAAACAGCTAAAATAACAGCAAATGCATAGGTGAAGTGTAGTGCAACAATACTTTCAAGCCGTAGTACGAGTATGACGCTTATTGCCCAGCCAAGTATTCCCAGTAGATGAATCTGTAGAAGTATATATTGCAGATTTTGCCTTGTTTTCCCAAATATAAAAATGAGTAATATACTATCTAGAAATATAGTGGCACCAAGACTGTACTGAACAATTAAATCTGTAGACATAGTAAGCATTCTATATCAATTTAAAAATAAAACACCAAGACAATAACGAGTCTTGGTGCTGTAGCTGATATATCAACAATGTTGCTATATCAACCTAGTTTGTTTTGAAGAGACTTCGAGAGCAAGATACGATGCGAAAATCGCTCAAAGACTTCGTGGCAGATAGTCTTACCTAAGGCAGTGTTTAAGATATGAAGTCGTGGCTGATGTGCGCTGAACCAGTGGTCACAATTTAGCTTATCTTTTGTACTAAGTATACTCAGATCGACAGGACCCAGGTCTTCCGTAAGATATCCTAAGCGGTCGATTACCTTTTGTGACGGTGGAATGGATGTGTACGCCACCCAATCAATTCCAAGATATGAGGCATATGCTGCAACTGTTGATATAAGTACAGGAACAGCAAGTTTGAATCCTCCGACTGCAAACACGCACTGCTCACCGTAAATCTTACTATCCTGTGCACAACGGTTCTTGAATCGATGGTCGTCACGCACAAGTGTGAAGGATATTTTTTCCATATTTAGACCCATGCAACCATATATCCTGTTGTTTTCTTCTATTACAAAAAGTCGCTCCGGGAGATTCATAAGTTCGACTCTTGTTTTTTTCCAATAGAGTTCTTGCGCAAAAGTACAAGCATTATTGTATTGAACAGTGTCAGGGTAGTGAAGTGAGACAGTTCTCATGTCATTTCTCCTTTTGAGCAATTAGAAATAAGGACTGATCAGCATAACAGGTATCAGTTGTTGTGATGGTAAACCCAGCATTTAAAACAAGTTGTTGTAGTCCGCAACTTGTAAAAAAATGGAATTTTGATGTGTTCACAATCTCTCGATTGTATGCTGCCACCTTGAGCATTGCTTCTTGTAGAGGAATATCATCAATAGCTTCCCTGATTAGGAGGCTTTCCCTCTCAGGGCTGCTGTGAGCACCCTCCCAGTACGAATCAGGCTTTGGACTTTGGGCGTGAGCTTTGAGTATAAGCCCATTTTCGTAACCTTTTTTGGGAGTAGTCAAGACAAGAGATCCCCCCTTTTTTAATATGCGGTGTAACTCAAGGAGTGTATGAGCTGGATCCTCTACAGCATACAAAGCATTTGAACACGCTAGTTTTGTGAAGGTTTCATCCCCAAAGGGTAGGGTAGTATCAAGATTTGCTTTAGAAAGTTTCAGTGCTAATCTTGGATACTTTTTATTTGCGTGTTTTAGCATCACATCTGATGTATCAATTCCTCTTAATTGCGCATTTTTTACTTGCGCACGTAATGCTGACAGGAGGTTTGCTGTACCACAACCCGCATCGAGAATACTGTCCTCATTGTTTGGGTTAAGACCTCCTACTAGTCTTTGCAATAGTTTGGTGTAAGGTCTGAGTTGACACAGTGTGTCATAGATCTCAGCATACTCATCCCATCCTTGGTTGGTGAATTCGTGTGTTTTTGTTGACACCTCATATTCCTTTCAGTTAGAGTTTTAAATAACTTCCAATACTAGTATATGAATTTATTGATGTATAAATTCTAAAGAAAAAGTATTACTTCCACCAAGAGAAGTTAAAGAAAAACTGATTTATAAGTAAAGCATTTTAGTGTGTTTTAGGCAGAAATTTTATAACCTCTTCCAGGGATTGTTTGGATAAGTTCATTCCTATCCTCGCACTTAAGTTTTTTACGTAAGCTTAAAACATGCGCTTCTATAGTGTTTGAAAAAGGGTCTGCATTCATGTCCCATACATGTTCCATAAGCATGCCGCGCGATAGTACATTTCCTTCATTTTTCATGAGGTACGCAAGTAGCATAAACTCCTTACGGGTCAACGTAATTTCCTCTCCATCACGACTTACAATGTGTTTTTTAGTGTCAAGCGTCACATTACCAGTGCTCAGAAGTTCTTTTTCAAGGGTGCTCGGACGACGTAGTAACGCGCGCATACGAGCAATAAGTTCTTCAAATGAAAACGGTTTCGTTAAATAGTCATCTGCACCTGCATTGAGTGCTTGTACCTTAATGTTAGTTTCAGAAATGCCCGATAAAATGAGGATAGGGAACACTTTTCCTAGGTTCCGTAACTCACTACAGATTTCAAGTCCAGTTTTTGTTGGCAGAATGTTATCAAGAAGGAGAAGGTCGTAGTTGTTGATTCTTGCGAGCTCTAGGCCCTCAGCACCATCATCAACGGCATCTACGGCAAAACACTCAGCCTCTAAATTTTTTTTAAGGAAATTCCTGATTTTTTCCTCATCCTCTACTACTAATATTCGCATTAAGATATTTTATGTTTATTTGAACTATATTTTAGCATTTAATTAGCTATTATTTGTCATAATTTATGAAGAGTAATTGATTAAAGTGAACCAGTAATCCCGCTTGTTGTTTTTACTAATGAATTACATGTATATGAAGAGGCATATATAATATTTAAATGAGTTTGTAAAAAAGGATAGAAAGCGTACGCGGAGGAAAGTTGAGTGTATACTATTTTATATACAAAGAACTATGACCAATCTATCCCAAATTACAAACCTGAAAGTTCTTTTAGTTGAGGATGATATACATATTACTAAGATGTATACAAAGTTTCTTATGAACGCAGGTGCAGAAGTACTACATGCAAGTGATGGAGCACAAGCTCTTGAACTACTTGCGCTAAATACCGTCGATGTGTTGTTGATGGACCTAGGAATGCCAGGTCTCAATGGGTATGACACCTTACAGAATGTGCGTAAAAACAAACATACACAAGCACTTCCTGTTATTATACTAAGTAATACAACAATAGATGAACGGCATGGTTGGTACAAAGAACTGCACGCTATGGGAATATCAGGTGTATACCGAAAATATGAAACACCATTAAGGGAGCTGTCTGAAATAATTAGCAAAGCTTTATTAAGGGACAGTCTAAGTACAAATAGCTAGTAATTTATTTATATATGGAAAAAAAGTACACAGTTTTGCTTTGCGAAGATGAAGAGTTTGTTGCCCGCTCATACATTCGTAAACTTGAGTTTGAGGGGTATACGGTAATTCACGCAAAAAACGGGCAGGAGGCCATTACACACATCCTTAATGATGCTCCTGATTTAGTACTCCTTGATTTAATGATGCCGATTAAGTCAGGTTTTGAGGTTCTAACTGAGGTACAAAAAAGTGAAAATATGGAAGTTAAAGAGATCCCAATTATAGTTGCTTCAAATCTTGGACAACAGTCTGACATTGATGAGGCAACTAATCTTGGTGCTGTTGACTTCCTTATTAAATCAAACATTTCTTTAAAAGAACTTGTAGAGAAAGTGCAAAAGCATCTGCCGTAGCAAAACTAAATTCTTTTAATTATTATGTCTATCACTATTGAGCAGCTTAAAACAATTTTTGTATCCGCAGGACACATTTCGGATCAAGATTTTTTACATGCAATTGAGGTAGCAAAAAACAATGATTCATTATTAGAGTCAGAGCTGGTAGAGCTTGGTTTTATCAGTGATTATAATCTTGGTAAAACTATTGCTGATGCTTGTGAGTATTCGTTTGTTGATTTGACCAAGATCACAATTGATGAGCGATTTATAAAAATCATTCCAGAAATTGTTGCAAGGGCTCAGATGGCTATTGTCTACAACGAAACTGAAGAGTTTTTTTTAGTAGCCACATTGTTCCCTGACAATTTTGAATTTAAAAAATTACTTGAAAAAAAAGTCGGCAAAAGGGTTCAGTTTACGTATCCAGCGCAAGGTGCGTTTGTTCAGGCACTTAATCAGTACAAAGGAGACTATCAAGGGCGCATCAAGGTGCTGGTTGATAAGTGTGTAGATACTGATGCACAAGGCGTGGTTGTTGAACTTGTAGACTTACTTCTTGAGTATGGCTATGAAAGCAAGGCTTCTGATATTCATTTTGAGCCTTTAGAGGCAAAAGTCCGTATTCGTTTTCGTATTGACGGAATTTTGCATGAGGTTGCAACATACCCCAAAGCAGTACATGAGCAAATTTCATTTCGTATAAAAATTCTCTCTCAGCTTCAGACTGATGAAAGGGGAAAAACGCAAGACGGTCGTTTTTCCATTTCACAAGGAGCCGATGCATTCGATGTGCGCGTGTCAATAATCCCTATTACTGACGGGGAAAACATTGTAATGCGCCTTCTTTCTTCTCATGCACGCCAATATACACTGGAATCGCTCAACTTTTCACCTGAAGACTACCAAAAAATACTACATGCAGCAAAACAGCCACACGGAATGATACTAGCTGTTGGGCCTACAGGTTCAGGTAAGACAACTATTCTGTATGCTCTTTTAGAGCATCTAAATAGCTCGGAAGTTAACATTATGACCATCGAGGACCCTGTTGAGTATGACGTTGAATGTGTACAGCAAACACAAGTTAATAAAAGCAAAGATCTCATTTTCTCAACTGGATTGAGATCAATTGTGCGTCAAGATCCTGACATTATCATGGTAGGTGAAATTCGTGATGAGGAAACAGCTGACATTGCGGTCAATGCTGCGATGACAGGGCACTTACTTTTATCGACGCTCCATACAAACGATGCAGCTACAACATTTCCTCGCCTTGGTGAGATGGGTGTTAAGCCATTTCTTGTCGCAACATCTGTGCAGCTTATCGTTTCTTTACGGTTGGTACGAACAATTTGTGCACACTGCAAAGAGAGTTATCTTTTGACTAAAGAAGAACAAGAGCTTGTGGAAAGTGAACCAACAATACATAAGTATATTCAGGAAATAAGTGGTAAAGAAGAGCTAGAGGAGATCAGGTTTTATAAAGGTGCTGGTTGCAAAGTTTGTCATCAGTCAGGTTTTCAGGGGAGGTCTGCTATTTTTGAAGTACTTGCCGTAGATAACACCATACGTGTGCTTATTTCAAAGAATGCAACCTCAGAGGAGATACATCAAGCAGCTCTTGATTCTGGAATGAAGCCACTTCTGTATGATGGTATATCTAAAGCATTGAGTGGACAGACGACAATAATGGAAGTAATTAAATCGACACATTCGTAATATATGGGTATTTTCACTAAAGTATCAGGACAAGACAGAGCACAATTTGCCAATAATCTTTCGGTGATGCTTAAGAGTGGTATTCCTATTGATCAGTCGTTATTGACGCTCGCGGATCAGGCAAATTCCTCATATCTCAAGAAGGCTATCACCAGTGTGTCAGACGATGTTAAAAATGGAACGCTACTTTCTGTTGCTTTTGCAAAAGAAGAAAAGGCCTTTGGAGCGATTTTTGTAAGCTTGATTGCAGCAGGGGAGGAGAGTGGTACCCTTAGAGAAAATCTCTCTTTCTTAGCTGATTGGTTTGAACGTTCAGCGGATCTTACTCGTGAAGTGAAAGGTGCGATATTGTACCCAAAATTAGTCTTGAGTGCTTCGTTGCTCCTAGGGTGCGCTCTGAGTGTGTTTATTCTGCCACGACTTATTCCATTATTTAATCAGCTAGATGTTGAGTTGCCTCTTATTACTAGAGCCCTGATGGCCGCTTCAGTATTTTTGCAGACCAAATGGATTTGGTGTGTCCTTGTCTGTATAGGAGCCTTCTTCCTTTTTAGGGTACTCAACCGTCTGGCTACAGTTCGTCGTCTACTTGATAGGGTTCAGTTGTTCTTGCCGTTTATTGGACCAATTCTAGTCCAGTATCAACTTGCCCTTATTACTCAGCTCTTTGCAACACTGCTACATAGTGGACTGCCAATTACTCGAGCAATTGGTGTTGTTGAAGAAGCAATTTCTAATACGTATTTCAAGGAGTCAATTGAAGCGATGGAACGAAACGTTGTGGCAGGGAGGGTTCTTTCAGAGGCACTTATTGCCTACCCAAAGCTCTACCCAAAAATGTGCATCGGTATTGTGTCAGTTGGTGAGCAAAGTGGTGCCTTGGCTGACTCGTTTTCATATTTATCTCAATATTATACAAAACAGGTAAAGTCTAAGGCAAAGCAGTTGCCAACAATTATTGAACCGTTGCTCCTTGTTTTTATTGCGATGATAGTTGGCTTGGTGGCACTTGCTATAGTGCTCCCTATTTACAAGTTAACGGGAAGCATTAATTAATGAGAGCACCAATTATGTCTGGATTTACACTCATTGAATCATTGTTGGTAGTAGCTCTTTTTGGTGTTGTGGCTGTATTCATGTTTCCACTAACACTTTCATTTTACAATGTTCAGATACTTTCTGAGATTGAAATTGGTGTACAAACAGCATTACAAAATGCACAAGTCAATGCAGTAACACAAAAGAATGACAGTGCACATGGTGTGAAGATGCTGTCGGACTCGTATGTTCTCTTTCAGGGGGATTCCTATCTCACAAGAAATACACTACTGGATACTCCTATTTTATATCCATCCACACTGGAGTACACAGGAGTAGATGAGATAGTTTTTGAGCAATACACAGGAAAACCGTCTGCGACAGGGACCCTTTCTTTTGAGTATGCTCATGAGTCTAAAATAGTGACCGTGTATGATTCAGGGTTTATAAGGTAAATAGTATGCTCTATTACTCATCAAAATTAAAACAAGTTCGTGGTCAGTCATTGATTGAGATTCTTTTTGCTATGAGCTTAGCTGTGTTAGCTATAAGTACTATTGCGTATTTGTTCTTGCAAACACAAGTATCTACACGACATTCTGTTGAACAGTTGCATGCACAAGCACTTGCTCAAGAAGGTCTTTCCGCAGTTTCTTCAATTTCGCAACAGTCATTTAATAATTTGACAGCAGGAACTCACGGAATAGAGATTGATGAGGGTCAGTGGACTCTTTCAGGAATACAGGATATCTCAGGGAAATACATTCGCACTGTTGAGCTTACTCTTGTCGACCCTGGACTTTATGCTGTTGTGAGTACGGTGACATGGGATCTTTCCTCAGTACGAAGCAACACTGTTTCATATACAATCTACATATCCAATTGGGAGCAGACAGCAGGAGATGCAACGGATGTCCATTTTGATGCTGATGGTTCGTTCTATACTTTTTCAGGTACAACTCTTGAAGGTGTCACTGTGGCTAACACACATCCAAGCGAGAATTACACTATAGAACAAATTCGTTTACAGTGGGATGGTTCATCAACACTGGATGTTATAAATATTGGCGGGGTTACCGTGTTTGATGCTGCAACAACCACGCCGGTGCTCTCTGGGGACCTTGTGGATATTAGTGACGTCACTATCAATGCTGGTGGAATAGCAAGTGTGTTTGGCCCTTTGGTTTTCACGTCAAGCATGTTGGGTACTGATGTGCTGGTGACTACGTACCTTGGTGACGGTAGTAAACGCTCCATGCGGATCTCACCATAGTCTATGAATACTTCTAGAATTACAAACAAAAAAGGATTTACGCTTATTGAATTATTACTGTATTTAGCTATTGCATCGGTACTAATAACTATTCTCAGTGGAGCAAGTATTGATATGCTGCGTATTTCCAAAAAAACACAAAACCTGCAAGAGGTGCAGTACACAAGTTCCTTCATTTACTCGACGCTGGATCGTGTTGCATCAGGCGCATATGCAATAACCAACCCTGTAGGAGTTGCCACCTCTAGCTCTGTAACATTTAGAATGTATGAGGCAGAACTTGATCCAACTGTGCTGTCACTTGTAGATGGTGTGATGCATCTGCAAGAGGGAGCAACAAGTCCTATTCCGCTTCATGCAAGCAATATACAAAGTAGAGTGACCTATACTAATATATCACCCGAGGAGGGGTATGATTCGATACGTGTGCAGTTAGGCGTTTCACTTGATACACAAAGTGTCCTTACTTCTGCACAGGCAGGAATGGACCTGGAAACTACCATTACACTTCAATATTCACCATGAAAAAACAACAAGGATTTATAGCTGTAACTGCAGTACTGATAACAAGTGCTTTGTTCCTCTCTCTGGCAGTGAGTGTCACTTCAGGTGCCTTGGGTGCTACCACAAAGATTGTGTCTATATATCAGGCAAAGCAAGCATCCTTACTCGCTGATGCATGCGTTGCTCACGCTTTATTACGCCTCACCCATGAGCTTCACTATTTAGGAGATCAGGTGCTTGAATTTGGAGTAGACCATTGTGAAATATTTCCCATTGCAGAAGAAACTGATGGTACACGCACGATACACACACAAGGTACTGTAAAGAAACATACGTATCGCGTTATAGTTGAAGTAGAAGGCACATCCCCGGAACTCTCTATAGGTTCATACACGTCAGTAGTCACATTTTAGAATTATGATACACAAAAATATAATCGGTTTAGACATTAGTGATACCCACATTAAAGTGGTTCAGCTTGATGAGAAAAAGAGGGTAGTGAGCTACGGTGATTTTGAATTACCAACAGAGGTGGTTTCCGAAGGTCTTATTGTCGATTGTGATGCATTTATAGAAAAATGTATTTATATCCTCAAACACACTAAGCCTATTGCAGTCCAAGGAGATTTTACAAAACCTCACGCCATAATCTCCTTGCCCGAAGATAAGGTATGGTCTCACACAATGGTGGTTCCAGACACTATACATCCTGAAGCTGTAGGTTCGTATATACAAACTGAAGCAGCAAAACTGATTCCTTTTGATTTTGCGACACTCTATACTTCGTACGCTCTGTCGACCATTAGGGGTTCTCAGTATGCGACGTTCGTTGGGGCACAAAAGGAAGTTGTCGATCAGTATCGATCCTGCCTTAGTAAAGTTGATATAGAAATCGATTTTATTGGCAGTAATTTTTACTCAATAGCACGATCAGTTTTGCCTGAATCATTCGGTGAAGATAACTACATAATCATTGATATTGGCAACAGGAGGACTACTATAGGAGCATTTGATGAAAACGCAATTGCCTATGTTGCACTGCAAAATATTGTTTCTAAACATGAAGTTGATGATGCATTGGCAACCATCTCTGTTGACGGTCAAGAGTCAGATGGTACGAATATAAATAAAGTCTTGAGTTCCATTGTGGATGATGTACAACATGTTATAAAAGATTTTACGAAGCAAACAGGGCAAAATCTTACAAAAATTCTTGTAACAGGGCAGCTGGCTAATTCCTCAAGATTTGTGACATGCTTACAAAAATCGGTTATACCTGACGTATCACTCGGTAACGCTTATCACCGTATACAAAATACTGAGATCTTTGGTACTGGAACAACTTCAGTTTCCTTTGCGAACGTTATAGGTCTTGCTCTCTATGGCATAGACCGAACTATGCCACATATTAATTTACTCTCTGAAGAAGATTCTGGGGCAATAAGAGGCCGTTTGTCTTTTAACCCCACGTTCCTGTCTTTTAATGTTGTTAAAATAACCAAGAACCTGCTGCATAGATTCATGGATGAATATATGCAAAAAAATTCCAAGGGAGCATTGGTTGGTGCTGTTGTGTTTGTTCTCGCAATGCTTTTTATTCTTGGGTATGTGACAAAGCACTATCTACTGTAATATGTACATCTTTAATAATATTCCCAATAAAAATACTAAGGGCTTCACTCTTATTGAAGTACTTTTAGTGATGGCCCTCTTGGCAATCTTAGCGTCTATTGTTATTTATGCTATCAATCCCAGTAAACAGCTGGCTGATAGTCGAGATGTTCAGCGTGAGGTTGATTTGTACAGCCTCATGCAAGCAATTTATCAGTTTTCAGCTGATAATGAGGGTTCATACCCTGACTCCATTACTGTTCTGGAAACAGAAATTTGCAGAACTGATGCAGTGAGCTGTTCGGGAGTAATTGATCTATCCGCTTTGACTGATAACGAAACGTATCTTATTACAGTACCGGAGGACCCTTTGTGTGACGTTGATTCTTTTGCTTGTAGCAATAATGGGACTGGTTATTTTATTAAACTTACTGCAAGCGGCAGTTTAGCACTTAGTGCAACCAGTTCAGAAAACAAAGTTATTACAGTCATACAATAATAGTCAGCAATGTGTATAAGCCATAAAAAATGGTATGTGACAAGGGTATACTATATTAAATAGAAATAAAAAAGTACTATGATTTTACCAAACAAAACAAGAGGCTTCACGCTCATTGAGATCCTCCTAGTGATTGCTATTATGGCAATCCTCGCAGCAATTGTAATTGTTGCTATTAACCCCGGCAAGCAATTTGGAGAAGCACAAAATGTACAACGACAAAGTGATGTGCGAGCAATTCTTGATGCAGTGATACAGTATTCTCTAGATAATGATGGGGCATTGCCGGCTGGTATTGTGGTTGACAGTACTTGTTTAGCAGATGGTGTACCAATCTGTATGGTGGACGTTGTGTGTGAAGGAACATCTCTGGATGCCTTAGTTTCAGGGCGTACATACTTAACTGATTTACCACAGGATCCTACGGAGGCAGATACTTCTGTAACAGGCTATTCCATAATGCAGAATTCGTATGGCCGCGTTTCTGTATGTGCACAAACAACCTATGATGAAAAAGAAATTGTGGTTACGAAATAAAGAATAGCACTCAAAGTTTTTTTTAAACACCCTTGGCTACCAAGGGTGTTTAATTTTATCAGTATGAAACATCTCAGTATTTACTTGAATCACAAAGCTCAAATATACGTGTGCATAACTCAAACAGTACAATTTTGATAAGGTACAATATAAGGGTGTGATGGGGACGTTCTCGGCTATCGAGGAACGTACCTCGGGAGTCGAGATATGTTGTAAATTAACGATATTTAAATACATATGCTCGATCAACGTAGAGCCGTAGAAAAAGGGTACATTACCCTGAAAGAAGCAGCCAAAATTTCAAATTACTCACCTGACTATGTTGGTCAGCTTATTCGTGGAGGAAAGATTAAAGGAGAACAAGTCTATAATAATGTCGCTTGGGTAACTACACAAGATGAAATTGAAGCGTACCTTAATGACAAAAGTAGGACAGTAGACATATCATCATCAGATGGTTTTGATATATTTCAAAAAATGTCGTCGTACTTTCTGTATACGCTGATAGCGCTCTGTGCGGCAGCTTTGTTGTTTATGCAGTACGTGTTGTACGTTTCTATTGACGCCAGTATTGCTAGTACACACTTGTTGGAATCTGAAAATATTGAACTGGTAGAACTAGTAACAGTTTCTTCTATATAAAACATTTATGCGAAGCAGACCTGCACAAAAGAATACAGTCCAAAAATCGATCCTGTATCGTGTGGTTTTTGATGTTGTTGCAGTTCGCTATATTGTTGCGTTCCTATTTCTGTTTTTCGTTCTCCATCCCGTAGTTCCTGCGCTTGCGTCTGAGGATATTCCTGAGGGATCAGTAGAAGATTCAATAGAGTCGTCTGAACCAGAACCAGAACCTGAACCTGAATCTACTGCAGAAGAAGCGAATGTAAGTGAAATAGAGGAAGAAGTTAGTGTTGAACCTGTTACTGAGTCAGAGTCATTTGAAGAAACTGAAACAGATCCGTCTCCTGACTCTGGTGGGGCCACAGAAGAATCTTCTGTGCAGCCTGATCTTCCCCTTGATGCAGAAGAGGTTACTTCTGTAGTAGATGAGTTGGACAATGTTTCAGATAATGGTGCTGACGCGGAAGTTGAAGATATAGTTACCGAAGGAAGTACTGGAGATGATTCTTCTGTTGAAGGGAATGAAACTACTGAGATTGATGATGATGTAGAGCAGGATGACTCTACGGAGGAAGTGGAGGGTGTCAATCTAGAAGATTTGAGTAAATTGCTTGCTACAACCACTGAAGATACTGTTGAAGAAGTCGTTGATACATCTGGAGATGGTTCAGAGGTTGCCACAAGTACTGATGTCTCTGGAGAGTCTGATTCTGAGGATTTAAGCATTGATTCGGATGAGAATAATGAAGAGACCATTTCTGAAACTGAAACTGAAACTGAAACTGAAACTGAAACTGAAACTGAAACTGAAACTGAAACTGAAACTGAAACTGAAACTGAAACTGAAACTGAAATTAGTATAGATTCTGAAATTGCTTCGACTAGTACAACAACAATTGCTGTAGAAGAAGAGGTTGTTGTCCCTCAAGAGAGTTTTGTTACTAACAGTCTTAATGCCCACCAATTTGCTGATACTGAGTGTGTCAGTGTTGGAGACGGTTCTTTCTACTGTAGTGAAAATGTAACAGCACCTGAGTATATTGAAGACAGGGTATTTTCAGCACAAGATAGTGATGGTGATATGGAAATT
>Ga0209119_1001414_pt1 | contig 23635 bp, 22 predicted proteins | sample COG_03_FD_184747 | JGI IMG/M metagenome (GOLD analysis project Ga0209119, IMG submission 184747) | Pelagic Microbial community sample from North Sea - COGITO 998_met_03 (SPAdes) (version 2) | ecosystem: Environmental > Aquatic > Marine > Neritic zone/Coastal water | place: Helgoland, sampling... | reverse complement strand
ATTATTTATGGATGTTGTTGCATCGCTTTATGATAGAAATAGTCTTCATGATATAATATCAAAAACAGCAGAGAATATTTTCATACCAATTACAGTTGGGGGAGGCCTAAGAACTCTTGATGATATTAAATCTGTATTAAGAGCTGGAGCAGATAAAGTTTGTTTAAATACTGCAGCAATTAGAAACCCAAAAATAATAGATCAGGCAGCTAATCAATTTGGTTCGTCTACAATTGTAATAGCTATCGAAGCTATAGCACAAGAAAATGGCGAATATTTTTGTTTTATTGATAACGGAAGAGAGTATACTGGTGTTAATGTTTTAGATTGGGTTGAAACCATTCAAGAATTAGGAGCTGGAGAAATAATTTTAACCTCAGTAGATAGAGAAGGTACTGGGAAAGGTTTTGATCATGATCTAATTTCAAAAGTTGCAAGTAATGTTTCAGTTCCTTTAATAGTTCATGGCGGGGCAGGAAATAAAAACCATATTAAAGATGTAATAAAAAAATTTGATATAGATGCTATCGCCTCTTCAGCTATTTTTCATTATGATTTCGTTAAACAAAACAAAATGATTAAACAATCGGAAGGTAATTACGACTTTATATCTAGTGGCAGAAGTGTAAAAAACATAACGCCTACTAGCATTAATGAGGTTAAAGATTTTTTAACTTTGAGTAATATTAATATTAGAAAATAAATTTATGATAAATCCAAAAGTGTCAATAATAGATTATGGTATTGGTAATTTGTTTAGTGTTTTAAAAGCTTGTGAATTTGTAGGAATGAAACCTCAAATAACAAGTGACAAAAATGAAATATTACTATCTGATGCAATAATTTTGCCAGGTGTAGGTGCTTTTTCAAATGCTATGGATAATCTAGAATATTTAGAATTATGTAAGCCTATAATTGATTTTGCAAATTCAGGAAAACCATTAATGGGAGTTTGTTTAGGAATGCAACTTCTTTTAAGTGAGAGTGAAGAATTAGGTGTAAGAAAAGGTTTAGGGATAATTGAAGGAGTGTGTAGAAAATTCCCCAATAAGAACAACACTTTTAATTTGAAAGTTCCTCAGATTAATTGGAATACCATTTACCCTCCAGAGGGAAATTTAAAATTTAAAAAACACACACCTTTAGAAAATATAAAAAATGGCGAAAACATGTATTTTGTCCATTCATACTATGCTGAATTGTCTAACGAAGACGAGATATTAAGTAAAACAACTTATGGAGGTATAGATTATTGTTCATCAGTAAATAAAAAAAATATTTTCGGATTTCAATTTCATCCTGAAAAATCAGGATTAGAAGGAATCAAGATTTATAAACAATTTAATACAATTTTAAATAACCTTTAACATTAAGAATAATGATAGAAAATAAAAACACTCAAGAAAGATACAACTTACCCACAGAAGTTAAATTTTGTGTTTCGTGTACTATTTCAAATCAGAGACCAAGAATTACTTTTGATGAACAAGGAGTTTGTTCAGCTTGTAATTTTGCCAAATTCAAACAAAATGAAATAAATTGGACTGAAAGAGAAAAAGAGTTAATGACCCTTTTAGATAAACACAGAAAAAGTGATGGTTCTTACGATGTTATAGTTCCATCTAGTGGAGGTAAAGATAGTGCTTACATAGCACATGAATTAAAGCATAAATATGGAATGAACCCATTAACTTGCACCTGGTCTCCTCATTTATATACTGAAATTGGCTGGAAAAATTTCCAATCTTTAATTCATACTGGAGATTTAGCAAATGTATTAGGAACACCTTCTGGTAAAACACATAGGAAATTAACGAAGCTATCATTCGAAATATTAGGAGATCCATTTCAGCCATTTATATATGGACAAGCGAATTTTCCATTACAGACTGCTGTGAATTATCAAATACCTTTGGTTATGTATGGAGAAAATGGAGAAGTTGAGTATGGAGGAGACATGAAAAATGCATTTACTCCGACTAGAGATTACAAATCAGATCACAAAAAACATTATTTTTCAGGTCTATCACCTGAAGATATGGTACAATATGGAGTTAGTAATCAAGATATTAAACCATATATGGCTCCTTCCGATGAAAAACTTGATAAATTAGGTTGCGAAATTCATTTTTACGGATATTATAAAAAATGGATTCCTCAAGAATTTTATTATTATTGTGTTGATAATACTGGGTTTACAGCGAACCCTGTTAGAAGTGAAGGTACTTATTCTAAGTATGCATCATTAGATGATAAATTGGACGGTTTTCATTATTATTTGGCTCATATCAAATTTGGATTAGGTCGTGCAACTTCAGATTCTGCTCATGAAATTAGAGATGGACATTTAACACGAGAAGAAGGTGCTCATTTAGTAAGGAAGTTTGATGGTGAATTCCCGGAAAAATTTTTTAAAACATTCCTAGATTATTGTGATATAACAGAAGATTTATTTTGGGAAGTTATTAATAGTTGGCGTTCTGATCATTTATGGGGTAAAGATCAAGAGGGTAATTGGAAATTAAAACATAACGTTTCAAAAACTGGATTAAATGATAAATAATTTTTTAATCGTAGGTTTTGGTGGTATGGGGTGTAGACATGCTCAATCATTAATAAATTCTTATAGCGATTCTTTAGTTTATATTTATGAACCAAATGATGATATTTACAAACAAAATTTAAATTTAATTGGGCAGTCGTTAAATAAAAATATTAAACGATTGCAAAATTTTAATGAAATTAAATCAAAAATAGACTTTTGTGTTATAGCTACTTCTTCTGGCCCTAGATTTGAAATATTAAAAGAATTATTAAATTACGAAATACCTTATTTCCTTGTTGAGAAAGTTGTTTTTCAGTCAAATAATCAATTTCAAGAGATTCAAAAATTAGTAGGTGATAAAAAAATATATGTAAATTTTGTTAATCGATATTTTAAAAATTATACAGATATAAAACAAGATATAAACAATCATTCCTTTACGATGGATGTAATCGGAGGAGATTTTGGTTTAGGTTGTAATTCTTTACATTATTTTGATTTATTTAAATACTTTGGCGGTATAGAACCTTCATTATCAAAGTTTAATCTATCTGAGAATGTTAATGGAAATAAAAGAGGTAATATCTATAAAGAAGTGGAAGGTCAAATTTCTATTTTAGGTAAAAAAGGATCCATATTAAATATAAGCTCTGACTTAACAAGGCAGGGTGATGTAGAGATTATATTAAAATATTCAAATAAAACTCATGTTATCAACGAAGGATTGTCAAAACATATTCAGTTCTCAACAGATAATATTATAACAGAACCTCTACTGATTCAATACACCAGTTCATTAACTGCATCAATCTATAAAGATATTCTTGAGGATAATTGTTTGCTTCCTGTTATGAGTGACACTAGAGATATTCATTCTATTTTATTTGAATCTATTAACAAATCATTAAAATTAAAAACTGAAGATATATGTCCAGTAACTTAAAAATATTAGTAGTAGGAAGTGGTTTTATAACAGAACATTATTTGAAAGCAATATCAGCTAATAACATTGAATGTGTAGTTGTAGGAAGAGGTGTGAAAAATGTAAATAACTTAAGTAAAATTTTCAACAATATTAAATTTCACTCGGGGGGTCTTGAGAACTTCCTTAAACATAATTCAATAGAAGAGTTTACTCATTTTATGAATTTAGTAAATATTGAATATTGTATTGCAATAACTGAACTACTTTTGAATCATGGTGCAAAAAAAATATTACTTGAAAAACCTGGTGGTCTAGATATTAATGGATTAGACTCTGTTAAAGACTCTGCAAACAAAGTTAATGCAGATATAGTAATCGGATATAATAGAAGATTTTTTGAATCAGTCAACAAATTAATTGAACTCTCAAATGCCGATGGAGGTATAGAAAATGTAAATTTTGAATTTACTGAATGGATTCATACGATAAATGAAGATGATTATTCAAGTGAAGCTTTAGAAAAATGGATAATTTCTAATTCGTCCCATGTCATTGATACAGTATTTTATTTAATAGGATTGCCAAAAGAAATTAACTCATATACTTTAGGGGTCAATAAAATTAATTGGCATAAATCAGGATCTTTGTTCGTAGGTTCTGGAATATCAAAAAATAAGATTCCATTTTCCTATAATACTAACTGGAATTCAGCAGGAAGATGGGCTATTGAGGTAACTACAAATACCAAAAGATATTATTTAAAGCCAATGGAGAAATTATCAGTTCAAAACAAGGGTCAAATTAATATAACAGATATTGAGTTACCAAATGACAAGGACATTAATTTCAAACCAGGAATATACGATCTAGTTCATTCTTTTTTAAACGACGATTATAGTAAATTACTATCTCTAGAAGAACAGATAGAGCATGTGAAGATTTATAATAAAATAGGTCGGTACTAAGTCTGTAATTTATTTATGACATAATTTTTAAAAAAATAACTACTACCAAGTATTTTCGTTAAATTATTGAAATTTCGAGATACATACATCTATTCTAAAAATAAAATGCAAATAATTTCTCGGACTAATATAATAAAAGCATTGCAGAGCTTGAGTGCTTATGGAATTTCTCACTTTATAACAATTATACAACCTATAATTATCACACCATTGATTACCAGGAGATTATCTATAGAAGAATATGGTACGTACTCATTGTATTTTGTTTTTCTATCATTCTTAATACCTATTATAAGTTTAAATTTCTCTTCTTTTGTTTTAAAAGAATTTTATAACGAACTAAAAACTGAGTTAAAAAAATATCTTGATATATTCATTTCAATAAGTTTTATTTCTTTAATTACAATTCTAGGTGTTACTTTCATATTTAAAGATCTTTTAAAAGAAACATTAGAATTACCATCAATTAATATAGTTTATTATGCTGTTTTTAGTTCATTTTTTCTAACCATAATTACTCTTTCTAAAAGTGTCTTACGTTCGCAAAATCAAACTAAAATGTTTGTACTTGTTAATTTATTTCTTGTTATATCAATTACTTTGATGGTAAGTGTATTATATTATTTTGATATATTAAGCTTAAATAGGGTTTTGGCGGGTTTTGCTATTACTTATGGTTTTGGGTCATTAATAATAATGCGTTATGTATTAAAAATAAACTTGTTACCTTCATTTATTTTAAACACAAAAATTATAAAAAGAGTGCTAAAATTTTCTCTACCACTTGTTTTATATAGCTTGACTGCTATGATTTTTTTAATGAGCGATCGACTTATTATAAATCATTTCATTTCAAAAAATAACCTTGCTGTATATTCAGCTACTTTCCAATTAGCATTTGGAGTTGCTGCATTTGGAACAGTTTTACAATTAGCCTGGAATCCATTTGTATTTAAACAAATGACTTCTAATATTGTTATCAACCGAAAAATCAAAGTATATGGTATTATTGCTATAGTTTGTTTAGTAATTTATTCTATTATATACTTAGTTCTTTTTCCGATTGTTTTTCAGTGGTATTATCCTATTGAATATTTAGGCGGTTTAGAATTTTTCCATTGGTTTATTTTTGGTGGAATGATTCAAAGTATTTATTGGCTAGTCAATCCTATTTTAATGGTTCTAGAGAAAAATATGTACTTTTTTTACATAACCTTATTTTCATCTGTAATTAGCATTTGTTGTAACATCTATTTTGTAGATTTTGGAATTAAATATTTCGCATTAGTGTATTTTATCTCTTGGCTTTTTCAATTGATAGCATTAATTTCTGTTACAGCATATTGGTATAGGAAAAAAATAAAACTAAATTTAATAAATGTCTCTTAATATTTTTTTAATAAATAGTAACCATCAATTACATCAAGTAACTAAAGCGATTGAGCACTTCAAAATAGTTAATCATAGTGTCATTATTTTTTATTTTAATAATAATCAGGAAAAATCAATAATTAAACATTTTGCAAAAGGAAAGGATTATAAAATTATTAATTTAAATAATTGGGTTTTTAAAGATCTTTTTAGGTGTCCTTCTAAACCGCGTGAATTTTTCAAAACATTAAATCAAATACGAAATAGAGAGAAAAACATTAACTTGTTTGTTTCTCAGTATCTAAATGACTCGACTTTAATCGCTAACAATATATTAAAACCTTCAACTTTTTATTTAATGGATGAGGGAACAGCTAATATTTTATTTTCAGATATTAGGGAAAAAAATAAAGAGGGTATCCTTAAAATAAAAATAAAGTCTTTGATTTATGGAAAAAATTTGTCTTTTCCTAAAGCTATAACATATTTCACGAAATACAATTTTAAAATAACGAGAAAGAGTGATTCTATAATTAAATATAAAGAAGAAAAAGTAAACAATAAGATTGATAACGTAGATGAAGATAAAGTGTTTTATTTGGGTTGTATTTTAGTCGAGATGGGGTTTGTTGATAAAATCAATTACTTGGAGTACCTGAACGATATATCCGAAATGTATTCAGAAAAACATAAATATTACATTCCACACCGAGCAGAATGTTCTTTAAAATTAAGTGAAATTGAAAATTTGGGATATATTATAAAAAAAATAGATATTCCGTTCGAAATCTGGTTTAAATCACAAAAAGTAATCCCGAGTGAAATATCCTCACATTACTATGCTACAGTTCTAGGAAATTTAGTTGATTTATTTCAAAATTTACCTAGAATTATTGCATTTTCATCACCAAAATTAAAAACTCGTGAAGATGAAAATATTGTGCATAAAATATATTTAAATTTAAAATCTAAAGATTTTATAGATTTCATTAAATTATAGTATTACTGATACTTATTTCTTTTTTTTTTAAAATCATTAAAATGAATCTTAAATTAATAAACCATATATATTCAATCCTTTTTTTATATGTTTTTATACTTCCAAATACGATATATAATATCATTGAAATTAAATACAGTTTTACTTTATTACTTACATTAATAACGTTACTATTTATTTTTATTCAAAAGATAGGTGTACATAGTGCTAGTAAAGCTCCGGTATTTTTTTCTGCATCAATGATTATTCTAGGTCTATTAGTTTGGCTTTATAAGCAAGGAGTAGGTCAAAATGCTGTATTATTTGTTCCTTTTTTCTCATATTTTGGATACCAATTTTTGCGTAAATTTACAATTGATTTAAGATGGTTTAATGTTGTATTTATTTGCTTATTTGGTTATTATTATTCAATATACTTCAGCAAATTACCTAACTTATTCTTTAGGCCTGGTTTTGATGAGGATGCTATTGTTTTTGAAAGAGCATCTTCAAATGGTATAGCCGTAGCACTTAATATTACTCTTTACGCCTATATTATTTTAGAATATTATTTTAAACAAAATAGACATAGAGATATATTAATAATTTCCTTATTTAATGTTGGTCTTTGTTTTATCCAACAAAGTAGGTCGGGTATCATATGTTCATTATTACTTTTACTAATAATATTATTTACTTCACACAGAAAGTGGTTTAAAACAGTAATATGGTTTTTAATTTTATTTTTTTTAAGTAGCTATATTTTATTGAAAGAAAATAATTTATTAACTTTATTTTTTGAATTAGGAATTGATTCTTCTTCATACACAGAAGATAGTAGAAGTAGAAGTGCTATTTCTTTTTTTAAACTGGTTTTGGAAAATGATTTTTTTTGGGGACCACCTTTAGGTACTAAATTTGCCTCGGTAGGTTACACTTATAATGTTTTTCTAGATTTTTGGAATAGTTATTCATTTTTAGGCTTTATTATATTAATTTCAATTATTGTTAATAGAATTTATAATTGGAAAAAATATTATTTTCCAATTTATTATTTTGCCCCATTTTTCTTATATTCTATGGTTGAATCCTTCTTCTTTCCTGGATATTGGGATGTTATTATTTATTTATTATTATTTGTAAAAAAACCACTTAATATTCAACCAACAAAACTAGTGCGAAATGTTTAGATTTATAAAATATCTTCTGAAGATCTATAGAACAATAATCCAAAACATTAGGGGTTATGTTATTTTAAAAAATGTCAGAAGTCACCATGGTGAAATTTATGTAGGCGGAAAAACTAAGTTAACAAAAAATACCAGCCTTGGGAAAAATCCAAATTTTAATGGTTTAATTATCAATGGAAATGGGCAAGTAATCATTGGCGATAATTTTCATTCGGGCAGTGAGTGTTTATTAATTACTTCTAATCATAATTATGAAGGAACTTCAATACCATATGACAATACTTATATTATCAAAGAAATTAAAATTGGAGATAACGTATGGTTTGGGAACAGGGTAATCATTTTAGGAGGCGTTACAATTGGAGAAGGTGCAATTATCCAAGCTGGAGCAATGGTTCATAAAGATATTCCGAATTATGCTATTGTAGGAGGAAATCCTGCAAAAGTTATAAAATATCGAGATATTGAACATTATAAATCAATGAAATTGCAATCTAAGTTTCACTAATTTAAATTAAAAAAAATAACAATTTTAACCATAATGAATAAAAAAAAAATCTTAGTTTTTATTGGTTCTTATTTACCCTCATACAGAGCAGGAGGCCCTATACAGTCTATAGCAAACTTAACGGGTCATTTAAAAAACGAATTTGATATATCAATTGTAACTTCTAATTATGATTTAGGTGTGCGTCTGTTATTAAACAGTTCTGATTTAAATATTTTTATATCAAAAGATGGGTATAGAATCATGTATTTAGAATCAAAATACCAGAATCTTACTTTTTATAAAAAATTATTTATAGATCATAAATTTAATTGTGTTTATTTAAACTCATTCTTTTCCTATAAGTTTTCTATTTTGCCTCTATGGGCATATAGTAATATGTCAATGAAAAAAGTTTTGGCGCCAAGAGGAGAGCTTGGTTCAGGAGCCTTAGCTATTAATCCGGTTAAAAAATATTTATTTATTAAGTTATCTAAATTATTAAATCTTCATAAAGAAATTGTCTGGCAAGCTACGGCCGAAACTGAATTAGATGAAATTAAATATCATTTTGGACAACAATCTAAAATTATTCTGGCTCCTAACTTATCAGCTAAAATGCCTTTATTACTAAAAAGAAAAAATAAAATTAAAAAGCAACTTAATTTATTTTATCTCTCAAGAATTTCAATTAAAAAAAACCTACTTGGTGCTCTGGAATATTTATCTAAAGTTAATGAGGAATACAATATAAATTTCACAATTATAGGCCCAATAGATGAAGAAGATTACTGGATGAAATGTAAAAATAAAATCAAAAAGCTGCCAAATCATATTTTGGTCAATTATTTAGGTTCTAAACCAAATAATCAAATTACAAAAATTTTAGAGAAACAACATGTTTTAATATTGCCAACTCAACACGAAAACTTTGGACATGTAATAATGGAGTCCTGGCAAAATGGTTGTCCCGTTATAATTTCTGATCAAACACCTTGGAGACAATTAGAAGACAAAAATATAGGTCTAGATATACAACTCAATAATGATGTTTCATTCACTGATGCTATTGAAATGTTCGCTTTAATGGATGATAAAGAATTATTTGATTGTTCTAATGATTGTTTTAATTATGCTAAATTATTTTCTGAAAATCCAAAATTAATTGTCCAAACAAAAAAAATATTTTCATAAATTTAAAATTAATTACAGCTTTTCATTTTAATCAAATACAACTTTTTTATTTAACAAATTAATATTTATGTGTGGTATTATAGGAACAACAAATTTAGATCTTCCAATAGAATTTTTAAAAAAAGGATTGACACTGATGGACAAAAGGGGTCCAGATAATAATAATTTATTTAATGATGGTGTTGTACATTTTGGTCATACAAGACTTGCAATTTTAGATTTAGAAGAACGATCAAATCAACCGTTCGAATATTCACATAAAAACAAATGTATTTTATTAACATTTAATGGGGAAATATACAATTACTTAGAATTACGTAAAGAACTTTTGATTCTAGGTTACAAGTTTAAAACCAACTCGGATACAGAGGTTGTTGCTGCATCATTTATAGAATGGGGAGCTTCTTGTTTTAACTACTTTATTGGTATGTGGGCACTAGCTATTAAATTTGAAAGTAAATTAATTTTGTCAAGAGATAGAGTTGGTAAGAAACCTCTTTATTACTCTACTTCCATGAAGAATGAAATCTCTTTTAGCTCTAGTATAAAGGCACTTTCGATAATCACAGGAGATAAAGATATTAGTAAAGATGGTTTAGAACTTTATTTTGCTTTAGGTTTTATCCCAAAAAATCATACAATTTTAAGGAATATTTTCAAAATTGAACCAGGTCAAGTAAAAGTTTTTTCAAAAAAAGACAATGGATTTATCTTAACAGAATCTACAATATCAAAGTTAATACATTCTTCAAAAGGCAAAAAAAAAAGTTTTAAAAAACTTTTTCAAGAATCTGTAGAACGACGTGTTTTAAGCGATGTCCCTATAGCAACTTTAATGAGTGGTGGGGTTGATAGTACAATTGTATCTGTAATTACTAAATCAATTTTAGATAATACTGAAGCATTTTTTGTTGATTTTGAAGATAAGAGGTTTAGTGAGAAAAAGTGGGCAGATTATTTATCTAAAAGGAATTCTATCAATTTATCCAGAGTTTTAATGAATTATGAAGATTTGATGGTAGGTTTTAAAAGTTATTATGATGCTTATGAAGAGCCATTTGCAGATTATAGTGGTATTCCTACAATAGCAATTTTCAAAAAAGTTTCAAATAAGTATAAAGTAGTATTAACTGGAGATGGTGGAGACGAATTATTTTTTGGATATCCTCACTACTTAAAAAAAGCAATTATTTATAAGTTATTTTGGGTATTAAAGTTATTTAATAAAATTAAATTTATTCCGAAAAGCATTAAGAATATAATTTGTGATAAAAAAGAGAATTTTGAATCTAACTATTTAAAAAACCATGGTATAATAACTAAATTTACCGCAGATTTAATTAATAAAGAATTTAATAAGTCGATAACCGAAAGTGGTGGCTTTTTAAGAGGTCTTTCTAATTATGACAGAACATTTAACAACTGGCCAGAAAAATACTTAGTTAAAGTTGATAGGGCTTCAATGTTTAATTCTGTTGAAGTTAGATCTCCTTTTTTAGATGAACAAATCCTTTTAAAAGTTGATGAAATCTCGCTCTTCTATTTATTTACTCCATTCGCCAAAAAACTTTATTTAAAAGTAATGTACTTTAAATTATTTGGATTCAAATATTTGTTTGCAAAAAAACACGGATTTATACCCCCATTAGATAAATTAAGGAATGAAAAATTTTCAAATGAAAATTTTATCTTTACAAAAGAACGAATACTGTCTTTATCCTTAGATTTACACAAAGAACTTTCAACAATAACTTTTGAAGATTTAAAAAAAGATAAAATTTTATTTGATCGTTTTTTCTTTTTTCATGAATGGATAAAACTAAACAAAAATATATATAATGTTTAAAAATAAAACACTAGTAATTACAGGAGGTACAGGTTCTTTCGGGAAAGCTGTTTTAAATAGATTTATAGACTCAAGTCACTTTAGTGAAATCAGAATTTTTTCAAGAGATGAAAAAAAACAAGATGAAATGAGAAATTTATACAAAAATGAGAAACTAAAATTTTATATCGGTGATGTCCGTGATTATAGCAGTGTTGAGAAAGTAATGCGAGGTGTTGATTATGTTTTTCATGCAGCTGCATTAAAACAAGTGCCCTCTTGTGAATTCTTCCCAATTGAAGCAACTAAAACCAATGTATTTGGTACGCAAAATGTAATAGATGCAGCAGAATATAATAAGGTATCTAAAGTAATTTGTTTGAGTACTGATAAAGCTGCATACCCTATCAATGCCATGGGAATTTCAAAAGCTTTGATGGAAAAAGTAGTTATTGCAGCTTCAAGAAATTTTAATACTACTACTACCGTTTGTTTAACACGTTATGGAAACGTTATGGCATCAAGGGGATCTGTAATACCATTGTTTTTAAATCAAATTAAAAACAATGAACCTATAACTATAACGGATCCTAAAATGACACGTTTTTTAATGTCATTGGATGAAGCTGTAGAATTAGTGTTATTTGCTTTTGAACATGGAAATCAGGGCGATTTATTTGTAAATAAGGCCCCAGCTGGTACAATTGGAGATTTGGCACAAGCATTAAAAGAAATATGCAAGGCAGATAATGAAATAAAAATTATTGGTACACGTCATGGTGAGAAATTGTATGAGACGCTTTGTACCCGTGAAGAAATGTTGAAGGCAGAAGATATGGGAGACTTTTTTCGAATACCAGCGGATAACAGGGGTTTGAATTATGAAAGTTATTTTTCTGAAGGAGAAGAAGGTGTTGCACTAATTAAAGATTATCATTCTCACAATACTGAACAACAAGATGTAGAAGGTATAAAAAAAATGTTATTGCAGCTAGAAGTGGTACAAACAGCCATCTCTAAGAATAATAAATCATAAGAAATGGAGCCAACACTTATAAAAGGAAATGTTTATTGTGACGGCCGAGGGTCCTTGTTGTATAATAACAACTATGATAGCTCAGCTGTGAAAAGGATGTATATGATTGAAAACAGTAGTTTGGAAATCAGAAGAGGTTGGCAAGGTCATAAAATAGAGCAACGTTGGTTTAGTGCAGTGCATGGAAGTTTTTGTGTTCAATTGATGAAAATTGATAATTGGGAGCAGCCTTCAAAAAATTTGGTTTGTAAAGATTTTATTATATCTAATAAAACGCTTGATGTATTACATGTCCCAAGGGGATATATTTCTTGTATTAAAGCCATGGAAGAAGGGGCGAAATTATTAGTAATGTCTGATTATATGATGGGTGAAATAGCCGATGAACATCGGTTCGATTTGATTTACTTTGATAACCTAAGTTAGGTTTATTAAAAATTAAAAAAGTTAGTTAATATGTTAAAAATAGGAATTACCGGACAAAATGGTTTTGTTGGACAACATTTATACAATTCGTTAGGTTTAGTGCCAGAAAGATATAAGTTGATTGATTTTGAAAAATTTTTTTTTGAGAATGAACAACAATTAGATACTTTTGTCTCTCAATGTGATGTAATTGTCCACCTAGCTGCAATGAATAGACATGAAAATCAGCAGGTTATTTATAATACTAATATTCAACTAGTTGAAGGCTTGGTTGCTTCTCTTCAAAGAACAAATTCAAATGTGCATATAATTATGTCGTCTTCCTCTCAAGAAGAAAAAGATAATTTATATGGTAAATCAAAAAAGGAAGGACGTGAATTATTTTTAAATTGGGAAAATAATTCAAATGGATCATTTTCTGGATTAATTATTCCTAATGTTTTTGGCCCTTTTGGTAAGCCAAATTACAATTCGGTAGTAGCTACTTTTTGCCATAAAGTTGCTATTGGAGAAAAACCTGAAATTCATATTGACGGAACTGTAAGTTTGATTTATGTTGGAGAATTGGTTCAAGAAATTATAAATATTATAGACAAAAGAGAACCTAATAAGAAGTTAACAATTGCAGCTACATCTCATGTGAAAGTTTCTGAAATATTAAAATTATTAAATTCTTATAAGTCAGGCTATCAGGATAACGGAGAAATACCCGAAATAAATTCAACATTTGAGTTGAACTTATTTAATACATTCCGTTGTTATATGGCTATTAAGAATCATTTTCCTGTAAAATTAATTAAACATACTGATCCAAGAGGTTCATTTGTAGAAATAATTCGTTTAGGGATTGGAGGACAGGTTTCTTTTTCTACTACGGCTCCTGGAATTACCAGAGGAAATCATTTTCATACACGTAAAATTGAACGTTTTGCTGTAATTAAAGGAAAAGCCTTAATTCAATTAAGAAGAATAGGAACAGATGAAGTTTTAGATTTTTACCTTGACGGTGATGAACCCGCTTATGTAGATATGCCAATTTGGTATACGCATAATATAAAAAATATTGGAGAAGAAGTTTTGTATACCAATTTTTGGATTAACGAGCCTTATAATTTGGAAGATGCAGACACGTATTTTGTAAAAGTATAAAAAATATAAAAATGAAAAAATTAAAAATCCTTACTGTAGTTGGTACACGTCCAGAAATAATTCGATTATCGAGAGTTTTATTAAAACTAGATGCAACTGAAAGTATTGAACACATTTTAGTACATACGGGGCAGAATTATGATTACGAATTGAATGAAGTTTTTTTTAAAGATTTAGGTCTTCGTAAACCAGATCATTTTTTAAATGCTGCGGGTGGAAATGCAACTACCACTGCGGGTCAGATATTGATTAATATTGACCCCATCTTGGAAGATGTGAATCCAGATGCTTTCTTAGTCTTAGGAGATACTAATTCATGCTTGTGTGCTATTGCAGCTAAAAAACGTAAAATTCCTATTTTTCATATGGAAGCAGGTAATAGATGTTTTGATCAACGAGTTCCAGAAGAAACCAATCGTAAAATTGTAGATCATATTGCAGATATTAATCTAACTTATAGTGATATTGCTAGAGAGTACCTTTTAAGAGAGGGTTTACCAGCTGATAGAATAATAAAAACGGGTTCTCCAATTTATGAAGTTTTAAGTGCATACAGTAGCGAAATTGAAAATTCAGACATATTAAAAAGGTTAAAATTGGAAAATGAAGAATACTTTGTTGTTTCTGCCCACAGAGAAGAAAATATTAATTCAAATAAGTTCGTGAACTTATTTGACAGTTTAAATGATATTGCAGAGAAATATCAGTTACCCATAATTGTTTCTACACATCCTAGAACAAGAAATAAAATTAACGAAACAAAAATTCAATTAAATCCATTAATTCAATTAATTAAACCTCTTGGGTTTCATGATTATAATCATTTGCAGAAAAATTCAAAAGTAGTTTTGTCTGATAGCGGTACTATTTCAGAGGAATCTTCAATTATGAATTTCCGTGCATTAAATATTAGAGATGCTCATGAAAGACCAGAAGCAATGGAAGAAACTTCGGTAATGATGGTGGGTTTAACCTCTGAAAGAATTATGCAAGCTTTGATGGTATTGGAAGAGCAAGGTGTTGGTAAAAACCGATTGTTAAGAGAAGTAGCTGATTATTCTATGCCAAATGTTTCAGATAAAGTTGTTAGAATTATTTTATCATATACAGGCTATATTAATAGAGTTGTCTGGAATAAGTATTAGCCTTTTTTTAATAAATTTTTTATAAAACTTAAAATATGAATGTACTTTTTTTAACTTTAGTTAAAATAAAATCTTTAGAGGATGGTGGTATTTTTCCTGACTTGTTGCGAAAATTTAGAGATGAAGGGCATCAAGTGAGTATCGTTAGTCCAACAGAAAGAAGGGATAAGTTAGATACACACTTGGTAAAAGAATCTGGAGCTCAAATATTACATGTAAAGACATTGAATATCCAAAAGACAGGTTTTTTAGAAAAAGGAATCGGAACTATAGCTATTGATTATCAGTATTTAAAGGCTGTAAAATCATATTTTTCAAAACAAAAATTTGATTTAGTATTATACTCTACGCCTCCAATAACTTTCTCAAAAGTTGTTGAATTTATTAAGAAAAGAGACAACGCATATAGTTATCTTTTACTAAAAGATATTTTTCCTCAGAATGCTGTAGATATGGCAATGATTAAGAAAGGTAGTTTTATACATAAAATGTTTTTAAAAAAAGAGCGTAAACTTTATGAAATTTCAGATAAGATTGGGTGTATGTCCCAAGCGAATATTGACTTTGTACTTAAGTATAACCTTGAGTTACTTCCAACCAAATTAGAGATTAACCCTAATTCTATAGAGCCAAAAAAAAGAATTATTACGTTTGGTCAAAAACAAAATATAAAAATAAAATACGGACTGCCATTAGATAAAAAAATTTTTGCTTATGGTGGTAATTTAGGAAAGCCTCAGGGTCTAGACTTTTTATTAAAAACAATAAGTAATAATAAAAATGAGGATGTCTTTTTTTTAATTATAGGTTTTGGAACTGAGTATAATAAAGTCAAAAGCTATTTCGACAACAAGAAACCTCAGAATGCAAAATTATTAAAAGTGCTTCCAAAAAATGATTATGATACACTTTTAAATGCATGTGATGTTGGGCTCATTTTTTTACATAAGAATTTTACGATTCCAAATTTCCCTGGTAGACTTTTGTCTTATTTAGAAATGGAAATGCCTATAATAGCAGCTACTGATATTAATACAGATATAGGTGAAGTTATAGTGAATAACCAATGTGGATATTGGGTGGAGTCTGGAGATGATGTAGCAATGCAAGATGCAATAACAAATATCATAAATAATGAAGATATGTTTGAAGAGATGAAAAATAACTCTTGGAAATTATTGCAAAAAGAATTCACTGTTAGTAGAACATACGACCTTATAAAAAATAAAATTGATAATGTATAAAATTTATTACAAAAGAATATTAGATATCATTTTATCATTACTAATTTTGGTAATTATTTCTCCAATACTAATTTTAGTAATGATTTTACTTTTTGTGGTAACGAGAGAGAATCCTTTTTTTGTGCAAACTAGGCCAGGTTTGAACGAGAAGATATTTCGAATCATGAAATTTAAGACTATGAATGAAAAGAAAGATGAAAAGGGACAACTTTTACCAGACTCTCTGAGGTTAACTAAAATTGGAACATTATTAAGAAAAACATCTTTAGATGAGTTACCACAATTCTTTAATGTTTTGAAAGGGGATATGAGTTTGATAGGTCCACGGCCATTATTATTAAGATACTTACCCTATTATACAGATGAAGAAAGATTAAGACATACTGTAAGACCAGGTATTTCTGGATGGGCACAAATTAATGGTAGGAATTCCATAAATTGGAATGAAAGGTTAGCGTATGATATTAAATATGTAAATAACGTAAGTTTTAAATTTGACTTGAAGATTCTGTACAAGACATTTTTGAAGATTATTGTTTCTGAAGATATTGTTGTTGATCCAGAATCTATTATGAAAAACCTTGATGATGAACGAAGAAGTTGAGATAAAAGAATTAGAAGTCAAGGATGTTAGCACTGTTGTGGGGTTAGTTCGAGATTCTTTTCATAAGAATTACATAATACCATCAATATACAGGGGCAAAGGAATTAATAAATTTATTAAAAGTGAATTAGAAAATAAATTTTCTCCATATAAATACTTTGTTTTATATGTTAATAATAAAGTAGCTGCATACGCAGAGTATAAAATATTTAAAAAACAGAATATGGCTTTTTTAAATATAGTATCGGTGAGTGCTGACTACAAGAATCAAAAATTAGGAAGTAAAATACTTGAATATTCTAGAGATTTTTTTCAAAAGCAAGGTTTTCAATCATTAGAGCTAGACGTATTTGCAACAAATTTAGTTGCAGTTAATTGGTATAAAAAATATGGCTTTGAAAGATTGAGTTCAAAATCATTTTATAAAGTAGTGTTAAACGAAAGAATCCAAAATGGAAATGATATCAACATTAGAAATTTTCCACAGTATAAGGAAATAAAAAAAATATTAGGTTTTTATTTTTTAGACACTATTATTGAGAATAGAGATTTTATGTTTGGTGTTATAGAAGATGATCTTATTATAAGAGGTATGTATGATAAATCTATTAACTCTCACTTAGCTTACTTATGTAAAACTCTTATGCTGAAGAATATATATTATATAGGGAATGAATGTCAATTTTCAGAATGCGAGTTTATTGATCAAATAGATCGTATGAGATTAAATATAAAATTATGATAACAAAAAAAGCATTGAATAAAGAGCTTTTTACTAGAGAATGGACGTATACAAATTCAGCAAGAGAAGCTTGGAGTGAAATTATAGAAAAGTATAAGAGATTAAATCCTGTTGGTAAAATACTATTACCTTCATATATAGGCTGGTCTTCAAATGAAGGAAGTGGTATTTTTGATTCAGTATTTAACTCTGGTTTGGATTATGATTTTTATGAATTAGGAATGCGACTAGAAATAAATGTAGAAAACTTAAAAAATAAGGTAAAAAAGAATGAAACCCCATTAGTCTTATTAGTGAATTATTTCGGTTTTGTTGATTCTGAGTATGATCAAATAACGAATTGGTTATGTGATAATGATGTTTTTTTTGTAGAAGATTCTGCTCATGCCTGGTTAACTGACCTTATAGGTGGTAAATGTGGAAGGAAAGGAAACTACTCTTTTTATTCACTACATAAATTACTTCCTTTGGCAACTGGAGGAGTTATGGTGAATAATCATCCTAAAAGCAATAAAGATATTTCTGGATTTAACCCTTTATTAGGATTGAATTATGATTTACTCTCTGTTTTTAATATTAGAAGGGAAAATTATAAATACTTATGTAATTTATTAATGGATGTTTCAGGTATAGAGGTTATTTATAGAAATCTAGAGGATGGTGTTTGTCCTCAAACATTCCCTGTTATAGTTAAAAGTTATGATCGAGATAAATTGTATCACGAAATGAATGAGGAAGGTTTTGGTCTTGTCAGTTTATATCATACGATGATAGAGCATCTTAAAGATAATAAGTCTAAAGCTTCTTCGGTATTATCGAAAAAAATAATTAATTTACCAATACATCAAGACGTGGATAATGAGCAAATAAATAGAATGGTTGTAAAATTAAAAAATAAACTAAATGCTTGATATTTACGAACTAGATACTAAAGAAGGAATTGAAAAATACAAATACTTACTGTCTGAATCTGATATTGGAGACCCATATTTTTTAATTGATTATATAAATGTTTTTGACAAAGGTTATAAAAACTTAAGATGCTTTTTATATAAGAATAATGAAACTGGAGCTATCATATTTATGCCAGGGTATTTAAACCCTATAGTTATTGACAATGAAGAAACCGGAAATTTTGATTTTATAACAACATATGGTTATTCAGGACCTTCTTTTGTAAATGAGGTGTTAGAATCAGATATCCTTGACTTTTGGAAGAGTGTTGACTATTGGTATAAAAAAAATAAAGTAGTCTGTGAGTTTATAAGATTTAATTTATCTAATAACCATTTACATTATTCTGGGAACTGTTTGCCAACAATGTTAAACATTAAAGGAAAGATTCTAGAAGAAGAAGAAGCTCAATGGAACTCTTTCAATAGGAAAGTGAGGAAAAATGTAAACAAGGCTAAGAGAAATAATTTATATAGTCATATATCTTATGAAAAGATTACAGATAATGAAATAGTTGTTTTTTTTGAGATATATACTGCAACGATGGTTCGTGCTAAAGCAAAAAATGTTTTTTTTTATAGTATAGACGAATTCAAGAAATTCATTAAAAATAACCCTCAAAACTGTGCTATATGTACCGTATTTTTTAATGAAATCCCTATTTCTTCTGAGCTTATATTAATATCAAAAGATTCAATTTATTCTTTTTTAGGAGGAACTAATGAATCTTTTTTTGAGAAAAGACCAAACGATTTCTTAAAAGTAGAAATAATTAATTGGGCAAGAAAAAATAACCTAAAATTTTATATTCTTGGAGGGGGTTATGGCTTTGAAGATGGAATATTTAATTATAAAAAAGCTTTTTTCCCTAATGATGTCGTAAATTATTATACGGGTAGGAAGATAGTTAATAAAGATATTTATATTGAGCTTTTAGATAAGACAAACAAGTTTAGAGTCTCAATTGGATTATCCAATATAGAATTAGAAGATGAATCCTTTTTTCCACAATATAGAAATTTAAATTAAGTGCTTTTTTACTTATTACAAGCTCATAAAAAAAATTACAGGGATTGTTTTTAGTGCTTGTATTCTCGATTTTTTTATATTTGAATATAAAGTGTTTAATTAGTAAGTTTATATGCTTTATTAAATGTGAGATTTATTCTTGTTGAATAAATTATTAACCAAAAAGTACATGATCATGGTATAATTACCTTGGATCTTCTATGAATTATTTTAATGTAATTTAAAATTATTAAAGTATGAAATCTAAAATTTGGCTTTCCTCTCCACACATGGGAGGAACTGAAATGAAATATGTTAAAGAAGCATATGACACGAATTGGGTTGCTCCCTTAGGTCCAAATGTGAATGGATTCGAAAAAGATTTAACCCATTATATTGGTAAAGAATATAGAGTCGCTTGTTTGTCTTCTGGTACAGCGGCTTTACATTTAGCACTAATATTAGCAGACGTGCAATTAAACGACGAGGTAATTTGTCAAAGTTTTACATTCTCGGCATCAGCGAACCCTATTACTTATCAAGGAGCTAATCCTATTTTTATTGATAGTGAGAACGATACCTGGAATATGTGTCCGATTTATTTAGAAGAAGCAATTGTAGATCGATTAGCAAAAGGCAAAAAACCAAAAGCGATTATTTTAGTACATTTATACGGAATGCCAGCTAAAATCGATGAAATTTTGGCAATTGCTAATAAATATGAAATTACTTTAATAGAAGATGCCGCAGAAGCACTTGGTTCTACTTTTAAAGGGCAGAAATGTGGAACTTTTGGTGATTATGGTATCTTATCTTTCAACGGAAATAAAATTATTACTACTTCTGGAGGTGGCGCTATAGTTTGTAAGAATGAAAAAGATAAGCAAAAAGCAATATTCTTAGCAACCCAAGCTCGTGATGATGCCCCGCATTATCAACATTCAGAAATTGGTTATAATTATAGGATGAGCAATATTATTGCTGGTATTGGAAGGGGACAGATGGAAGTGTTGGATGCGCACATTGGGCTTCGTAGAGATATGAATTTGTTCTATAAAAATATTTTTAAAAATGTTGAAGGAATTACAGTGTTTGAAGAACCTAATAACGATTATTATTCGAACCACTGGTTGAGTTGTGTTCTAATAGATTCAGGGATTACTGGTTTTACTAGAGAAGAGTTGCGGTTGCAATTAGAAAAAAATAACATTGAATCTCGACCATTATGGAAACCAATGCATTTACAACCTGTTTTTAAAGAATGTGACTACTATGGAGGCAATGTTTCTGAAACATTGTTTAATAAGGGGTTGTGCCTACCTTCTGGTTCTAACCTCGCAAAAGAGGACAGAATAAGGATTGAAGAAGTAATAAGAGGTTTCTTTAATTGAGTCCTTATATTGTTAAGATATTTAAAGTTGAAAAGTTATAACTAATTCGCAACAAAAATCAGAAGAAATTACATTTAATAAATCATTAAAATTTATATATAAATTGTTTAAACAAATATTTAAAAATAACTATCCTTCCGGATTGAAGTTATTATTCGACCTTTTTCTCATAGTAATTATTTTTTATTTGATGAATCAAATAATTGATTTGCCAATTTTGTATTCTAATTTAATAGGATATTTAATTTATTCGATTATGTCAGTTATTATATTATATATACTTAAGGTATATAAATCTATGTATAGATATTTCAATATAAATGACATTCTTAGGTTGCTTATAGGAATTGTTTTAAGTTCTCTAGCTTTTTTTATATATGCATATAATTTTGAACAACCACTAGTAATAAATCAATTGCTACTTTTTTTTATTTTAGTTTCATTTTTAATTTCTTATCGAATACTCATTAAAGTCATATTTTCTAGAGTTAATTTAACATCTAAACATTTAAATAAAATATTGATTTTTGGTGCAGGTGATAGTGGAGTTATTACTAAAAGAGCATTTTATAATAGTTCAGAATTCAAAATAACAGGCTTTATTGATGATGATAAATTGAAAATTGGTAAGACGCTTGACGGAGTTACTGTTTTTAAATTAGGGAATAAACTAAATAAGTTTATTGTTGATAATAATGTTTCTAAAGTTATTATTTCAACTGATAAATTATCTATGAATAGACAAGGTTTTCTCTTTAAATATTTTCAAGATTTAAACATTCAAATATTAAAACTCCCACCTGTCGAATCTTGGGTTAATGGAATTCCTAATGTTTCTAGGTTAAAAGCACTTAAAATCGAAGACTTACTAGGTAGAGGATTAATAAAAGTTGATAATAAAAAAAATAAACTCGTTTATAGTGGAAAATCAATATTAGTGACTGGAGCAGCTGGTTCTATCGGGTCTGAAATCTTAAGGCAAATTATTAAATTCAAACCTGCTAAAATAATTTTATTAGATAATTCAGAAACCCCAATGTTTCATATTAAAAAGGAACTAGATTTGATTTTTCATAAAATAAAAATAGTGTATTGTGTTGGTTCTGTTTGTGATAAAAAAGTTCTGAATGAAATTTTTTCACTTCATAAAATTGATATTGTTTTTCATGCTGCAGCTTATAAACATGTTAATATGATGGAAGCAAACCCTAGAGCTGCCATTTTGAATAATGTTTACGGCACCAAATTAATTATTGACTTTTCAAATGAATATAATGTAAATAAATTTGTATTAATTTCTTCTGATAAGGCGGTTAACCCAACTAATATTATGGGAGCTTCAAAAAGAATTTGCGAATTGTATTTGGCTTCAAAAATCACTAATCTAAAAAACAAGACACAGTTTATTACAACTAGATTTGGAAATGTTTTAGCCTCAAACGGGTCTGTGGTTCCTATATTTGAAGCCCAAATAGAAAGTGGTGGGCCAATAACTATTACTCATCCAGACATAGAGAGATTTTTTATGACAATTATTGAAGCTACTCAACTAGTACTAGAGGCTGGCGCTATGGGTAAAGGCGGCGAAGTTTTTGTTTTTGACATGGGAGACCCTGTTAAAATAGTTGATTTAGCTAAAAATATGGTTACTCAAAAAGGTTTAAAAATCGGAAAAGATATTAATATTAAGTATATTGGATTAAGACCTGGAGAAAAATTATATGAAGAATTATTAGTTGATTCCGAGAATTTACTTAAGACTTATAATGATTTAATATACATATCAAAGAAAGAAGTTATTGATAATGAATTGTCAGATTTAATAGAAGATTTAATTGATTTTGCATTTAAAAAAACCGATAATTTAAAAATTGTTAGTTTAATGAAAAAAATTGTTCCAGAATATATTTCTAATAACTCAGAATTTCAAATTTTAGATAATAATGATAAAAACACTTTATAGATTACTAATTTATTTTTTTTCAAAATTTATTAAGACAGATGAATTGTCTGATAAATTTCCTATTTCAATTAAAGCTATTATCATTGATAATAATAGAGTTCTTTGTTTAAAAAACGAAAGAAATGAATGGGATTTTGCTGGTGGTAAGATTAATTTTAATGAGGATGTTGAGGAGTCTTTAAGAAGAGAAGTCAAGGAAGAAACAAATTTATATATTAAGAATTTAAATATTTTAAAACCTTTAAATTTAAATTTCAATGATGTTTCTGTGTTTGTTCTACTTTACAAAGCTGAAATCTCTTGTAACTCTCCAATTTTAATTTCTTATGAACATTCTGAATATAATTTTTTTTCAAAATCTGAAATAATGAATTTAAATATTCCCCAAGCTTACAAAAATCTTATTGAAGACTTGATTTAGAATCTAATTTTAATACACATGCCATTCGATCCAAATTCAGCAAAGAAAGCAGGAAAAAAATCCAAAAGAGG
>Ga0209119_1001412_pt1 | contig 23640 bp, 23 predicted proteins | sample COG_03_FD_184747 | JGI IMG/M metagenome (GOLD analysis project Ga0209119, IMG submission 184747) | Pelagic Microbial community sample from North Sea - COGITO 998_met_03 (SPAdes) (version 2) | ecosystem: Environmental > Aquatic > Marine > Neritic zone/Coastal water | place: Helgoland, sampling... | reverse complement strand
CATAAAAACAGAGTCAGCTAGAAAAACAGCGGCATGCCATCATATAAATATCTACCAAGATGGTGAATTTGTAGGTAGAGCTTACTAAAATAATCATGAAAGTTGTTTTTTTTATTCTTATATCGATCTCAATAGTTTTAACTTATGTGATCTATAATGACGATAAATCTATCGTTATTATAGATCACAAAAACAGTCAAAACCTTGTAGAGAGTAAAGTAGAACTACAAGAATTGTCAGAGTTAAATAAAAAAACTTTTGAAGTTTCTAATGAAGAAAAAAATATTCTTAGAGTTAATGAAATAAACAAGGAAAATGAAACCTCCCTTCACCTTTCAGAAACCTTAGAAAAAAATGAAAGTGATCCATACTCTCATATATCTTCTAAAAGAATTAAAGAACTATGGGTTAATGATTCTGGTGAAGAGCCAAGCTATAAAGGTAAATGGAAATCAATCAAAAAGATAGGTTTAAACTTAACTAAAGAAGAAAAGTCTGACATCTACGATTTTATAAGAAATGGACCAAATAAGGATGTGCATGACCTTCACCTTAAAGACGAATTAATGATTAAGCTCGAAAAACAGCCAGATATTTCTAATGAATACTTAAATGAATTTATAGATATAGCTTCCGATAAATCAATCGATGGTGCTCTTCGTGGATACGTTATGCAACATATCAGAAGTGCTTACTGGAATCACATTGAAAAACGAGATGATCTTAGAAGTTCTATTTATAATGGTTTAGAAGATCACTCTTCGGATGTATCTGGAACAGCTTTAATGGCAGCTGTTAGTTTAAACGAAAGATTTGGTGGTTTTGACGACGAAAAGATTAATAAGGCTGCAATCAAGTTGAGCCATAACCCTTTAGCTCATCTTCCATCTAAAATGACTGCTATAAAAATTATAGGAGAACAAAAGTTAGAAGAAGGTCTCGATCTTGTAAGAGATAAAGCCCAAAATGGAGAAGATACCGTTATGAAAATAGTGGCTATTCACTCTTTAGGTGATATTGGAACTAAAGAAGATTTAGAGTTTATGAATAAAATGTTAAAGAATGAAGCTCTAGAAGTAATGCATCCTGCCCTTAAGAAATCAATTTATAAGGTTGAAAACAGATTATGAGATTTTTAGAAATTAAAACCATACTTAAGCTGGTTTTTGTAGCTCTATTTTTTTTATCCAACTCATTCATCTTTTCTGAGGATGATGAATCTGAAGAAGAGCCAAACCCCAATGTTCAGCCTTGCATTGAAACTGGCAATGTTCCTACAGTGACAGAATCTTGTACGGCATCAGCAACTATGTCTGTTGAAGAGATTAGCCCTAACACAGGATTTATTCCTGTAGGTGGACAAATGAGTTTTTCTATCTCTTCATCTACAACAACTGGTAATAAAAGAACAATAACAACCTATTCTCCTGTTGTTTGTGAGGGTTCAGAACAAAGTGAAACTGATATAGATAATCAAAGTCAAAACGTTTCAGATATTGAATACAGCTGGGGAGGGGGAACAAGTGAAGACTACACGTCCTCTTCATTTACAACAACATTTGAAACAGCAGGCACTCGTTCCGTGTCATGCACTGTAAGCGGTACTCCACCAGCAAATTGTGCTTCCGGTAGTTTTTCTTTCTCTAAATCTACAGGTGATATTGATGTTATTGCTGTAACTAGTATTTCTGCTTTAAAACCTAAGGTTTGTAAAGGGGATGTTTTAACTGAAGACGATTTTGAGATCACTACAAATCCTTCAGGATACGAAGATGAAATAAGTTTTTCTGTACCTGATACTTCAAGCGCTGGTGTTAAAACTGTGACAGTCACTTATGGAACAAGTTCAGTTTCAACTGAAGTTACTGTAGTTGAAGTCTCTTCAATCACTTATAACGGAGATTCTATTTGTTTAGGAGAGTCAGCACCTGAAATTGACGAATATACTATCGTCACTAACCCAACTGGAAATGAGAGTATGTTTTCTCTTTCCACGGTAGATACGAGTACAGCAGGAACAAAATATCCTTATGCAATATGCTCAAATGGTAGTTATGACACCAGTGGTTCTATTTATGGTGAACTCACTGTAGTTGAAGTCTCCTCAATCACATATAACGGAGATTCTATTTGTTTAGAAGAGGCAGCACCTGAAATTGACGAATATACTATCGTCACTAATCCACCAGGACACGAAGCTATGTTTTCTCTATCAGACGTAGAAACATTAACACTCGGAACAAAATACCCTTATGCCATTTGCTCAACTGGAAGTTACGATACTAGTGGTGTTGTTTACGGTGAATTTGACGTTGTAACAGTTTCTTCTATCAGCCCTAGTAATGAGTTAGCTTTTTGTGTAGATGAAGTAAAGACTTACACTACGACTCCAACATCCGGAGAATTTCCTCCTAATCAACCAAATTGGGAAGTGACAGGAGGAACAATTCAAGCGGGCGGACAACCTGGGGATTTAACTGTAACAGTAATTTGGGACACACCATCTAATTTTTCTGGTGATAAAAAAGTCAAAGCTAGTTGTGGAGAGTTTTATGAGGATCTAACTCTTACTGTCGTAGAAGTGAAACAAAAACCTTTTACATTTATTCCCACTTTTTTGAAAAGGCATCAAAATGGCAATTACAGCATGTCCGTAGTAGCTAAACCTGTTGATATCACTCCAAAATGGGAAGTTACTTATGATGGAGGTGATTCCGTTGACTTAGGAGAAGGTTTTTCTAAGACAATACTTACAAGCTCTACTGCAGGAACAGCTGTTTACACTGCTAAAGATCCACTTAGTGGTTGCTCTGTAAGTTTTAATGTTGATATTGTCGAAGCCAGAAACTTTACAAATAAACCTTGTGGAGGTAATAAAGGTGAACATATTAGAATTTTTACTGATTGGGAGATTGAAACATACCCTACAGGATATGGAAATGATTTTTTACCAAATATTGATCCACAGCCAAATTTCACCACTATTCCTTCTGAAAACTTTACCATTAAGGTAGACAATAATAACCACCCAGCAACAACTACAGTGTCACCTATTGTTGATCCATCTATCCCAAAACATGGAGTAACAGCGTTAGCAGTTAACTTTACAAAAGTTAAAAATGCTATTGAGGGAGTAATTGATGTCTTTAATTTTACTCCTGGATCACCATGTAGCATAGGGAACCCATCAGTCACAGGAGCTTTTTCGGTGAATTTTCATGAACGATTCTGTTTCGATGATTGCCAGGTTAAAGACTTTCAAAGAATATCAGGTTCAGCAGGAGTTTCTATTGCAAGTGCAAGTTGCTCCTTACCAGTGGCTACAATTGCGGGGGTAGTCAATCTTAATCTCAATGCGGGTGTTTCAGGATCAATAACAGGAACTGCATCAGGAGAAGAAAACCCTTGTGACAATACAGATAATTTTTTAATTGCAGTTAATGGAAATGGCCAAATTGATATTGGTGGTTCTGTCTCGGTTACAAAAATCGACCCTGATTATGTCCACATTTCTGTTACGGGATCAGGTGCCGCTGGATTCGGGGCAACAGTAAACTACAACGCCACCACGAATGATATTTCTGGTAGTGCAAATGGTTCCGCTGGGCCTCCTTCTATAACGGTATCATACTCGTTGCTGGGAGTGGGTAGTTCGCAAAGCTACACATGGCAGTCTTTAGTTTGGACAAGCCCTTCAATTACCTTCTAAAGTATTTATTATGAAATTTGTAATCAACTTACTTGTTTTTTTTAGTTTTGCAGGCGTTTTAGCCTCCGAAGTCTTCCAACTAAAATCCAGCGACCAAAACTTAACAATAGTACTCAATGGCTCCTCAATGCCAATTGAAGGAGTAGTTAAGAATTACTCATCTTTAATTTCTAAAATTGATAATCCAGCGACCAAGAGATTGATTTCTTGGTATTACTACCGTTCAGAAAAAAAATATGATAAATTTATTAGTCTATACTCCCCTGAAGAAAGGGGGCTATATAAAGAGCATTTTTCCAAGAGTGACTTTGTTGAGCAATTCTCAAAGGGAGTTTCTCTCAGAACAAAAATAACAATTGACTACTCATTTGTTTACGACAATATGATGGCATTTAGAGTTACTGACTATATAGGTAAGGATAGAAAGAAAAAGTATCTTGTGATGATGGAGAATATTGATGGGGAAGGCTGGTGCTTCACAAATAAATATGTAGCGGAACCACTATATCCATTATTTAATAGCTTGCTTATAGATAGCGTCCCTGAGATGTTTAGTGCCTCTGAAGGGAATTTACTTCAATTCAAATTGACTGATGGTAATTCAGGGAGACAGCCATACCTCCTCTGGAAAGTTGCTTCAGATATTCCAGAACCCCTCAGCAACTTAGTATTTAAATATGCCAATAGTAAGGACAATGAGAAATTAAATTATTGGGACAAGCAGTATTACCCGCCAAATTTAACAGAATGGAATTACTTAGAAGGTTTTGGGAAAGAATCTTCGATCATTTCTTTTGTTGAGTATCAAGGTCAAAAGCTGGTTTTTTGCAGGCTGAAATCTGGCAATGAAGATAAAAATATCCTAATTAATGTATCTTCTGGAAAGGATGATAGACCACTGTTCAGCCTAAATAATTTTAGAGATCCATTTGTTGATTTTTTAAGAAATAAAATTAAACCAATAACCTCGACGGGCTTAAAAGCAAAGCCTGAAGTCGTATTGCCCATTATTGACTACAAATACACAAAGCCGTTAATCGTTTCTGTCCAGTCAGGTAATACAAATAAGAGCTACACTAATGTTACTTTTAGATTGGAAGTTAGCATTACAACACTACCTGATGAAAAGATGTCTTTGTCTGAGCTAGAGCTGACCTTAAAGCAAAAAGGTTACTTTTCTTTGCTTGATCGCATATACCCATTCTTTAAGGATAAAGTCCATAAAGAGCTTCAAAAAAAGACAAAAGAAGAACTTCTTAAAGAAGGCGAAATAGGCGAGATAGAGAAACTCTTACTTATTAATTTCAACAATACACTAAAAACTTATCAACAAAGCCCGAGATTGATAAATGTTAAGTTTATTGGGGTACAGTGGTCGAACTAACATCTCTCTGATATGTATAGGATACAAGGTGTTTCCATTCAGTAAAATTATAATTTCTGAAGAGGTCGTAGAGTTTTCATGGCCATATATTTGGGGTGTGATCTTAACATCTATCCCAACCATTGTTCTAGGGATATTTATCGTAATTTCCATTTCTAAGAAGAGTAGTATTTATCCATCAATAGGGCTAAGTCTGATCTTTGCCCTATTACTTTTTTCATTAGTAAAGTTCCTTTTAAAAATTAACGAGTCTAGACTTCTGTTTAGAATCAACCCCAAGGGACTTACATTCTCTCACGCACCTTCATACGACAGTTATGAAATTGTATGGGATGCAATAGATTCGATTCATATCGGTGATTCCTATCGAAACAAGAGAAATCCAATTCTTTTTTTGATTAATAAGAAGAGATCAAAATGTGAAGCATTCCAAGATAACAGAATTAGTTTACTATCATTGGGAGTATCCCCTGAAAACTTTTTATTAGAATACAATTACATTGGAGCTAAGAAAGATTCAATCGTGCAAGCTTTTCTTAGGGTCATACCAGATGAGTCAAAGCTACATTTGTTTGATAACTCTGTGTCTTTGCGATAAGATTAGTTGATTACATTTATAGCATTTTTTTCAGTTGTGATTTACTCTAGTGAATTACAGCTTCCTGCTAAAGTAGAGTTCCCAACCGTTACGATGGGAGAAGAAACTACCGTGATGGTTGAAGGGAATAACAGTTCTGAGGAGCCTGTCGTTATTGAAAATATCAAAACATCATGTGGTTGTACCAAGACAAGCGTTAGCGGAAATGTAATCGCCCCTGGAGATAATATTTTAATAAAAGTTACAGTCAATACAAACCAAAAAATTGGCATAATTAATAAAAATGTTCGTGTTTATTATTCAGGAAATGTCATTCCTGATAGAATCATCATAAGCGGCAAGGTTCTTCCTTTGCCTAGAAAAAGCAAACACCCCAAAGTTAAAGGAATCAGCATCTTCTCAAAAGATTGCCAAATATGTCACGTTACCCCTGGTAACAACAAGTTCGGCAAAGACCTCTATATGACAGACTGTGCTTTTTGCCATGGAACCAACCGACAAGGAGAATATGCTCCACCTCTTACTAATCCCATGTCTCATTGGTATCAGGTCGTTACCACAGGAACCAACATCAATATGCCAGGATTTTTAAAAGAGAATGGTGGCACAAGAACAAAGAGTCAAATTAATTCATTGATGTCATACTTGAAAAGTCCAGAGCAGGGTGCACTTGATGAATCTCATCCAGGTAGATTGGTTTACTACAGAAACTGCTCAGTATGTCATGGAAGTCAACAACTCGGAGGTCTTGGCCCAAACCTCCAAGAAGCCAAGAAAAACTACAGCACCAAATCCCTTTCCAAACTCCTCAAAGAAGGCACCGACCACCTCATGATGCCTTCATTCCTCAAGGAAAATGGTGGGGTTATGTCAGGAAATCAAATTGATGCCTTGAGTAAGTATCTAATTGAGGGGAAGTAATTACAGGTTTACAACCTCCTATAAAACCACTGAAAAATTAAAACGACCAACTCCACGAGCCCTATCATATCTCAATACTAATCTCTCTCCAAAATACGATGAAAACAGCAAGCTAAGATAATCTCTATCCGAAAACTCATCTAGATGTCTGTAACCAGGTACCGTAAGTGAATACTTAATCAATGAAAGATAATTTCTAGCCTACCTCATTCATAAAGATCAAAACCAAAGCAATTGCCAATATTTAACTATGTTTACGATTCGATTTAAGTTATAAAATATAACCTAACCTATTCTCAACTAACTAATAAAATAGATATTAATGATTAATATACCAACGATTATAGCTCTTTTAACTCTACTTTTATTTTCATCAGCATTTGGAAGTAATTTAGAAAAAGAACTAAAGCTAGCAAATGAGGGTAATATGAGTTCTCAGTTACGTCTAGCACATGCATACAGGTTTGGTAAATCCGTTGATCAAGATTACGATAAATCCTTATCTTGGTATCATAAATCCGCCTTACAAGGACAATACATTGCCCAAGGTGACCTTGGATATATGTACTCTGTAGGAGAGGGAATTGAAAAAAACTTAATTCAAGCATATGCATGGATAAGCGCATCTATAAAAAATGGTCCAGAAAATTGGAAGGCATCTATGCTTATCAAAAAAGAAAAAATATCTAATAAACTTTCCCAACAAGATTTAGAGTCAGCAGAATTATTGGCGATAGAGTATTCTAACCTTACAAATTAAGGTAAATATAATCTGACACATTTTTTACCTCTATAATAGACCATATTTAAAACTGATAATACCTTTTCATAAGCTACATTATCGGAAGTTATCTTTTTTAATCTGTTGAATATACTTCCAAGTGTATTCAAAGTCTTCTCTGATGTCATTTTTTTCTACTTCAAGTCCAATAATCCTTGGATAATCATTAGGATCATAAAGAACAAGAACTTGATCATCAATTATGGCATATTTAGCTTTATCACCTAAAACACCATAATTATAGGATTCTCCATTCTGCTCAATATCTCTAATGCCATTCAAAAATAGATGTTTGGTCAAAGGGTACATTCCTCGTTTCGCAATATGAATCAATTTTATATCTACACCTCTACGTTTCATTTTTGTTAATAAATCAATCAATAAATCTGGATTATTTATTGAATGCTGGATATTTAATGAAGGAAAATTTTTAAAATAAATTCTTCTTTTTGCATTCAAAATTAACTGATAGAGTTCTATTTCTACTTGATCCTCTTCAATCATCTCATCAAATATAAAGACTCTATTGTTATTTGTTCCAGTCTTTGATTCACACCCTGTAATAAACAAAACAATAATCATAAAGAATAAATTATTAAAAATTATCTTCATCTCTAATAGACCTCTTTTCAACTAAATAATCTAATTCAAGGAAAAATCAATAAATAACCTCAAACAATGAGGTGTTATATAGGCTTCTATTGGTGCTGCTATTGCCAATAAAACGATTGAAGTTTGAAAAATAGGGTTTCTAAATAAGTCTTTAAACTCTTTCCAAAAAACAAACTCTGTATCTTCTTTTTCTAAACTTTTAAAACTAATCACCATAAAACTCAAAACTAAGCTTATCGCTGGTATTTCAAAAATACCATGAGGGACAATTTTTGTTAAGTAGATAATAAAAAGAAACATATTACTGTAGCCCCACTCTGTCATTAGACTAATACAAAAACTCGTTTTAAACAACGACATTCCCACAGCATATATAACAATACCTGTCGCATTTTTTCTATCACCATCGATCCAAAACTTTTTAGCGATAAGAAAACCTAATGCATTAATAATTGAAACGAATAAATTCCAAAAAAAGTAAATCATATGCCAATGATATGGATTCCTCTCCTCTTTTATCTGGTCAGGTATAATAAAATTTATTGGATTTGCTTCATTCACCTTTGAAATGATCCATAAGTTAGGCTGAAATGTCATTATTAGAACATGAGTTCCAACAATTATAAAATTGAACAACATAAAATACTTAAATATCATTAACTTTTTATTCATACCTTCCCCCAGGTGAAATTTTAAATCTATATCTTTTCGATCCAAAAATAAGTTTGGATCTAGTCCATTTAAGGCTCGTACTTATTTATGATTAATTTTATCTAATTCAGAATCAATTAGATTAGATAACTCTTCACAAATGGTTTGATAGTTAAAGAAAGCGGATATTAAATGGTCTAATTGACCGTTATAACGACTAATGCTTGCCCCCATGAAAACAATGTCCAAATTATCCCAATCTTCAAGTGGTAATGTTATCGCCTTTGATTTATTCAGTTGTATTAAAAACTTGATTAAAGACTGAGTTATATTTGGAGTCTTTGCAATAAATTCTCCAACAGACTTTACAATATCTAATTTTTTATTATTAAAAGGTAATTCGATAGTTAATTCCTTTTGTCGAAATAAAACGTTATCGAACCTACTTGATATTCCAATACTTTTATTTTCATTGTCTACTTCAATTTTACGGCCGCATGCCATGACAGAAGGACTAAAATCTACAACTGATGAATTGATGTGTTTTACAGTTTTATTCATAATTAACTCATAAATTAAAAACACATTGTAGGTGCCATTGGCACCTAGTCAAGGTTTATTTTTGGGTTTTTATGCTTTACCCATAAAAGTGTCATCGCCGCATAAGGCATTTTTCTATTTCCTCCTATCCACCTAGTAACGGTACTTCTTTCAACTTTTAGCATATTTTCTATATCTGTGATACTCCATTTTGAATCATCCATCATTCTTCTAAGGAACTTTCCAATTTCTTTTGGAGAAGAAGATTCCCAATTTAATTTCTCTAACATGATAAAATAAATAAATGACTCATACAATTTCAGTATCTACTTAAATTTAATTTTGCAGTCAATTAAAAATATGTTATTTATCTACAGAATAGGGTTTTCCTAACTTTTTTTTAATCATTTCTTTTACAACATCAATTCCACCAGCCTTAACATCCGCGATCACTCTAAAATACTTACCACGTTGCATATTATGAAGAGTCACAATATTATCGGAAAGCATCGATGTTAAAAAATCCCTCGCAATAATTGCTTTAACCTTTTATTCATCACTGCTACCTCTAATTTCAGGAGTATCTATACCACGTAATCTAATAGACAAATTTTCACCAAAGATTTCTCTCTCTCCAGTTAAATTTACTTTAAAAGTGTCACCATCATATACTGAGATAACCTCAACTACATTTTCATTTTCAATTTTATGAATTAAACTGTAAAAAAGAGTAAATATATTACCTATAATTAAACCTGCTATAAAAATTAGGCTTGATTTAGACATCTAAAATCGGCATTTACTTTTAAAAGGGGTTAGTGCATTTCATAATAAGATACCATATTATCTCTCTATAGACCAGCTTTTATAGAAAATCACTTATTAACCTAGAATGTGATTTTCCACCTATCGTAATGATTTTTTATTAAGCAATATTCTTATTTATAAGTTTATATTCATACTCAGGGAATTCATAATCTGAACTAGAAGTTACAATGATTTTTGAATTAAAATCTATTGTTAAACGTTTCTTACTTGAAGTCACAAGGTCAGTTCCATTTACTAAAATCTCTCCCTTAAAATTATTGGTTTTATCTGTTTTGTGAACCCAAAACTTATTCTTATAAAAACAAACCTCTGCTATTGGTCCTTCTTTATGATTAATGCAACTAGGAACCTTATAGGGTAGTAATTCAGGTGCTTTATCTTCACCAAACTCAGTTGTTAAAAGTAATATTCCTGATGGTTTAAGTAAACTTTTAATTGTTTTTTCTGACTGATAAAACCTTTTCTTAGAACGATTTAACTCACTTTTTAGTTTCGATTTCTCACCATTTAAAACAATAATCTTATCTCTATATTCATTATTTTTATTTTTTAATTGATCAATTTCTTTTATATACTTATTTTTTAAATGATGTTCTAAATAAAACAAATCACCATCTTTGTCTTTAAGTCCAATAACCTCTTCATTTTCATTCAAAATAGTTGGAAGTTTGTTGAAAATACTGTCTTCATATTCAGAAATTTTTCTTTCTAAATCTTCACATTTTGAACTAGTATTGTAAGAGCAAAACTTCTCTTCTTCAAGATCCTCTTCTTTTTGATTAACTAAATTGATTAGTTGATCAATAATTTCTTTACTGCCTCCCCAAGACGTCTTACTAATATTGTGTTTTTTAAAAAAATCTTCTTTATTCATTTTAAATATACCTCTGTTATATCAGGTCTTACGTGACCTATTTCTTCACTCACAGCTGCCATAGACTGGCGTTCACTAAACCCTATTTTACTAAGCTCAATATATCTATCTTGAACCCATTTATGTCTAAAATCATGTGTTCCAGTATAAACCTGGTTCGAACTTAATGCAGCCTCTTTTATGGCCAATGTATATGATGTTTTAGCAATTTTAAAATCATCATTTTTCACATTATTCTCTAAACTTTTATACGTTTCAGGAGTTAAATAAACCTCTCTTGTCTTTCCACCTTTTCCTTTTACAGTCACAATTCCAACATCTTTTTCGTTATAAGGGTCTTTACCTATTCCAGACAATTGTTTTTTTTTTATTAACGAAACTTCATTAATTCTTACCCCAGATTCATGCTGTATTTTAGCAGCTAATATGTGATTTTCATTATTTAAAGGAAGATTATCTATAACTAATTTTGGATTATTAAATCCCCTTCCTTCGATGGAATTATTTAATTTTTCTTTAGAAATTTCTCTCTGATTATCAACAATTTTTTCCCAATTATAACTCTTTTCAGACCCATTTTTCTGGGAATATCTATTTAAAGATTCTTCCATTTTTAGGATAGCAGAAGATATTTTACTGAATGTAGATTTGCAGTTAATATCTCTAATTTTTGACTGTAAAAACTCTTTAACAGTTCTATTTGATATCTTTTCTATATCTTTAATTCCTTTATTTTTTTTTGCAAAATCTGCTAAATTCTTCCAATATGGAAGATAAGTATCTGCTGTTCCATATGAATAAATATTTGTTTTTTTAGCCATATTTCTAAAAGAAATCGCTCCATCTTTTCTTGCTATTTCTTTATCAAAATGCCTAGATTTACCTATTCCATTCATCGTCTCATTGAATAGACGATTTATTTGTTTTTCGGAAGTTCCCCACATGTTTAGCCCACCCTGGGGAAGGGTTGGAATTTGTTTTCTTGAAGCACTACACCACAGATTAATGACGTGCAAAAGCACATACAAAATCGAGCAAAAGCTCGGTAAATATAAGTGACGGCTGGTAAACCGATCCGTTTTTTAAAGGAAAACAAATTCATCCTAATCATCCTAATATCGTTCAGGTTCACGGTTCAATATATAATCTAAACTTGCAGGTTGAACGCCTTGCAAGCGATCCCTTATCACTAGGGAATAGACGATATTTACAATCCTATTCAATCGATTTTCGATAGGAGTTTGAGTCTTGCCAGTCAGTTTTTCCTCCAAATGACGACATTGTTGATAATCAAAATACCTTTGACTCAAATCAGGTATTTTTAGGCCCCGATCGGGGTAATGTAACTCTTTAAATTTAAGAAAACAATGGTAAGTTACTAAACATTTTGTTTCCCGATGCTTGAATTTAGTTTTGGCAAAAAGCCCACTGTTCCATGGCTCAGCCACCACCATAAAACAGCTCTCGCGTTGCAGGGCAACGCTTACCCCATGCTTTTTTCTAAGATGTGCATAATCACCTATCATGAAAATATTTTAACTAACGTAAAAATTTTTAAAGGAAAAATCAAAGATTTTACCATTTATAACACTCGCAATGCTCGCTTTCTATGCGACGTTGTCTCATAGAAAGCGAGCACAATAAGTTCCGCTATTACTGTAAACAAGCAGATATTTAATATCTACTTGTTTACATTCTATGTAAACTAAAATTGTTTACAATTTAGTTTACATAGAAATCGGGACCCATTCTAACTGTCAAAGGCATGATCACTAACGTTCTCATGACCAATGACAGCAGAACAAACCACTCATAAAGGAAACTCATGATTCGATCTTACGATCTTTCACTCGTTTATACCTTCGCCAAGATACACCCATCTGAAGAGCCAGAGCTTATCAAATGGTTTGCTAATCTTAAAGCTGAAGCTAGGGCACATTTGTTAGAAAATTCTAATGAAATTTTCCAACAATGGCCCTTAAGAAAATCAATTTCAAAAGATAGCTTTGGAGAATTAAGGTATGCATCATTTCTTAAATCTCTAAAAAAAGAAAAACTAAAAGAAGATAATCAACATCGTAAAAGTGGATTTGATAAGAACGAAACCCCTGAAGGGTCTAACCTTAAAAAAGATATTTTAATGAGTCTTAAAGCTCCTAAAAAAGAACAACAAAAAAGAAGATTAATTCGACTTAAAGCTTATCCTGCAATTAAAGAAATGAGAGAAATGTCACCAGCTAAAAGTTGGCGTGATATTTCAGAATATATTAGACGTGTTTATAAGAAAAAAATATCACATGTTTATATAAAAAAAGTTTACGAAGAAATAGAATCATGAAGTAAAAATAATATTTTTACTTTTATTGGTTGGCCGTAGGCCTTAATGGGGTGAATTGGCCTTTAGGCCAAGAGGGGTAGATGCTTAAGCATCTACCCCTAAATCGCTTTTAAAGCGATTTACCCGTCGCTGGGGGTGTTTGAGGGGGATACGTGGCTACGTGTCCCCCTCAAAGGATGAGAGTTTGAGAGAAACCTAGGTTTCTCTCATTTATTGAAAGGGGTGAAGCCGAAGGCGAGGGGGAAACTTAAAGTTTCCCCCTCTTTAATACTTGTTTAAATCCTTAAATTTAATAAATAAATTAATAGAGTAGTTAATACAAGTTAAGAAATCATCTATAAACAACTAAAAAACAATATGATACATCTAATTAGCTTATACAAAAGTCCACTTAGATTTATACAAAAGTCCACTTAGATTTATATAAAGGTCCACTTAAGAGCTTAGCTTACTTAAAAGTCCACTTAGATTTCAGTTTAAATTGAGGCTTATACAAAAGTCCACTTAGATTTATACAAAAGTCCACTTAAGAGCTTAGCTTACTTAAAAGTCCACTTAAATCTCTCTTTTTAGCTTAATTAATGTTAAAAAATATCAATTTTAACCTGTTCTCTACGATGTTACTTATTAAAGAATATTAACTTTATTTTTAATTCATTTTATGAGTTATTTCTCGGACCTTTATATAACTCAAGCTCTTATAACGTGGCACTAAATTTTCATTATTCTTTTCTTAAAATCTTCTTCTGATTTAAGAGATAAATCTATCTTCAATTCTTTCCCTGTATTTTCATTAATAAATCGCATGTGGCCATTTCCATGTGTCATAATTCTTAACTTTTGATTATTGTAATTAAATCGGTATTTTTTTAACACAGGAAAAGCAAATTTTTCGATTGTTTCAAAATCACTTTTCTCTATATTTTTATTATGAATTGATTTGATAATATTACTTATTTTCTCACTCCGATTTTCTTTATTTTGCTGAGTTTTTGATGGAACCCACCTTTCTTTGAAAGCACTCGCTAAAACTTTAATTGTACCATATGTTTTACCTTCTTTTTCAAGCTTATTTATATATTCAATTCCAGCCTGAGCTGCCATCAAACATGCTTGATAATCATCTTCTAAAGGCTTAACAATATTCTCTATGTTTTTGTAATCTACACCCGTAGAACGAGATATTTCTGACAACAAACTTTTGAATAAACTTTTAGGCTCATCTATTTCAGGTCGATCTCCAATTCCAGCTTCATAAAGTGTGATTTGACGTCCATCTTGTCTAACGCCTTCGGTCAGTTCTTTAGGATCTAAATCAGCCAAAGATTTTCCCTTCAATTCAATTTGTAATCTTTTATATAAAGATCCTGGGTATGTTTTTATTATGATCTCATTTTTATTATTAAGATACATCTCCCAATGCAGTAAACCAATCTCATTTAGTTCATCTAAAGCATCTCCCATTTGTTGTTTTGCGTGTGATAAATAATTATTTTTTTTGATGAAAAGTGCATCACAAAGACTCTCATATTTTTTTAAAACATACTTTTGATTTGGATTCATATTCATAAAATGAAGATAAAACTTCTCGTAAAGTAATTTAGCTAAATCTGATTTACTAGACAATTTATGGAATGTCTTTTTATCATAAATTAAGTAATAATGATCATTTAATGACTTACGATAAAGTGGGTCTAAATAAATACACCAATCACCATTCCTATTTTCTTTACTACGAACTCGTTTTTCACTTCTATGAACTCTATTGAAAATCGTAATTCCTTGATCTGCTGTTGAAATCCAATCGTCATCTGATTTATTCCTCCAACTCCATTTAGACTTTATTCTAGTTCTTCTAAACCTTGAAAGTGAAGCTTCTACGCTTCTCACCTCTTTTCCACCTATACTTTCTTTATTGTAAACTTGTTTCGTAAAGTCTTTAATTCTAAAGTTTATCCATTCAGGAACATATCCTTTAGTAGCTAGATGTCTGGATGCAATCTCCTCTACATTTCTCAAGACAATCCAATCAAAAGCACTTGGATACCCCAAACTAGGGTCTGGAATAACGATAATCTCAGACGTTAATTCATGTTTATTTCCATCTTCGTCGTCACGTTCTATTTCTATTTTTATTCTATTGAAGAACTTATCTTCAAAACTGGGATCACTCCTCGCTTCATCCTTATTTTCTTGGATTGATTCTAAATACTCTTTATGTTGGTTAATAGCAATTTTGGTAGCCATCTTTCTATCACCAATAAACATAGGGCTTTTGATGATATTCATCTCAGCACCGAAATACTTAAGATTTACATTATCGACAGGCGTATCGAACTCAGAGACATTTGGTCTTTCTTCGTCGTCATTTACTAACTCTGTACCTTTCCCCATTTTATCCCCCCGTTATCATTTCTATGCTACCACCGCGCTTAACTACTTCATCAATTAATATTTTCTCAACTAATTTAGGTATATTTCTTTTTCTAATTCCAACATCTGCTTTATATGAGGCCACAGCAGAAACAGAACAGCATAATAAGTCAGCCATTTGCTCCCTTGTCATACCAAGTAAATCTTGAACTTTTTTAAATTCAGTGGAATTCATGTGCACATTGTGCACACAAGTCCTTGACATCAAGTTTTTAAGTTTATTTTTTTACCATGAAAATAGCTGTTGTATCTGGAAAAGGTGGAGTCGGTAAAACAACGATTTCATGTGGATTAGCCTCCATGCTTGCTCACAAAGGCGAAGACACCGTTGTAATGGATCTAGACCCTCAAGGCAATGCAACATGGGGCCTAGGAGCGGACCTTAACGCTCCAGGATCATATTATATGCTTACGGGAAGAGAGTTTAGATACCAACATGTTACCGATAATCTCTCCGTTATTGCTGCAAGCCAAGAATTACTCTCTCATGAAGTCCAGAGACTAAACCCAGAGTCATTGTCTGACCGACTAGAATCATTGAATATTGCTGAACATTGGATTTTTGATTGTCCTCCTGGAAATGAACATTTAGAGAAGCTAGCTATCGTAGCAGCAGATATTGCATTAGTGATTGTTGATGCTCACCCATATGCAATCCAAGGAGCAAGAAGAGTTATGATAGAATTAGAAGACCGCAGAAGCAAAGGGCGTCTAGGTGCCAAAACATGGTCACTTGTTATGTCTAGATTGGATAAAAGAAGATCTATGGATAAAGCATTGCCTAAAGTTTTAGAAAAACAATTTCCTGGAATCGATCAACATATTGTTCATCAAGACACGCCACTGTCGGCAGCAACAATAGATAGAACACCACTTATGACACATACCAAAAAGTGTCGAGGTATCAATGATTTAGAAAAAATTTACCAGTGGGTATCTAATGTCTAAAAAATCAATGGAAGACAAATTTATGGATGCCGCTGATAGTGCATCTAAGGCAGGTCAAGCTTTAGCCGATCAAAGAATGTCAGGTAAGTATTCACTTACAGGAAGAGATGGTAGAAGACCTCTAAAAAATATAAAATCTAGGCCAGGTGGATCTACTAGAACAATCAATCCTTATCATGTTTTAGATTTAGCAGAATCTATCTCTACCCTTGGTTTACTACAGCCAGTTGCCATAGATAAAAACAACTTTCTTATTGCTGGAGAACACCGTCTAGAGGCTTGTCGTTTACTTGAAATTAATGACATAGAAACTAGAAAATCTCACTGGAAACAAATTCTAAATAACACAGATAAAAAAATTAAAGCTTCTGAAGAAGAACTAATCTCAAATAGACTTAATGAACTTAATCATAAAGATTTTGAGAAACGATATAGCGATAAACAAATATCTGTTTTGGTTCTTCCTCTAGATGCAAAAGAAGATGTAGATTCAGCCCTAGCATCTGAAGCCGCAGAAAATGAAAAACGACAAAATTATTCCAAAGAGGAAATTTCACGATTAGCTGATAAACTAAAAAAAGCTGGTTTTATAGAGCCCAAAGGTAGACCAAAGAAAGGAGAAAGATCTCTAAAGAAAGCATTGGCAGTAATATCAGGTAAGTCATACAGACAAATCGAAAGAGACCTAAGTGGAGAAAAAAGACCGACACATGACGGACTTTTTAATGAAGAGAAAGAACTTCTTAAAATACTGAAATTAATTAGGAAATTTGAAGCTAATATTTCAGAAGATCATGACCTATTTAACCAACTGAGAAACATTCATAAGAAAATGGATAAGCATCTTAAAAACTTATTAAAAAATGAATGACATTTTTAAATATTCATTTATCGGTTTTGTATATTCATCAGTTTACACATATTCATACTGGGATCACATAGGGATAAACCCTTTTCCTTATATCACAATTGATCAGTTTTTACTACAGTCTATAACTGGTTTGATATATGGTTCTTTATCTTTACTTTTATTTTCAATTGCTGGTGCTGCTTTTCCCTCTAAGCACGGAATTGATTATACCGCCGACAAAGTAAAATTTAATTTAAATACAGGTATATTATTCTATACTTTAAGTATTTTATCTTTTGTACTTGGATGTATAAATGGAAGCTTGGGTTTTATTGTATTTGGATTATCCTTATTTTTTGGTAACCCAGCCTCTATAAACTTAGCTAATACACCGATTTTTGAAAAGATATCCAATAATGTGTCTACAAGAAGATTAATTTTATACCTTTTGTTTGTCACTCCAGGATTAGCTTTAATTATGGGTGAAGTAGAAGCAAAACAGAAGTCATCTATTCACTATACATCCGTTAGTTGGATAGACACAAAGAATGTTCCAGAATCAGTGGGTAAAAAATACTATGGAAAACTTGGTAATTATCAAGTTTTTTATAACCCTAATAATTTCCAAGTATCGCTCATAAATGAATCTAATTTAAAGTCTCTCACTTTTTCAAATAATATAATATTAAATTCTGGGAATACCTCAAATTGAGATACGTATAATTTATTTAGATACAGCAAAGGTCCCTTAGCTATATCTAATTAAGAGTTTAGAATATCATGACTCAGATAAATACTGAGACATGAAACGTAAAAAAATACAAGAATTAGGTATAGCTAACAATTTTGATGGAATTGTTGTCACCAAAAACATAAAATCAGACTCTCTTATGGAATGGGGTAATGTTTATTTTTTGCATGCAGTTACAACTTCTCCAAATTCTCAACGTGAACAAAAACGAGATTTGCAGTTATTTATCTCCTTCATGGATAAAGAAGATGGAAGCCTTGAACGAATAAGGTGGACTCCACGATTATCAAAATCGTTTGTAAACTATCTGCAGAAGGAAATGAAAGGTAACAGTCGTCGCTGGTCTGATGCTACGGTGAATAGGATTGTGGCTCATATAAAAACTTTCTCCAAATGGATTAATTCATTAGCACCATTTCCTCTCGGTAACCCAATGTTAAAGATAAAAATGATATCGGTGACTAATAGACTAGAAGTTGATAGAGCCTTAACTGAAAGTGAACGACGTAGACTTCTAGATACTTGTGATCAATTACTTGAAACTGGAGGACGATCTAAGGATAGAAATCTTCATAAAGGAGTCATAGGTGATCGGCCTAGACGTAAAGGATATCGACCTTGGAGGAATAGAGCTATTATTTATACCCTCATTGAAACTGGCATGAGAAGATCTGCTATCTGTGAAATAAATTTAAAAGATATAAATTTTAAAAAGAAATATATTAAAACTATTGAGAAGGGAGGGTTTCAAGAAACCTATGCCATTTCAAAAGAAGGAATAGAAGCAATTCAAGATTATATTGTTAATGAGAGAGAAGAAGATCAGGTATATTGGAAAAAAACGACATTATTTTTGTCTCCTGGGATAGGTAATATAAGAGGTGATGGACAATTGAAGCCTCTTTCAGTTAGTAAAATTTGGAAAGAAATCTGTGACGAGGCTGACATAGAGGGGAAAACACCACATTCAGCTAGACATGCTATGGGGAAGCACATCATGAAAAAAACTGGTGGCAATGTTGCTGCAGTTCAAAGACAACTGGGACACAAAAATGCCGCTTATAGTCTTCAGTATTCTAGAATAGGTGATGAGGAATTAAGATTAGTTTTAGATGATAGGTAATTAAATATTTAATACTTCATATTTAATATAATGCCAGGTTGACCAAAATTAATTATAATTAAAACGATTTCAGTTATTGGCAATTAAAATTTGCCATACGATATACGTAAAGGTTTAATTAATGAAAAAAAATATTTATTTATTTGTAGTAATATGTCTCGTATTATCTTCGACTTTTCAATTATTTAATTCAAAAATCTCTGCCGTTGAACTAAGTACAGAGCCACTGAAATTACAAGAAGGAGTTATTGAAGAAGTCACTTCTAATTGGAAAACTATTTTTCTTGATGAAGCAGTTCAAGATGCTGTTGTAATCACTACACCTATTTTTTCTCAATCCAATACATCGGCTGTAACAGTCGTAAGAAATATTACGGAAAATAGTTTTGATATCAAAGCTATTTTCGGTACAGATGGTATTGATAATGAACCTATTTCTGCTAGCTTTATTGCAATAAAAGAAGGCGTATACAGTTTAGGAACTCATGGAATTAAATTAGAGGCAAGAAAGGTAGAATCTCTTTCAGTCAGTAACAAATGGGACTCTTGGACTGGGGATAAGACAGAATACTTAAATCAGTATTCAAAACCTGTCGTTTTTGGACAAGTAATATCTTCTACCGAATCTCCTAAATATCAAACTTTTTTTTCTAGAGGAAAAAACATTAAGTATGCCCCGACAAGAACTCATTTATTTGTTGGAAGACATACCGGAGAATCTAATAATCGAGACTTAGAATCAGCTACCCTAGGTCTTATAATAATTGAAGAAGGAAGCTATGTATTAGAAAATAAGACAGCTAAAGTCTTTCTAAGTGGAAGATCTGTAGAAGGTATTAATCGTCAGAATTTGATAAATATCGATAAAGAAGAGATCGAGAGTAGTGTATTGTCGATCTCTGGTATTAGAGGAGGGGATGGAGGGTTTCCTGTTCTAGTTGGTGAAAATATTGAAGATATCTTAGTAAACAAACAGTTAAAAGTTGCGATCGGAGAAGATAAATTCAGCGACTCAGAGATAAGTCATACAAAAGAACAAATATCAGTATTGGCTTTATCTAATCAACTTGATCAACCAAAAATAGCTGGAGAACCTCTTCTTGTTTTTGATAATGAAGGAGGATATGTTCAAATTAATGCAGGAGTTGGAGAAACAATTCACTACACCTTAGATGGGTCTCTCCCTACTTTAGATTCTCCAGTTTATACCGAACCATTATTTGTAGAAAGTGATGTAAAAATAAAAGCAATTGCTCATAAAACAGGATTCAAATATAGCTTACCTTCAGATATTGAAATTTTCATCATTGATCATCAATCAGAAAACTTAACTAAAAAATATATTGTAAGCGACCTGCATTGGCCAAACACAAGTAGATCTACATTTGACTTCGTGCCTGATTTATCAAATGCTTTAATAGAAAAAATTTCTATTAAAGAAGGTAATCTGAATGAGAATATTGGCCGCTACTCAATAAAGCAGATTCAAGGATTAATTTTAATTCCCAAAAGTGATACTTATAAATTCTATTTAAGTAAAAAACATTCTACAGCAACAGACTTTTTTATAAACGATATGGACTCGCCATTGATTTCTAAGGCAGTTGTCTCTCAAAGCAGCAGTACGGCTTCTGTTTATTTAGAAAAAGGTTTTTATCAGTTCAAACTAAATGGACTTAATAATTACTGGGGAGGGTATGTCGGTCTAGAATGGAGCTCTCCTATTATAAGTCGTGGTAAAATCCCTTCATCATATTTTTTCCATAAGGAATCATCTTATCAAGAAACGTTATCAAACTTAGATACCGATGGTGATGGGTTAACGGATAAAGATGAAATCAACGTTTATTTCACAAACCCTAGATCTAAAGATACTGATGGTGATGGATTAAAGGATTTCGTAGAAATACATGATCATGGAACTGACCCTCTAAGTCGTGATAGTGATAATGATGGGGTTTCTGATTTTCTAGAAGCTGTTGTCTTTAAAAGCTTGAGTAACGATAGCCTAGGGGAAATATCTGAAGTAAGTTCTAGAAATGGTGTTGATTATATCTCATCTAAAGGCAGATGGGATAATCAGGATGATCTAACTGTTGTAAGTACTCGTTATCGCGGTGAATTAACATATCAATTTAATACAGAAAAAGACGACATGTATCTTTTAGATATCCTTGCTGGAGCTAGTGAAGATAAGTACCTAAAAAGAGAGTATGCATTAGAAGTTTATGTAGACGGAGAATTTGTTGGAGAGAACAGACTGAAGAGTAGTTATGGGTATAAAGATGACCATTTTGGTTTTCAGTTTTTAGGTGGCCTCAATATTCCAGAGGGTGGTGAATATACATTTTCCTTAAATTCTGATGCCGGTAGTCAGCTTTTTATCAATAATGAACTTATTGTTGACCATGACGGCGTTCACGAAGTATCAGAATTAAGTGGTTCTATTACTTTATCAGAGGGAATTCATAATATTAAAGTTTGGTACTTTGACACAGATGGAGACCATCATTTATCAGTTTCATTTTCCGGTAATGGTTTCGAATCAAGAGAGATTGCTAGTCATGACCTTACCGGACCTATTCAGTGGAAATATTATGAAGGTTCATGGGAGTCCTGCCCAGAATTTAATTACCTATCACCTATAAAAACGGGGTATAGTAATAGTTTTGATTTAGAACTTCGAAAAACTTTATATCCAGGCCAAGCCTCATACCTTCTACCTTGGTTAAAAGCAGGTTCCCATGAGGTAAAAGTTAGGTGGGCAAATGGAAATTACAATAAAAATTTGAGAGTAGAAAAGCTAACCTTAAGTGAAGTTTCAGGTGATGACTTAGATAATAATGGAGTGAAAGATTGGATAGATAACAAGCTTTCAATAGAGTGTGGATTGGATGATATCATTAGCAGCAAAACATCTCCTATTTGTATCGAGGGTAAGGCCAAATACTTAAACTTGATGACCATTAGCCCTAGTGCTCAAATCAATAAGTCAGCTGGAGAAGCATGGTATTCAAATATAGACCTTAATGCGGATTCTCCTATTGAATTAAATATATCATTTCAAAATGATATTAAAACTGAATCTACTTCAATATATTGGGAAAGGACTTACTTACCTTCAGTTCAAGAAGTCATCACAATAAGAAAAGGCGACTCTTTACTTCTAGATCCAAATGAAGAAAACCTAGACTTTGATGGAAGTATTTATATTGGAGAGCAAGTATTTAATATAAAAGAAGGTGAAGCCTTGTCATACCTATTTGATGAAGAAGGTGAATATGAGGTATCTTCTTTTTACGTAGACGAAAGTGGAAATACTCAAAGCACTACAATTCAAGTCATTGCAATTGGACTAGATTTACCCAATAAAACATTCGCTGGTATCGTAGGCAACGAGAGAAGAATTTCTTTTAGTGAATACTTTAAGAACGGTGTTTCCTATGATGTCGATACAAGATTAAATTCTTGGTATACAACAGACAATGGTGATGTTGCCTTTAGTCTTGATAGTAACAAGGAAAGAACTGTTCTGGCTAGATTAGGCGAAAATGGACCAATCTTAGACTCATTAAATCTACGTGGAATCAAAGCTTATGGAGCAACACAAACCTGGTTCCATACAGTAAATCCACTATTAGAGGATGGTTCAATTCTTATGAAAATGGGTGTTATTGGTGACTCTTTATTCGACAATGTTGAATTCCATGTCGATATTTTTCTACCTGGAATTTATATTAATGATGGTTCTAGAAAAGCGATATTTAAGAAAGAAGACTTAAACGATATTCAAGAAGGTGAATTAACTCTCATAAAAACAGAGTCAGCTAGGAAAACAGCGGCATGCCATCATATAAATATCTACCAAGATGGTGAATTTGTAGGTAGAGCTTACTAAAATAATCATGAAAGTTGTTTTTTTTATTTTTATATCGATCTCAATAGTTTTAACTTATGTGATCTATAATGACGATAAATCTATCGTTATTATAGATCACAAAAACAGTCAAAATCTTGTAGAGAGTAAAGTAGAACGACAAGAATTGTCAGAGTTAAATAAAAAAACTTTTGAAGTTTCTAATGAAGAAAAACACATTCTTAGAGTTAATGAAATAAGCAAGGAAAATGAAACCTCCCTTCGCCCTTCAGAAACCTTAGAAAAAAATGAAAGTGATCCATACTCTCATATCTCTTCTAAAAGAATTAAAGAACTATGGGTTAATGATTCTGGTGAAGAGCCAAGCTATAAAGGTAAATGGAAATCAATCAAAAAGATAGGTTTAAACTTAACTAAAGAAG
>Ga0209119_1001411_pt1 | contig 23669 bp, 22 predicted proteins | sample COG_03_FD_184747 | JGI IMG/M metagenome (GOLD analysis project Ga0209119, IMG submission 184747) | Pelagic Microbial community sample from North Sea - COGITO 998_met_03 (SPAdes) (version 2) | ecosystem: Environmental > Aquatic > Marine > Neritic zone/Coastal water | place: Helgoland, sampling... | reverse complement strand
CCGTGATTTCGGACCTCGGTTAGTAGCCTATTTTGGAGGATGGGGAGATGCCGCTTTCCCGAGTATTACTTGGAGTTTTGTTACAGTGTATATTGTATCTCCTTTTATCGGCGGATTATTAGCTTTTCTTAGTTTTAGGCTATTCTACAAGCGGTAATACTTTTCAAATATTAGTATCCAATATTAATGACACAGGTGTTCTTCTTGTGATATGCTCAGTACCTTGCAATAAAATTAAGAGCACAGCTTATAAGCTTAGTTATAAATACTCCTTTCCCTAAGATTTACACCGGCCTTTAGTCTACCACTTTCTTTTTCACTGCTGAAATAGACTTTGGTTCGTATTACGAACAAAATCATAAAAGAGATTTTATAAATTACGTTTACTTTGCTGCAATGAGTAAAAGAGAAGATTTACTAAAAGCGATAGACGCAAAATATAAGGCAATGGGACAAGATCCAGACGTTCATTTATCAGGATTACTCCATGCTGAGCCCATGAAATACTGGGATTTCATCCAAGTAGATGCCTTACTAGGCTTACAAACTCAGCGTACGCAGTTGCCAGATGAGATGGTCTTCATTATGTACCACCAGATCAATGAACTACTCTTTAAGATGATTCTTTGGGAAATGGGACAGATCTCGCATACAGAAAATATAGAACCTGACAAGTTTGTAATGCACCTGATGCGTATTTCTCGCTACTTTGACGTGTTGTCTGACTCTTTTGATGTGATGGGTGAAGGTATGGAGCTAGAGCAATACATGAAATTTAGGGATACCCTTACTCCTGCTAGTGGCTTCCAATCTGCTCAGTATCGTATGATAGAAATAGCCTCTACAGAGCTCATTAACTTAATAGATGCCAGATTTAGAGAAGGGATAGATAGAGACACTCCATACGAGCATGCCTTTGAGCATATGTATTGGCAGGCGGCAGGAAAAGATTTTACTACAGGTGCCAAAAGTAAACTGCTAACCAACTTCGAAGACAAGTACAAAAAAGAGCTCATAGACCATATGAAAGACTATAACACAGTGAATCTATGGACTAAATACAAAGAGCTTCCTGCGGAGTATAAAAAGAATACAGAGCTGATAACAGCGATGAGACACTACGACCATACTGTGAATATAGAATGGACCATACATCATCTAGAAGCAGCTAAAAAGTACCTAGGAGACGGTGCTGCTACAGGTGGTAGCGACTGGACTAAGTATATGCATCCCAAGTATCAACGTAGAATATTTTTCCCAGATCTATGGAGCAAAGACGAACTAGCAGGATGGGGAGTTACTAATCTAGACCGTACAGATATCTAAGTCAAGCTACCGGATATTAATCCACTTAACATACTGTATACCGTCTTCACTTATAGCTTGTATAGTAAACATACCATTAGCGTAATCCCTTTTGTAAATAACGGTATTAGTACTCACTTCTGTATCTAGCACTACTTGGCCAGTTTGGTTGGCTATGATTACTCGTGTATTTACTGTAGGCTGTATTATTAACTTTTCTGTTGTTTGTTTTACAATGTCAATTGTCTCTCCTTCAGATTTTACTATAACGACATCACTGTAAGCAAACTGACCATCAAAATCTAGTTGTTTTAGTTTATAGTATTGCTTGGCTTCCACATCCTTATCTTGGAAGCTGTATTTCTGAATAGACGTACTATTCCCAGCACCTTCCACCCTGCCTATTGGCTCAAAGGTTTGGCCGTCTATAGATTTCAATACTTCGAAATGGCTATTATTTATTTCACTGGCGGTTGCCCAGTTTAATACCACAGTAGATTTAATTTCCTTTCCATAAAAGCTAATCAAGTCTACATACAATGGAGCCGACCCTAGGTCTGATGGTTGTATGGAGCAGTCATTTGTATTGGTAGTAGCAGCTAATAATCTTACACATCCACCTGAAGATGTAGTGTACGTTTCGGTGCAACTATCAGTACCATCGGATATCATAATATCGTCTCCGGTATTATTCCAAATTGAAGATCCAGAATTTCTATCTCTAAAGTAGGCAGGCATAGGCGTGCTTCCTGCATAGTTATTAATTATGGCTATGCACTCTCCCGCGTGTATAGTGTCCGTACCAAAAGTATATTTTAGTCCAACTCCGTCATTAATTGTCCAACCTGTGACTATTACATCACCGGTACTATCATTGCATATTTGTATAAACTCGTCGGCACTGCTAGATACTGTTCCATTTCCATCTGTATCAAAACCAGGAGATCCACTTGGATTTGCCAATACAGCATTTACATATATCTTGTTCAATTGACATTGAGAATACGAGTTAGATACAACGAGGAAAATTAGGGATAATAAGAGGGTGATTTGTTTCATATTAATTCATTCTTTAAGGTTTCACGATGGCAATTTACTCAAAGGTTTTTGCAATAAATAGTAAAACTTGAATCAATTCAAAATATGCCTTGACTTATTTATCTGTAAATCAGGGAATACTACTCTACTAAGACCAATTTAGATTTTAAATGTCGTATGAATAGATTGAATTATTTTCAGGTTTATAGCGGCAAAAAACCTTTGCATAGCCTTACTCCTCTCTTATTCTTTCTAGTTTTTTGTTCTAATATAATAAAATTCAAACTTAGGTTGGTATAATTACTCTTGTAACAATAAAAAAGGGTGTTAAGCTAACTTAACACCCTTTCCATTATATAGAATAAAAGGAGCTAATTCAAATTAATACCACTAGCCGCTTCAGACACGTTTATAATATGATCCCCGACACGCTCAATGCTTGAGAAAATATTACTATAGACTAAACCACTCTGTGCATTGTACTCCTTCTTCTCCATGCTCTTAAGGTGCTTTTTACGCACTTTATTTCTAAGCTCATTTATAGCTACTTCCATTACACGAGCTTGATCCATATCAATATCAGCATAGCTACCATTCAGATTTTTGATCATTTGCTCAAATGCAACTTCTACTTCATCCATCAAATCATTCAGGTTATCTCTTTGTTTTTGATCAAACCATAGCTTTGTTTCACTCTTCTTTTCAATAGCTTTCGCTATTTCAAAATAAATGTCACCTATTCTCTCTAGATCATTGGTAGTACTCAGCATAGAGCGTAATTCAGAAGAAGATTGATCTGACAGTTCTCCTGCAGAAACGTTGCTCAGATAGATAACAATCTCTGTCTCTAGCCTATCTGTGATATCTTCATATTTGCCTATTTTTTTAATAAGTTTACTTCTTTTCTTATCATCGGCCTCGTTAATTAAATCTTTGGTCTTGTGATGCATCTTAAATGCAAGTTCAGAGAACTTAGCCACTTCTTTTTTAGCTTCTAGCAAAGAAAGTTCAGGTGTAGAAGTAATACCTCCAGCAATGTATTCGAGTTTGAATACTTCATCATCCTCTCCTTTCGACTTTACAGTTCGCTCTGCTAGCTTCACAAGTAGCGGAACAAACCAGATCAATAAGAATACGTTTGTTAGATTAAATACGGTATGGAATGCTGATAGTCCAAGTGTAGCAGCTTCTCCATTAGAAACATCAAATGGATCTACACCAAAATAGGTTCTCATTACATATGCGATAGCACTTAAAAAGAATGGCATAAGGAACAGCATCCAAGTAACCCCAACTATATTAAACATAGAATGAATTCTTGCAGATCGTTTTGCGTGCACATTACCAACTAAGGATGCAAGTTCTGCTGTGATGGTAGTACCAATATTTTCACCTAAAATCATTGCTGCACCTACCTCAAAAGGTATTATTCCTTTTAGAACCAAGGTAAGCGTAAGAGCCATTGCTGCACTGGAGGATTGCACTACTACAGTAACCAGTGTACCTAATAAAACAAATGCGATACGTCCCAAGAATGGGGAATCGCTAAATTGTGTAAAGAAGTGTACTATAGGAGAATCTGCATCTAAGGATGGCACGGCATCCTTTAAAAACCCTAGGCCCATAAAGAGTATCGCAAATCCTATGATGGCGTTTGCCCAGCCTTTTGCACTTTTCCTAGAAAGGAACATAAGTGGAGCACCTAAGCCAATAAATATAAGAGCATAACTAGACAAGCTAATTTTAAATCCGAATAGAGAAACCAACCACCCCGTAATAGTAGTACCAATATTGGCTCCCATCATAACACCTGCAGATTCTAGTAAAGTTAGTAGACCTGCGTTCACAAAACTTACGGTCATTACTGTAGTGGCAGATGAAGATTGAACTAGTGCGGTAATAAGAAAGCCACTAAGCACGCCAAGATATCTATTCTTGGTCATAGTGCTCAGAATTTTTCTAAGCCCTCCACCAGCAGTTTGTTGAAGACCTTCACTCATTAGTTTCATTCCGAAAATGAAAAGACCTAGCGAACCTAGAAGAATCAAAAATTTATATACTCCCCAGCTTCTTTCTGTTTTGTACTTTGATTTCTTAGACCAGACAAGGTTTTCACTTTTTGGCAATCCATTTTTAAGCACTTCAGATATATCTCCGCCATCTTTTAGACAGCCTATTTCCCATACATAAGCTTCACCTTCTTTCATCCCTTCTAGTGTGAATGAAGTTGTCTTAGCATCTATAACTGGCGAGTATTTCCAAGCACCGCCTTTAGATACTTTCCTTTGATACTTTATAATAAGATTCTCGATCTTATCTACCTCATCATAGGCTATTCCCCAAGAAAATTTTGCTCCACCCTCTATACCCGAAGCGGCTAAGTTTGAGAATACCTCGCTTTTGATATCAGTTGGTACGGGAGCAAGCGAATCCTTTGCTATAGAAGCCTTGCTCACAAAAAATGCTAGAAATAGCATGACTAGGATCGTTAATTTTTGTCTCATTGTGTAAAGTTAAATTTCGTTTTTTGGTGGTGCAAATTAGATATCTATTTGTTATTAAAACATTAATAAATTGTTGTTAATCTATATTCCTAGTTCTATCTGAAATCGGATTCTGTAATCTGCCACTGTTGCAGATTCAGAGTCAATGTAGGCTATATCTGATTGTACTTTCAGCTTATGACCTACTATATATTTAGATAGGCCTAGTGTATACTCGGTAACATTAGATGTATTAGCGAAATCTTTCGCTATATCCACAGATGTATATCTACCACTTACTTCTATGTTATTATCAAATAAATAACCCACTTGCCCTACATACCCAGAGCCAGAAGTAAAGCCTTTGGCTTTTTCAGATAAACTACGATTAGCATACTCAGTCATTATACTTAGCCCATTGTACTTATAGATAGCATCTATAAAAAGAGTGCTCAGATTATTGAGACTATACACTGAGGTAGCATCTCCAGAGGAGTCTAGCTCATATACAAAATTTCCTAATTGTCCTACGCTTCTTGATGTATTATTATTAAAACAATAAGAACCTGCTATAGCCAATTTTCCTTTTTCTTCTCTTGCTAAGTCTGCACTAAAATAATCTCCTTTGTTTGTGAAACTTCCCAATGGATACACTTCTATTCTCCCAGTATAAGCCATTCCTGCTTTTGGATTATTTGCGGTTATATTTCTACCTTCTCCTGTGGTTATAGCAGCAGCTAGCTTTACGGGCACACTACCAAAATCGTGGGTTAATCTATACTGTACACCAAAGTCACGATCTATATTAAATTTACTATTGACATTACTTCTATCTACAAACTGTAAAGCCATAGAAGAAATAACACGTTCTCTATTACCAGGCAGTTTAGTTTGACCAAACCATATTTGTTGCTTTTCTCCTAGGTGATATTTCAATACTGCATCTAATACCATTTTAGATCCATTACTCACTTGCGAAGCGTCTTTTGAGTTTCCTTGATCTCTGTTACTTAATGCTAGCTCTAGCTTATACTCGAACTTAGGACTGTATATATACCCTTTAGATTTTAGTCTCATGCGTCTTACCATGGCTCGCATATCTTCGTTATTGCCATCCATATCATTTTGATACGATGCTAAACTCTGGACTCTAAAAGAGAAACCCATCTTTACTTTCTCATCTTTTGATTTAAAAGTTAAACCTTTTTCTACAGATGGATAACTAACCTGTGCACTAGCCTTAAAAATAATTCCAATTAGCAACACAATAATTAATGTTATTTGTTTCATAGGTGCAATAAGAATGGTTAATATTATCTTAATGTTAACAATATATTAATGTTAACAAATATTTGATAACATTAGAGTGTTTAAATTTGAACCATATGTTGAAATCCACCATCAGAAGTGCAACAGCAAAAGATGTTCCTGACCTTCTTGAGCTAGTAAGAGAACTTGCTGTTTTCGAAAAAGCCCCAAATGAAGTAATCAATACGGAAGAAAAGATGCTCGAAGACGGGTTTGGAGTCAATAAACTATTTGACGCTTTCGTAGCAGAGCTAAATGGTGAAATCATTGGACTCGCTATAACGTACTATAGGTATAGCACCTGGAAAGGAAAGTGTCTCTATCTAGAAGACCTTATAGTAACAGAAAAACACAGAGGGATAGGTGCTGGTCAGCAATTATTCACTCATTGCATAGATTTTGGCAAAGAAAACGGATGCCACAAAATGATCTGGCAGGTGCTCGATTGGAATAAGCCCGCTTTAGACTTTTATACATTATACGGTGCTCACTTAGATGGTGAATGGATAAACGGTTCATTAGAATTATGAAAAAAGACTGATTTATTCTAGGAAGTACACTTCTGTTTTTAAATCTGCTTTGTTCTGAATACACTTGATAATAACAATAAGGTGCATATACTATAGCTACTGAAACCACCTTCAAACTCATTCAAAAATGGCACTTAGATCTAGCTGAAACAGATATGCTTCGGATAGAGAGACTGTAGGAAACAAATGAAGATATTCCACCAACTGATGGATTTATCTGGTTATTTGCCTAATACATTAGCTCGCTCATACACTCCATATCCATTCGCTTCATAAACCTTTTTTAGTTCAGGATAGATCTCACGTATTTCGTCAAATTTTTGGACCTTAGTAGATATACTTACGGGGATGTCTGTTTCTCGTACCACATAATCACGCATGTAGACATGAAACGCTAATCGTTCCTCTTCATTTAAGTTATGCGAATCTCCTAGTTCAAGCCTTTTGAGTATTATTTCTTTAGCCTTTTTCAAATCATCGAAACTTGCTTGCTCAGTATAAAACAAGTGAGCATAGCTTTTGAAACCAAAGGTAAAATGTGCCATTTCCTTACCCTTGTATTTTTCTAGCTGTGTTATCCAGTTGCCTTGTACAGTCTGTTCTACTTGCGGCACGAAGCTTACCATGAGTAATGTGATCACCAAAGAGTTAGTGACCAATAAAGAAGATATCGAAATCTTACTCGGTTTGATAAGTGCTTTAAATAAAACTCCTGCCAATAGCATGGCTAAAACAATAGGAACAAAAGACCAGCTCACCTCTGTTTGCAGCTGTGCCAGCACAAATTTATCTGGTATATGACTAGACAGTATCTTACTGACATCTACAAGGAAGAACGAACCACAAGAGGCTAAAATCAGCACCCAGACCACACCTACAAAACCTAATAGTATTCTAGTAAATCGAGTTAATACGGTGTATCTCGAGAGCCAAATACCTGCTACTATAGCTAGTGGTATATAGCACATACTGCTATAGTGTACTATTTTAGTGGTTACAGATGAGAATACCACTAATACAACCCAAAACAAGACCTTCATCCACCGTGCATAGTTAGCATCTCCTATTATTTCTGTTTTACTTGCTATCGGCTTTAGTGCGAGCACAAATAGCGGAAAGCAGCCAAAAAGTAACACTACAAAGTGATAATAAAAAGGCTGACCGTGCGAAGCAATAGGATATCTAAATAGGTCTATTTGATATGTTATAAATTCTTGTAAAAACCACCAGCCACTTTGATATACTTGTATACCAAAGAATAGTGTGGGAAACGCTAATAGTCCACCAAAAAGTAAAAGAAGCCCTTTAGTAGTATAGAAGTTAATCTTATAGTACAACTGATATACCAATCCTGTAAGACCTACTATGAGCAAGCAAACGGGTCCTTTGGTGATAACTGCTAGTCCCAGAAAAAGTCCCGCCCAAAAGAAGTTAGCTATTCGCTTAGTTTCTGTGGACCTCACTAAATATAGGATGGTACAAAAGATAAATAAATTAAATAGCGGATCAATAATACCCGACTTGAAATAGAAATGCGGAGTAACAGAGCCTATGTACATTAGCAATGTAAAAACACCGGCTTGCTTGCCGTATCTTCTATATACCGAAAAATAGAGTGTAAATAGAGTTACTAAACCTATGACAACATTTGGGAATCGAGCGGCATATTCATTCACACCAAAAATGGACATGGAGCAAGCTTGTAGCCAAATAAACAAAGGTGGCTTTTCCCAAAAAGGTTCGTAATTAATCTGAACATTGAGCCAGTCTCCCGTTACTATCATCTCTCGGGCCGCTTCTGCGAAGTTTATCTCATCCCAATCAAACAAGTGTACTTGCCCTAAAAATGGAACAAAGAGCACCAGATAAAAGCAAATGATTGAGATAAATCCTAGATGCTCCTTAATTTTCTGCCACATACTCTTTGGGAGATAATAGCCTATTAAATAGTAAAACGGTAAGGCTAGCCACAAACAGTCCGATAACGGCTCCTGCTACTATGTCACTTAAAAAATGCTGCCCAAGATATACTCTAGAGATCCCCACCAACGCAGCCAAAGTAGGAGCTACAACTTGAATCCACTTTTTCTTGATTCCTAAAGCAAGGACTGTGAAAAAAGTAAATGCCCCGGTAGTATGCCCACTAGGAAAAGAATTATTGCGATGACGATCGAGGCTTTTCACAGGAGCTAAATCTACGTATACACTCGATGGTCTTCCTTCATTTTCGAATACTAAATTTTTCAAGCCTTGTGAGGTAACCATAGATAAAGATGCCGCAGCAATAAATATTGCGATATAGCGTCTCTTGGCAAAAATAATAAGACAGACTAATACTAATGCACCTCCAAATAACTCACCTAGCATAGTAAGCCCTAAAAAAAGTGAATCGGCCAAGGGCGTATGCCCTTCATCTAATTGCAATACCAGCTCTCCTTTATTTAAAAAGAGTAAAGTCAATAAGCCAATGAGTATATAAACAAAGGCCAACAAATAATAATATCGATAAGATCTAAATAATTCTAACAAATCGGGTCAAAAATAGGAGTCTTATATAGTTTATCAGAGAAAAAAATGTTTATTTGAAAAATCTTAAAAAAACGTACACGTGGAAAGAGTAAGACTAGATCTAGAATTCGTCATAAAATCATCTCCAACTATACTATATCAGTATCTATCTACTCCTTCTGGGTTAGTAGAGTGGTTCTGTGATGATGTCAATATAAAAGGAAGTAAAGAGTATACATTCATTTGGGATGGTGATGAGAATAAAGCTGAATTAGTTAAAAAGGTAAACGGGAAATTAGTTAAGTTCAAACTGCTTGATAATGCAGCAGACGAATACTTTCAGTTTGAAGTAACCAAAGATGAGCTCACAGGCGACATAGGTTTACTCATAACAGATTACGTAGATGCTGACGAAGTAGAAGAAATGGAAATGCTTTGGGATAGTCAAGTAACTCAGCTTAAGCACGCACTTGGCCTCGCCTAGTAGCGACCGTCTATTTCATCTTTATTTTCTCTAAAGGTTTCTACTTCAGATCTCAGCTTACCGCTAAGCACCTTTATTTTATCTGTTGCTATATCTATGTACTGATTTTCTATAGGCACAAAATCCTTTAAAAACACCGCATATTTATCTGTAGCACCTTTTAAACCTAGGCATACTATCGCTTGCTCTTTGGTAGAAGCCAAACTCTTTTTAAGTATATAAGCAGATTTGATACGCATCTCTCCCAGTGAATCTAGCTCTACTTTACTAAATCTTGTGGCCATATCAGCCTTTGCAGGCTGTACTATACAGTCGCATATATCAGGATCATCATTACAATATTTATCTTCTAGTGTGGCTATGTCTGCCACGTTGGTTTCGAACGGCCCCCACGATTTGTAGTACATTACCCCTATTACTAAGGCTGCTACTATTAGAAATGTGAAAATTTTGGAAGTGAACTTTCTTGCGTATTTCAGCAGGATAAGAACTACAACTATGGCTACGATAACGGTGAGAGACATTTGCATCTCGACAAAAGTAGTTATTTCTTATTCGCCGCTAAGAGATTATACATCTCTTCTGGGCTAATCTCATCGTCTTTTAGTTTTCGACGTTTGCCAATATAGTAGCCTCTACTTACGTCTTCTAAGAAGTACTTAGTAGCTAAATCTGTGTTACTATATCCTACAGGAAACTTTAACTTATCGTAATAAAACGTTATGCGTACTTGCTTAGGCTCGTCTCCGTGGTTTAAGGCTATAATCTTTAGCTCTGGGAACTCCGTATTTAGCTTGTTTAAATATACGGTATCTGCACTCAAAGATTCATTATCCCAGAAGTACAAATACACTTCTTGTTTCTTGAATTCTTTAATCGAATGTTTATTATTTAGAATATTGAAGTACTCAAACTTAGGAGCCTTTTTACCTACCTCTAGTTTATTAGATAGCGTGGCATTGGCATCTTCTTTTATTTCTATAAAAGCACCTGTAGATTCTATACTTACTATGCGGTACTTTTTGCCACCCCATTCAAACACTGTTTTATCGAGTGCTGGCGTCAGATTAAATAGTTTATCATTTGCTATCTGCTCCTTATACTGACCTACAAATATTTTATCGGTACAGCTCTCATTGTACACCCCATTTACATTCATATCCTTTAACCCAATGGTAAAAGAGTCTGTACCGTTATTATAATCAGCAGTGATACTATTATAGCGTTGCTCTCTAAAACAGTAATTAATATTGGTAAATATTTTCTTGCCGCTATGAACCTTGTAATGTTGTGTAAGTAGGTTTTTGTACCTCACGTTTTCACCATACTTAAATCTAGTAAGCTTGACAGCATATGTAGCTCCTTTTACTTGTGCATTTTCTAAGGTTATCTCAAATGATTGTTGCCTATAAGTAACACTATCTGGGCCACCGTCATTACTAAAATCAAAATCATTATTTCTGTCTATATAGAAATAGACTGTTCTGCTGGATCTTACATAGTTACCTACTAAAGCAAGAAGATATCCTTGACTAGTAGCATTATCAGAACCTGAGAAATAGATATACGTATACCCTGTGTCTCTAGTCCCGTGCATATCAGGCATTTTACTAATCTTATACCACGGCTTCGGATTTTTAACCTCTATACCAAACTTAGAATAGGGTTCTATGCTGTCACTCGTGTATTTATATATGGGTAAGATACTTTGCGATTTATCAAACGCATCGTCCTTAGCCATCTTAGTAGCTGGGATCTTTGTTATTTGAGTAAATCCTTGAGTAGAAACAAAAAGAAAAGAAAGTAGAACTACAGTCTGTTTTATCATCTTTCTTTTAACTTCTTCTTCCCATTAATATGGAAACGTAATATAATAATGTAGCTAAAGAACTAATAGCTGCCACTACATAGGTCATAGCTGCCCACTTAAGTGCATCCTTACTATCGTCATGTTCTTCTGGAGCCACTACTTTGGACTCTGTCATCCAAGCAAGTGCTCGCCTACTAGCATCAAATTCTACAGGAAGAGTGACAAAACTAAATAAGGTAGTAAGAGCGAATAAAACAATACCTACCATAAGTAATTGAGGGAATTGACCTATCAAAAGAATACCACCAATCAAAACCCACTGCATGTACTTAGAACTAACCGATACTATAGGTACTAATTTACTTCGCATAGTAAGCCAAGGGTATGCTCTAGCGTGCTGTACAGCGTGTCCACACTCGTGTGCGGCTACTGCAGCTGCGGCTGCATTTCGCTGATTATATACAGATTCACTGAGGTTTACCGTCTTGTGTACTGGGTGGTAGTGGTCTGTAAGTTGACCTGCTACAGAAAGAACTTTTACATCATATATGCCATTATCCACTAGCATTTTCTCTGCTATCTCTTTACCAGAAAGATTACTTCGGATAGGTGTGTTTGAGTATTTTTTAAATTTTGATTTGAGTCTATTTTGAACCAACCAGCTAGCTCCCATCACTAGCACCATTAGAATGATGTACATATTCATGTTTTTACTTCTTTATTTTGGTAGGAATATTACAATAAGTGTTCCAACACTAATAACGTGACACCTTCATAATCACTAGGATCATAGCGATAATAAACATGAGCAACGAAATTTTATTAATAACGTGCATCGATTTCAGGAAAGAACCTTCTCCTGTGTCTTTCTTAAACGTGAGGTAACCCCATATTTTTTTTATTACTTCCATTTCTTATATATATTTTTTAAGGTCGTTTCCTATATCTGTGCGATAATGCTTCTTATCAAAATTAATATTACCTATCTGATTATATGATGCTTTAAGAGCATCCACCATGCTATCACCAAAACAAGTAGCAGCTAAAACTCTACCGCCACTAGTGTATAACATATTAGAATCTACTTTTGTTCCTGCGTGAAATAGTGTTTCGGAATTTTTATCGAAAGTTATCTCCTTTCCTTTTTCATAACTTTCTGGATATCCTCCACTTACAGCAAAAACTGTAGTACAATATCCACTTTTAGCTTTAGCAGTTCTATTGGTTAGTTTACCCGTTTTAGCAGCTTCTATCATTTCACTAAAAGACTCATCTAACCTAGGAATAACGACTTCTGTCTCAGGATCACCCATACGCACATTATATTCTATTACAAACGGATTCCCATTCACTACTATCAAACCAAAGAATACAAAACCTCTGAAATTCAGGTTTTGATTCTTAAGCCCTTTTATGGTGGGCTCTACTACTTGGCTTATAGTCTTATCTCTAAGTTCTTTATCATAAAAAGGCACAGGTGACACTGCTCCCATTCCTCCCGTATTGAGCCCTACATCTCCTTCTCCTATTCTTTTATAATCTTTGGCCTCTGGCAGTATGACGTAATTTTCGCCATCTGTGAGAGCAAAAACACTAAACTCTATTCCATCCAAAAATTCTTCTATCACTACGGTAGCAGAAGCTTCCCCAAACTTTTGATCCACCAACATTTCTTTTAGTGCGGTTTTGGCTTCGTCAATATCATTAAGTATTAACACCCCTTTGCCAGCAGCTAGTCCATCTGCTTTCAGTACAAAAGGAGCCGTAAGCTTATCTAAGAATGCATAACCCTCTTGCACATTATCTTTAGTAAAAGCCTGATAAGCAGCAGTTGGTATATTCTCTTTTGCCATAAACTCCTTCGCAAAAGACTTACTGCTTTCTAACTGACCTGCATATCGATCTGGCGAAAACATGTAAATATGCTTAGTTTCCTCGTTTGCTTCAAAATAGTCGCGAACACCTTGTGCGATAGCATCCTCGCTACCCGGCAGTATAGTATCTATATCATTTGCTAGGCAAAACACCTTCAACTTGTCAAAATCTGTGTAGCTCGCATCTACATTAGTCCCGCACAATTGTGTACCACCATTACCCGGTGCTACAAAGATATTTTCCTTCCCTATTTCTTTGCTTAGTTTCCAAGCTATAGCGTGCTCTCTAGCACCTGAACCAAGTATTAATATTCGCATTGTTTCTTCTATGGTTCAAAGATAAATAGGGTTACTTTTGAACCTCATTTTTACGAAGAAATATATAAACATGTTAGTTCGAAAAGATGTTAATTAATGTGAGATTTTGCATTGTCTATTTTTATAATGCATGTCACTATAGTTATGACAAACCAATAAGTACGTCGATAAATGGCATACTTTTAGACCATAGATAGTAAAATAATATAATGATTAATTCTCTAGTAAGCGGAATATCTAAGCTTTTCGGTAACAAGGCAGACAAGGATGTAAAAGACATAACTCCTTATGTCGGTAAAATAAATGCAGAATTTGATAAGTTAGCAGGAATCACTAACGACCAACTAAGAGCCAAAACGGCTGAATTCAAGCAGCGAGTAAGTGACTATTTGTCAGAAATAGACCAACAAGTAGTAGAGCTCAAAAAAGAGGTAGAAGCAGCTGATATAACAGAAATAGATAAAAAAGAAGATGCGTATGACCGTATAGACGAGCTAGAAAAGGAGCGTGACGAAAAACTAGAAGAGATTTTAGAGGCACTATTACCAGAGGCTTTTGCCGTGGTAAAAGAGACCGCTCGTAGATTTGCAGAGAATGATTCTGTATCTGCTACTGCTACTGACTATGATAGAGATTTAGCTGCAACTAAAGAACATATAAGCATATTAGGAAACGATGTAATATATCAAACCACGTGGGATGCTGCTGGCCAAGAAATGACTTGGAATATGGTACACTACGATGTACAGCTTATTGGTGGTGTAGTATTACACCAAGGTAAAATAGCCGAGATGCAAACAGGAGAAGGTAAAACTTTGGTTTCTACCCTACCCGCTTATCTTAACTCACTTGGTCAAAGAGGTGTACATATAGTTACTGTAAATGATTACCTAGCACGAAGAGATGCAGAGTGGAATGCACCTATCTTTCAGTTTCATGGACTAAAGGTAGATTGCCTAGACTACTACAAACCTCATTCTCCAGAGAGAAAGCAAGCTTATCTTGCAGATATTACTTACGGTACTAATAATGAGTTTGGTTTTGACTACCTAAGAGATAATATGGCTCACAGCCCAGATGAGCAAGTACAGCAAAAGCATCACTACGCTATGATAGATGAGGTAGACTCTGTATTAATAGATGATGCTCGTACGCCACTTATTATCAGTGGACCTACGCCCAAAGGAGATATACACGAGTTTAATGAGCTTAAACCAAAAATACAAAAAGTAGTAGATGCTCAAAAAAGATATCTAAACACAGCACTTACAGATGCTAAAAAGCTAATAAAGGAAGGTAAAACATCTGAAAAAGAAGCAGGTCTATTACTTTTTAGGGGGTATAGAGGATTACCTAAGAGTAAGCCTCTTATTAAATTTCTTGGTGAGCAAGGAATGAAAGCTCTCATGACTAAGGCAGAAAATTACTACTTACAAGATCAGCAGAAGGAAATGCACATAGTAGATTCCGAGCTATTCTTTACCATAGACGAAAAAAACAATCAAATAGAGCTTACCGATAAGGGTATAGACCTAATAACTGATAATAGTGACGATGCTCAATTCTTCGTAATGCCAGATGTAGGTGGAAGTATTGCCGATCTAGAGAAAACTGACTTAGATCCAACAGAGAAGCAAAAGCGAAAAGACGAGTTAATGCGTGATTTCTCTGTTAAATCTGAACGTATTCACAGTATTAATCAATTGCTAAAAGCGTATGCTATGTTTGAAAAGGATGTAGAATATATCCTGCAAGATGGTAAGGTAAAGATAGTAGATGAGCAGACGGGTCGTGTGATGGATGGTAGAAGATACTCTGACGGACTACACCAAGCTATAGAGGCTAAGGAAAATGTAAAAGTAGAAGCCGCTACCCAAACATTTGCTACTGTAACTCTACAAAACTTTTTTAGAATGTATCACAAACTCAGTGGTATGACCGGTACAGCAGAAACTGAAGCGGGCGAGCTATGGGAAATATACAAGCTAGATGTAATAGTAATACCAACCAATAGACCTATCTCTAGAGATGATAGAGATGACTTGGTATACAAAACAGTACGAGAAAAATTCAATGCAGTAGCAGAAGAAATAATACGACTACAAGAAGAAGGCCGACCAGTATTGGTGGGTACTACGTCTGTAGAAATATCTGAGCTGCTCAGTAGAATGCTCAATATGCGAAAAATAAAGCATAGTGTGCTGAATGCAAAACAACATCAGCGTGAGGCAGATATTGTAGCAGCCGCTGGCCAGCCAGGAAGTATCACTATAGCTACTAATATGGCAGGTAGAGGTACAGACATAAAACTAGGCAAAGGTGTAAAAGAGTCTGGAGGACTAGCAATAGTAGGTACAGAAAGACACGATAGTAGACGTGTAGATAGACAGCTACGTGGTAGAGCAGGTAGACAAGGAGACCCAGGAAGCTCACAATTTTTTGTTTCGTTAGAAGATAACTTAATGAGACTTTTTGGTTCTGATAGAGTGTCTAAGGTGATGGATAAATTCGGATATGAAGAAGGAGAAGTGATACAACACTCTATGATTTCTAAAACGATAGAACGTTCTCAGAAAAAAGTAGAGCAGAATAACTTTGGTATTCGTAAACGTTTACTAGAGTATGATGATGTAATGAATAAGCAGCGTGTAGTAATTTACTCACGTAGAAAAAATGCTTTGTATGGTGAGAGACTTTCTGTAGACATCAATAATGCTATCTACGACTGGATAGAAGATGTGGTCAGTTCTTATAAGGAAAACAATGACTACGAAGGATTGAAAATGGAAACCCTGCGTCATCTAGCTTTTGAACCAAACATGTCTCAATCAGATTTTGAAGGAACTAAAGTAGATAGTTTAATACAAACCATTTTTGAGCAAGCCATTCACTCGTACGATCGTAAGAATAAAGACATTAGAGAAAGAGCTCTTAGCGTTTTCCGTAACATACATAAGGATAGAGGCGATAACGTAAAGAATATATTAGTACCATTTTCAGATGGTAAAAAATCATTAAACATATCTGTTAACTTAGAAAAAGCTATAGCTACCGAAGGTCGTGAAATTACCAATGCTTTCGAACGTTTTGTTACCCTTGCAAGTATAGATGATCATTGGAAAGAGCATTTACGTGAATTAGATGATTTAAAACAAACGGCCAACAATGCATCGTATGAGCAGAAAGATCCGTTACTTATCTATAAGTTAGAGTCTTTCAATCTTTTCCAAACCATGATAAACACGCTGAATAGTGATATCATTTCTCTTTTATTCAAAGGGAATATACCTATTGATTCTTCTGATGACATGAAGGAGGCAAAAGAGCGTAAGCGAGCTGATATGAGTAAAATGTCAGCAAGTAGAACTGCAGAAGCCTTAGTAGGTGGTGGAGATGGCCAAGCACCAGCAGCAGAACCAAAGCAAGTTGCAGTACCCGTACGTAGCGAGCAGAAAGTAGGAAGAAACGATGACTGCCCGTGTGGTAGTGGTAAGAAATACAAGAAATGCCATGGTAAAGAATCTTAAGTTTTTCATATCCCTAGTCTTGCTCATAGTAGGTCTAGCAGCTAGTGCTCAGGTAACACTAGACGTAGATGAAAAAATAAATGAAAAGCTACGCATGAAGAATGCTAGCATAGATTCTACTAAGATTTCTGGGTTTCGTATTCAAATAGAATTTAGTACCGACAGAACTATCGCTCTATCTGCTGAAGCAAAATTTAAGAGACTGTTTCCAGAACATGCTTCTAGAACAGCCCTATTGTATCAACAACCTAGCTGGAAAGTAAGAATAGGTGATTACTATAGAGAAATAGACGCACAGCAGATGCTAAAAGAAATTAGGATGTATTTTCCTGATGCATTTATTGTAAGAGATTATATCAGGAGACCATTCATAGACATAGAGTAAAGACTACTTATGAAGTTACAAGTACAAAACGAATATGCCCAGCTCAAAACAGTAATATTAGGTACTGCAAATGACTTAGGGGGCCAGCGAAATTTAGATGAGTCTTATGATCCAAAAACAAAGGAATTTTTAAGAAAAGGAATCCCACCTAATGAGCGTGAAATGATTCCAGAGATGGAAGCCTTTGCTACTGTTTTAAAGAAATATAATGTTGAAGTCTTAAGACCCAAAAATCTCAACGGAGTAAATCAGATTTTCACTCGTGATATAGGCTTTGTTATTGATGATAAATATATCATACCAGAAATAATACAAGAGCGAGAAGATGAACAAGATGCTATACAACATTATATAGACAAAATAGACCCTTCACAGGTCCTTGATGCACCGGTAGGTGTAAGAATAGAAGGCGGAGATGTAGCTGTACATAATGAATACCTCTTTGTAGGGTACTCAAATGCAAAAGACTTTTACAACTATAAAACAGCTCGTACTAATGAGGCTGGTCTCAATTACCTGACAGAGAATTTCCCAAATAAGAAGGTTATCGGAGTACAATTGAAAAAATCTGATTATGAAGCAAGAGAAAATGCTTTGCACTTAGACTGCTGCTTTCAACCATTAGGCTTAGGACACGCTCTGATTTTTGAAGATGGATTCAAGTTTCAAAAAGATCTAGATGCTATTTATGAGATATTTGGGAAAGAGAATCTGATCAAAATTTCTCGTAAAGAAATGTACGACATGTGTTGCAATATTTTTTCTATTAATAAGGATACGGTTGTAAGTGAACGTGGATTTGTACGTGTAAATGAGAAATTAACCTCACTAGGTTATACCGTAGAGGAAATACCATACTATCAAATATCTAAACAAGAAGGGCTTCTAAGATGCTCTACCCTCCCACTACTAAGAGAATAATGAAAAATACTATTTCAAATTGTGTGGCCATGATTAGGCCAAGTAGCTTTGCTTTCAATACGGAGACTGCTGACAATAATGCTTTTCAGAATAAGCTAGAACATTTTACTCCTCAACAGATTCAGGACATAGCTCTTATAGAGTTTAATAATATGGTTCTGATGCTTCAAGCTAAAGGGATAAAAGTAGTGGTGTTTAATGATAGCGGAAGTGACACTCCAGATTCTATATTCCCAAACAACTGGTTTTCTACTTTCACCAATGAAATCGTTCTCTATCCAATGTATTCCACAAATAGGAGAAAGGAAAGAAAGAAAACGGTATTTCAGAAAATATCAAATGATCTCCGTAAGCCAGTAAACGACAGACTAGTAAAACTAGAAAAATCAAACGAAATACTAGAAGGCACAGGTAGTCTAGTGTGCGACTATGCTAGTAAGACAGCCTATGCTGCTATATCTCCTCGTACTACTGCTAAGGCTCTAGATGCCTTCGAAGAATTAACTGGATTTACTACAGTACGCTTTGAGTCTCATGGTCCTGATAAAAACTCAATGTACCATACCAATGTAATGATGACTATGGCTGATACATACGTTATCTTAGGTGCAGATACCATCTTAGAATCCGATAGAGCAGATGTGATATCAAACTTAGAAAAGCTGGGTAAAGATGTAATTAGCCTTAGCAATGACCAGGTTTACAATCACTTTGCGGGTAATATGCTACAGCTAAAGAATAAAAAGGGTGAGAAGTTTTTAGTGATGTCCAAAGAAGCACATTCTTGCCTCACAGCAGAACAGCTAGATCAGATACAAAACAAGCACAGCAATGAAATAATCGCTGTACCAATACACATGATAGAGAAGATAGGTGGCGGAAGTGCTAGATGCATGATGGCAGAAATCTTTTTCGATTAACGATACCCTAATGAAAATAGAAACGATACTCTCTCCTTCCCTTTTTAGTCAAATAGAAGATATTGATAAAAAAGTAGTTGTAGTAATCGATATTCTACGAGCCACTTCTACCATAACTACTATTTTAGCCAATGGAGCATCTGCGGTAATTCCTGTGATGGAAGAATCCATAGCCAGAGAGTATAAGAGTAAAGGATATTTAGTAGGTGGAGAACGAGGAGGAGAAACTATAGCAGGTTTTGATTTTGGGAATTCTCCGTTTCAGTACAAAAAAGAAATAGTATCTGGACAAGAGGTAGTACTGACTACCACCAATGGCACTAAATGCATAGAGATGGCAAGCAATGCTCACCAAGTTGTAGTAGGTTCGTTTTTAAATCTGGAATCTGTAGTAGATTATATTATGAATCTGGACAAAGACGTAGTACTGTTTGCCGCTGGATGGCAAGACAGAGTAAATTTAGAAGATAGTCTATTCGCAGGAGCTGTTGCCAATTCATTTGCTCGTAGAGACTGTGACGACGCTACACAAATGGCGAGAGATGCATACTCTGTTGCAGAAGGAAATCTATTTGAAACTTTACAAAACACCAACCATTTTCAACGTCTAGCCAGCAAAGGCGTGACTAAGGACATAGAATACTGTTGTCAGGTGAATGTTTTAAGAGAAGTCGGTATATTGGTAGATAGAAAGATAGTAATTGCTTTTTAGCTGCTTCCCCTCCTACCTCATATTAAAAAATAATACATTTTTCCTAACACGGAATCTTATCCACTCTTAGTTGGTGCCTTCCACCTTCAAACTCCTGATCTATATAGGTTTGGAGTACTTCTAGGGCTTCGTCTTCTGACAAGAATCGAGCAGGAATACCAATAATATTTGCATTATTATGCTGCTTTATAAGAGTAGCTACTTCCTTATTCCAAGCTAAGCCAGCACGTATACCTTGATGCTTATTAGCAGTCATACATACTCCATTAGCACTTCCGCATATCAATATACCAAAGGCTGAGACTCCTTGTTCTACATCATTAGCTACGGGGTGCACATAGTCTGGATAGTCTACAGACTCACTGCCATCTGTTCCGTGGTTTATAAAATCAAACTGTCCTGAATACTCCTTAACTATTCTGTTTTTAAGCTCTGTTCCTGCGTGATCATTGCCTATAGATACTTTTATTTTACTCATTCTTCTGGTAATTCTACTATTGGTTTTGGTGCTACTTTTTTAGCTATTATTATTCCTATTTCATATAGTATAAAAATAGGGAAACTTAATATTATCTGACTTGTAACGTCAGGTGGCGTGATAAGTGCTGATAGAATAAGAATCACTATCACGGCTACTCTCCTGTATTTACGCATGAGTTCTGCGGTTATAAGACCTGCTTTGGCTAAGAAATAGATGACTATAGGTAATTCGAAGATGACCCCTGATCCCAATGTAAGTAAGCTAATAAAGCTAACTACAGAAGACACGGTAAATTCTTTTACAATATTCTCACTAAGCGTATACGTACCTAAAAAATTAACTGAGATAGGTGTAAGTATAAAGTACCCAAATAAGATTCCAGTAAAGAAAAGCATTGAAGCAAAGCCTATAATCAAGCCACTAAATTTCTTTTCTCTTGATTTCAAAGCCGGCTTTACAAATCGAGAGATCTCGTATAGTATATACGGCATAGCGAATATGATACCGCCAATAGCCGCAATCATAAAATGCTGATAAAACTGCTCTTGAATGTCTACTGTCTTTACTACGAAGTCCATATCTGCTATGCACAAACGCGAATCGCTATATAAACTCTGACTCAGATCACAGAGTTTTCTAAAACTCCAAAAGTCCGTTCTAGTAGGACCCAAAAGTATGGTATCAAAAATGTATTTTCCGTAAATGAAGGCGATTATTCCACCTATAACTACAGCTATAAGTGATCTAATTATGTGCCATCTAAGTGCCTCCAGATGTTCAAGAAAGGACATCTGAGCATCATACTCATCTACATCTATTTGATCTAGTGCCATAGTCTTACATTAGCATGCCACCGCATACGCTTAGCACTTGGCCACTTATATAGGTTGACATATCACTACCTAAAAAAACACAAGCATTGGCTACGTCTTCTGTAGTTCCACCTCGTTTTAGCGGAATACCATCAGTCCACTTCTTTAGTGCATCGTCTCCAAGCTCCGCAGTCATTTCAGTTTCTATAAAACCTGGGGTTATTACATTGCATCTTATTCCTCTGCTGCCAAGCTCTTTAGCCATTGATTTAGAAAATCCAATTATTCCTGCTTTAGAAGCTGCATAGTTGCTTTGCCCTGCATTACCCATTACTCCTACTACACTACTCATATTTATAATACTGCCACTTTTCTGCTTTAGAAAAGTCCGAAGACTTGCCTTGGTAAGGTTAAATACTGATTTAAGATTTACATTCATTACCTCGTCCCACTGCTCCTCACTCATTCTCATAAGTAGGTTATCTCGGGTTATCCCAGCATTATTTACAAGTATATCTATCTGTCCAAACTCTGCTACCACATCATCTATAAACTTTTGAGAAGACTCAAAATCAGCTGCGTTACTTTGAAAGCCTTTTACTTTGACACCATAGGTAGTAGACAGCTCTTTTTCTAAAGCATTTGCTTTCTCTATAGAACTCGCATAGCTAAATGCGATATTACATCCTTCAGAAGCATATTTTTCTGCTATTCCTTTACCTATTCCACGGCTAGCACCTGTGATAACTGCTGTTTTATTTTCTAATAGTTTCATCTTGGTCTTTTAGTTGCTTACAAAGGTATTGCATGTTGGCATAATATATAGAATGAGTATTCTAAATTTAAAGAAAACTATTTACACCTTAGCAACGTTCGGTAAATATGAGTTTTTATTGCATCAAAACCGTTCAAAAGCTTCCTATTTCATTGGAAGTTGCTTGGGATTTTTTTTCATCTCCAAAAAATTTAAGTAAAATCACACCCAAGGAGATGGGTTTTGAGATTACTAATGACCCAGATCCTGAAATGTTTCAAGGACAAATAATTACGTACACAGTAAAACCTGTTTTGGGTATAAAAATGCCTTGGATGACTGAAATAACTACTGTAGATGAGGGTAAGTACTTTGTAGATGAGCAGCGTTTTGGGCCGTATGCTATGTGGCATCATCGTCATTCGTTTCTAGAAATAGATGGAGGAGTACAAATGAATGATGAAGTGAACTATAAGCTACCTTTTGGAATATTAGGCACTATAGCCCATAGTCTATTTGTAAAAAATAAACTAAAAGGAATTTTTGACTATCGTGAAAAGATATTGGTAGAACGTTTCGGAGAAATGAAATAGGCTAGGCTTTACCTTTTTTCAACTCAAAATGAAAAGGTAAAAACTGACTTACGTCTTCTGCTACGTATACATTTTCAGCTCCATCCCACATCCATATTTTAATAGGACTTTTTTGCCTGGTTTGTATGTCGCTTATTACCTGAAGGCATCCGGCACACGGTACTAACATCTTTGGCACCTCATATTTGGTAGATGTAGCATATACAGCTATTTCATTAACAGGATTTGCCTCTAAGGTTTTAGCACTTTCGAACAAGGCTACTCGCTCTGCACAAAGACCGGATGGAAATGACGCATTTTCTTGGTTGCTACCTAACCCTATATGCCCATTAGAATGTTGTACTGAGCACCCCACATGAAACTCTGAATAGGGAGCATAACTCTGCTCACTCGCTAGTTTGGCTTGCTCTACAAAGGCTTGCTTATCCGCTGATAATTCATCGAATTTCAACTCAGCTATTTTCACTACTTTCTCCATTAGAATTCCCTTAGGCGTGCAATATCCACATATTTTAATTACCAATAGGTAAAGGGTAAAATTAATGTAGGTTTGACACAAAGTATATATGAAAAAAATTGTAGTTTTTGGTGCTGGTTTATCTGCCACTTATCTAATCAAATATTTAGAAGATAATGCTCAAGCTTGTGGATGGGAATTGACCATAATAGATAGAGATGTAGAATTAGCCAAGTCTAAATGCCACCTCCCAAATACTGTTTGTATAGAACTAGATATAAATGACAATGAGAAAGTAGCTGCAGAAATAGCTGGCAGCAGCCTTGTAGTTAGTATGCTCCCAGCATCATTGCATATTACTATAGCCAAAATATGTCTTGCACAGGGTATACATCTTGCTACAGCATCTTACCTATCAGACGAAATAGAGGCACTAGAAACTGAGGTTT
>Ga0209119_1001409_pt1 | contig 23671 bp, 26 predicted proteins | sample COG_03_FD_184747 | JGI IMG/M metagenome (GOLD analysis project Ga0209119, IMG submission 184747) | Pelagic Microbial community sample from North Sea - COGITO 998_met_03 (SPAdes) (version 2) | ecosystem: Environmental > Aquatic > Marine > Neritic zone/Coastal water | place: Helgoland, sampling... | reverse complement strand
ACCTTCAACCAGCGCAATATTATGGCTGGTATTAGAGGCGGCTTTGGTACTGTATGGGCCGGCAAGCACGACTCACCGACCAAGCTGGCACAGAATAAAATTGATCTGTTTAATGACCTTGAAGGCGACATTAAAAATACCTTTGAGGGCGAAAACCGCGTTTCCAATATAGTTGCCTACACCTCTCCCAACATCAATGGCTTCGCGACTACTGTTGCCATGATGCCTGGTGAAGGTGCTGACTTGGACGGCGACGGCAATGACGACACAGGTCTTACTGACGGTATCTCTTACTCAGTTAGCTACACTAAAGACAATCTCTATATTGCTGTTGCCGGCGACCAAGATGTGGATAGCCAAGACCTAATGCGCATTGTTGCTCAGTACAAAATCGACGCACTGAAGCTTGGCGTTATGTACCAGCAGAACGAAGATAACCTGGGCACCAAGGACGAGTCTGGATTCTTTGTCAGCGCCGCCTATAAGCTCGACAGCAAAACCACGCTTAAGGCTCAGTATGGCTCAATCGAAGATGATGCCGATGGCGATAAAGAAGACTCACTGTCGCTGGGTGCTGATTACAAGTTAGCCAAAGGCACTAAGCTCTATGTGTTTTACACAGACAACACAGACTCTTCCGTTGGCGAAGCTGATACAGACGCCACTGCCTATGGCCTAGGTATGGAACATAAGTTCTAAGTAGCGCTATTAACGCTAAATGCTAGATAAAAAGGTGGATCTCTTCGGGGCTCCACCTTTTTTATATTTAACTAAAGCTAACCAAAGCAATCAGGCTAAAATGCCCTTTTAAATACATCATTGAGACTATCGAAATGAGCATCGCCATGAACACCGCCAAACTTCTCTGTATCACCGGCCTACTGCTGTGCGCCAATGCATTCGGCGCCTGTGACTTTGATACAGATGACGCCGATTCGCCGGATTTCATGAACCGAATTATTGACTGCGAACAGCAATCAAAAGCCAAACCCCGGGCGAAAAAACCGATTAGCACTGCAACCACAGAGCTCTATGGTGACGGCACGGTTGATCCACTCTCGGGTATGGCTGAGCGACCGGTCGCCGCGCCAGGTTCAATGAATCACAGCCCAGGAAAATCCTTTGCCGCTCGGCAGAGCTACTCTCTGCGACCCAACGCAAAGTTCGAGGAATCGGTAACTATCGCCATTCAGCGCCTGCATATTGAAATGGCTCATTACTGTGCCCAGGGTTGGGCGGTCGAAAAACAGTGGACTGAAGCCAGTCGGCAGCGGGAAGGGGATTTTTATCTGCACTATAGTTTCCGCTGTGCGGACTAAAGGCTTGTAATAAAAGGCTGCGCTGCGCGGACTAAACTGGTTGTAATAAATAGCCTTTAAAATAGAGCCCCACCGCGCCCTTGACCCTCCACCCGCTGGAAGGTCTATAGTTCTCTACACTTGCTATCAGTGTGGAGCAGCATATGAAAATTGGAGAGCTTGCCAACCTTAGCGGCGTCCCGGTCAAATCGGTTCGCTACTACGAAGAGGAGGGGATTCTGCCAGCGCCAAGGCGATTGGAAAATGGTTATCGCGACTACTCAAAGACCGCAGTAGCCGAACTTATATTTCTCCGTCAGTCCCGCCAGTTTGGCTTTACCCTCAACGAATGCCGCCAACTACTGCAGCTCTGGCGCGACCCCAACCGCCGCAGCGCCGAAGTCCATCAACTGGTTATCCAGCGCCAGCAACAGGTAGAGCAGCAAATCACCGACCTCACCTCTATGCATGAACTACTGAGTAATCTACTCGGTCATTGCGCCGCTGATGACTCACCTGAATGCGCCATTATTGATTCCCTGTCGGAGAGAAATTATGAGTGATTGCTGCCCATCAGATAAACCTGCGGCCAAGCCTCGCCCGGATTACCTTTTATGGTGCTCGGGTATAACAGTAGTGATCGGTTACTTACTTTTTTGGTTGATGGCGGACAGAGTGGATATGCCTGAGTGGCTTAGCATTATGAGCGAGGGGATTTTCGAGCTGGTGAATAAAATGTGGTTGGGTCTGGTGGCCGCTGTTGTATTTGTCGGCCTGCTCGAACGTATCCCAAGAGAACTTGTGATGTCAGCTCTAGGTGAGGGTGGCAGCACCAAAGGCATTTTCCGCGCCACCTTAGCTGGCGTTGTTCTTGATCTGTGTAGCCACGGCATACTGATGGTCGGTGCCAAGCTCTACGAGCGCGGCGCCAGTATCGGCCAGCTGATGGCCTTCCTCATCGCCAGCCCTTGGAACTCTCTGTCCCTCACAATCATTATGGTCAGCTTGATCGGCTGGCAGTGGACGCTGATGTTTATCGCCCTATCGATGTTGATCGGCATGGCAACGGGAATCCTCTTTGATGGGTTGGTCGCCGGAGGGAAACTGCCGCCAAACCCCCATAAGCATGAAACCTGCGCCTCAGACCAGCAGTCACTCTGCTCCGGCATTATTGGATTAATAAAAACTGCAGAATACACACCCCGTGCATTAGGCAGTCTGTTAATAGACGGTATCCGCGACTCGCGTATGGTGTTCCGCTGGTTGCTGTTCGGCATTGTTCTCGCGGTACTGATCCGTGCCGCTGTACCTTTGGACCTATACCAGAATTATTTTGGCCCAACAGTGGCTGGCCTGATGCTCACATTGCTTGCGGCCACCATTATCGAAGTCTGCTCTGAAGGCTCAACGCCGATCGCCGCTGATCTGCTGACCCGAGCCGCTGCGCCTGGCAATGGCTTTACGTTTTTAATGGCCGGAGTGGCCACGGATTACACTGAAATCATGGTGCTGAAAGATGTCACCAAATCTTGGAAAATCGCCCTTTTCCTGCCACTGATTACTCTGCCTCAAGTACTTTTAATTGGCTGGATTTTAAATATGGCGAGTAGCGGATAACCTCAGGGGCAACTTGGCGCTGGGGGCTTCCTCGCCTTGAAGACTACCTTAGGAACTAGCTTCGTGGAACAAGAGGAAAGCGACAGACAAATTCTGCGCCCTGCCCCAGGCGGCTGTTAATGGTCAGCCTGCCATCACAGCGCGTCAGGGCGTGCTTGACGATAGCCAGGCCTAAACCGGTGCCGCCAGTATCTGAGTTGCGGCTACTGTCGCCACGGTAAAAACGCTCAGTAAGGCGTGGGATTTCCATCGGGTCTATACCTTTACCACTGTCTTTGACCGAGACATTAATATAGCTCTTATAGCGAGTGACTTTTATTGCTATATCAGCGCCCTGTGGATTGTGGCGCACAGCATTAAAAACAGTATTACCCAGCACACTGCGAAGATCAGCGGCATCCGCGTCAATAATGCAGTTGTCCTCGCAATCTAACGAGAGCGAGTGCTGACTCTCACTGAGCAGTTCCGCCTCGGCAACAATACTTTCCAGCAGCTGATAGAGATTAACTGCCTCAACCTTTGGTGGATGGTCGTCAGACTCTAAGCGGGAAATAAGAATCAAGTCGTTAGCCAAGGCTTCCATTCTCACCACTTGATCAGACATCTGGCTGAAGGCTTTGGCCACCATCTGACTATTGCCGGGTATATCCTGCAGGGTTTCCAGATAGCCACGCATGACAGTCAGCGGCGTGCGCAATTCGTGAGAGACATTGCCAACAAATTCTTTGCGCAGCTGCTCTAAGTTGGTCACGCGGGTTATGTCGGTGATCACCAAGACAATTTCGTCGGCGCCAAAGAACGAGGCGGATACCTGCAGCACTGGATCTGAGGGGTTAACTGAAGAGAGCTTGAGAGAGCCGTCGAATTCTTTCTGGCTGATATAGCTGACGAATTCAGGGCCGCGAATCAGGTTGGTGACGGCGGTGCCGCGATCATTGGAACGCAGAGCCAGCAAGCCTGCCGCTGAGCTGTTCCACCAGTCGATTGTGAGGTCACTGCGCAGTACCACAATGCCCTCCTCTAGGGCCCCGGTTAAACGGGTAATGCGATTGATCGTGCGACGCATTCGCTCTTGGGTGCGGCGATGACGGCGGCGCTGACGATTAAGGGTGTCACTGATTTCACCCCAAACACCATCTGTGTCCGGTGGAAAGCCGCGCATACCTTTGTCGATCCAGCTAAACAGCTGAGAGATAACCCGAAAGGTCCAAAGACTGTATGCGACTAAACCGGCAACAAGAGTTTCAAAGGGAGCACCGAGACCAAATCCGAAGATCACCGAAAACAGGCTGATAAGCACTACCCGCCATATCTCTCTGTTCATTCCCGGTCGCAACGAATCGGCACCCTATGTTGATCGTTTGTTTGAATAATGCTGTATTACGCATTACTCAGTTGGGCTGAGAATCGATAGCCAGCGCCGCGCACAGTCTGCACATAGTTTTCATGGCCTGCAACTGAAATCGCCTTGCGTAAACGGCGAATATGCACGTCTACGGTGCGCTCATCGAGATAGACATTGCCACCCCAGACATAGTCGAGAATCTGTCCGCGAGAATAGACACGCTCTTGGTGAGTGAGGAAGAATTGCAGTAGCCGATACTCGGTGGGGCCCAGATTAATCGACTCTCCGGCGATGCTGACGCGGTGGCCTAAGGGGTCAAATATCAGCTCGCCAATAACAATCGGCTCCTGCAGCGCCTCGCGACCAATGCGCCTCAAGACAGCGTTAACGCGGGAAATTAACTCTCGAGGTGAAAATGGCTTGGGGATATAGTCATCGGCGCCGGCATCCAGACCGGCAATTTTGCTATTTTCCTCGGCCTTGGCGGTGAGCATAATAATGGGTATTTTTGCCGTCAGTTCATCGCGCTTTAAGCGGCGCAATAGCTCTAAACCTGTGGTGCCCGGCATCATCCAGTCGAGCAGTACCAAGTCCGGCTGGTTGTCGATTATGCTCGCGTGAGCCAGCTGTGCGTCCTTAGCTTCCAAAACATTGAAGCCAGCAGCATCCAATGCGATGGACAGCATATCTCGAATGGCCGCCTCATCATCGACGATGAGAATTCTATGCTTGGGCATTATTTCAACCTTATCATTCATTTTAAAAGTCTCATTTAATGGGCCCAACATGACATAAATATGACAGCTTCAAAGTGTATTCCGATCTTTCGGATTTACAACCTAGATTTACCGAGCATTTCGAGAGTCGATATTTAACATTCGTTCGCGCATAATGTCGGCTTTTTACGCTACTAGGATTCGATAATGACCATTACAGAAAACAGCGCAGTAAGCTTTCACTACCGACTAACTGATGACCAGGGCCAGGAAATTGACAGCTCTGCAGGGCAGGATCCGTTGGCCTATCTGCACGGCGCTGGCAATATTATTCCAGGTTTAGAAAAAGCCCTGGAAGGTAAATCAGTGGGCGATCAGATGGTTGTCGAAGTGTCAGCTGAAGAGGGTTATGGGCCAGTTCAAGAAGAACTTATTCAAGAAGTTCCACGCAGCTCTTTTCAAGGCGTAGAGAGCATTGAAGTGGGTATGCAGTTTGAAGCTCAGACCGGTCAGGGTGGAGCTGTTCCAGTAACCGTTACTCTGGTTACTGACGAGACTGTTACTGTCGACGGCAATCACCCGCTCGCGGGCAAAGACCTCAACTTTGATGTGACTATTGCCGATGTTCGCGAAGCTACAGCAGAAGAACTTGAGCACGGCCATATTCACGGCCCAGGTGGACATAACCACTAAAAACTCTGACACAAGAGTCAGTGAAGAAAATCCTCGCAAAAAAAAGGCCATCTAACGATGGCCTAAATGGGAGGAGATGATAAAACTATCGCCGTGAATATCAGCTTGCTGATATTCACGGATGGGTAGAAATCTGTTAATCAAACATTGGGGAGATTTCGCTGACCGCAACACAGGCGGCGAGCGCACAGCCTATTCCAGTGCTGGTCCAAAAATCAGAGCCGTAGGCAAATATGCCAATCGAGACACCCAGAAGAGCGCCGCAGGTAATCATCATTAAACTAATAAAACTGTAACCGTTCATTCATAAATCCTCTTTACAATCCAATAGGTTCCTTCCAAGTCAGACAGAGAGCGTTAACGGCTTAGGCTACTAACTTCGTTGTCTGCTTTAATAAACGAAGGTGCATTTGAAACCCATTTGCGGTTGATTACTCACGAGCGGTTGGCAGATTCGATGTTGCCCTGTTCACAATTGACCAGCTGATGCAAAATACTGTGGGCTATGTCAACAAAATACAGGCGGTGCAGAGCTCGGCTGACGTTTGCGCACACAATTTAAGAAGAGGGATATTAAGTTTCATGACCATAAAAATAGGCATCAATGGTTTTGGCCGTATTGGCCGTTTGGCACTTCGCGCGGCATGGCACCGCGATGATTATAAGATCGTACAGATCAATGAAATTGCTGGCGATGCTCATGCCGCTGCCCATCTGCTGAAATACGATTCGGTCCATGGCACTTGGGATAAAGCAATCTCTGCTGAAAAGTCTGGCACAGAGTCAATGCTAACTATTGACGGGCAAACGGTGCGCTATACCCAAAATAAAAATATTGTCGACAGCGACTGGTCCGCTGTGGATATGGTGATTGAGTGCACTGGCAGGTTTAAATCTCAAGAGGCCCTGGCTCCCTACTTCGATCAGGGCATTAAGAAAGTGGTGGTCTCGGCACCGGTAAAGGACGGTACGCTAAACGTAGTAATGGGGGTCAATGACCACCTCTATACCAACCAAGCCATAGTCACCGCCGCCTCTTGCACCACGAATTGCCTAGCACCTGTGGTCGACGTCCTGCAGAAAAGCTTTGGTATTAAGCATGCCGCAATTACAACCATCCACGACATCACCAATACCCAGAGTATTCTCGACGAATACCACGCTGACCTACGTCGCTCCCGAGCCAGCGGAATGTCACTGATACCCACTAGCACCGGTTCAGCCACGGCGATCACAGAAATTTTTCCAGAACTTAAAGGGCGCATTAACGGCCTGGCAGTCAGAGTGCCTCTGGCCAATGCCTCATTGACTGACTGTGTCTTTGAGCTAGATTGTGCGGTCAGCGTTGATCAAATTAATGGTGCCCTACGTGAGGCAGCTGAAGGCCGTTTAAATGGTATTCTTGGATTCTCTGATCTGCCTCTGGTGTCAGTGGATTACACTAATGATAAGCGCTCGGGAATTGTCGATGGTTTGTCTACCATGGTGATCAACAAGTCTCAGGTCAAAGTGCTTATCTGGTATGACAATGAGATAGGTTATGTCAATCGCATGATGGAGTTGGCAGTCAAGGTTGCTGCTTCCATCGAGCGCTAGAGTAGATAATCACCAGTAACAATTCACTTTGAGAATCCTATAAACCCACGATGAATGTCGATCTAAAAGCACCTGTCAGCCAATACACTTTGGTTACCCTGAGTTACTGGGCCTTTACCCTCAGTGATGGTGCCCTGCGCATGTTGGTGGTGCTATTTTTTCATCAGCTCGGCTACAGCCCGATTGAGATAGCAGGGGTCCTAGTGCTCTACGAGTTATTCGGAGTGATTACCAACTTATATGCAGGCTGGCTGGCCACAACCATAGGCTTAAGTGTCACTATGCAGATGGGGCTTGGGCTACAAATTGCGGCGCTGGTGATGCTGATGGTGGATAGTTCAATTCTCAATGTAGTCTATGTGATGGCGGCTCAAGCCCTGTCGGGGATTGGCAAAGACCTGAATAAGATGGGCGCTAAGGCGAGCATTAAATCCCTGGTGCCAGCTGATGCTCAGGGGCGTCTCTACCGCTGGATTGCCCTACTCACAGGATCAAAGAATGCATTAAAAGGTGTCGGTTTTTTTCTCGGCGGCTGGCTTTTAGCTACGGTTGGGTTCCAGCATGCGGTGGCAATAATGGCCAGCGTTTTAGGCCTAGTCTTAGCGCTCAGTATTCTCTTGCTGGATCGCACCACTGGCATCGCTAAAAAACCTCAGCCTTTTAAACACCTATTCTCCAAAAGTAGCGCGGTAAATCGACTCAGTGCCGCGCGATTTTTTCTATTTGGCTCTCGAGATATTTGGTTTGTCGTGGCGCTGCCGGTATTTTTACAAAGCCAACTGCAGTGGAGCTATGTGCAGGTAGGCAGCATGATGGCCGCCTGGGTCGTCGCCTATGGTGTGGTGCAAACAGTAGCCCCTAAAGTCACCATTATTGGCAAGACCGTGCAAGACAGTAATATAACGCACCCTTCTGGGAGAACCGCATTTAGATGGGTTGCACTACTCTGCCTAGTGCCCGCCGCAATCGCTGGCGGTCTCTATGCCGTGGGGGGCAATAGTAGTCTGGTGGCAATCGGATTAGTTTCTGGGCTGTTAGTGTTTGGCGCTCTGTTTGCCATCAACTCGTCGATTCATTCCTATCTGATTGTCGCCTACGCTCGCGAGGATGGTACGTCGCTGGATGTGGGGTTTTATTATATGTGCAACGCCGCGGGTCGATTGGTTGGCACTCTGCTATCTGGATTGGTTTATCAACAGTTTGGTTTGGCCGCCTGCCTACTGCTCTCCTCGATTATGTTGATTACCACTGCGGTGATTTCGAGAAAGCTACCAGGCTAAATCGCCGGACAAACTTTTACCGCCAACACATGTCTGCTAGGGTGTGCGTTTTTTAATCTACCAAAGAATTTAATATGACTAATGAAAATAACAACACAATGGATCCCAATGGCCTGTTCCGCGAAGAGAGCTTTACTGACCAGAAGATCGGCATAATCCGCAAAATGATTCCAGTGAAAGCCGATGGCAACGATGACCCCGACCGCCAAGTAACATTTTTCGGTTCAACACAGGTGATGACCCAGATGGGTGCCATACCGCTTAACTTTCCACTAGATGGTGAGACAATTGGCGAAGCAGCAAGCGATTTTGCCGGCAAGGCCCAGATCGCCGTTGAGGAAGCCAACCAAAAAATGGAACAAATGCGTCGCGATGAGGCATCAAAGATCGCCATGCCAGGTCAGGGCGGTTCCGGCGGCGGAATTATTATTTAAGTAACAGCCTAGCCTGAATCGGTTGAAAGTGATCGGCGGCATCAATCAGAGATGCTGCCGTGAGCGCCGCGACACCGTAGACACTGGTCGCGATATCATAACGCTGGCTCACTCGAGCGAGCAGTAGATCAAAGTCACCATCCCCAGACAACAGCGCGATCTCATCTGGCGGATTGACGCTCGCCGCGCAATCCATAATATCGATGGCAATGCCCACATCCCAGTCGCCCTTGGCCGAGCCATCACTGCGCTGAATAAAGGGTTTGAGCTTAACCTCAAAGCCAATCTCTCGCAGCACCTGCTGAAAGCTCCGCTGCCCAGCGTCGTTGCGCTCGATAGCATAGGCTGTGGCCTGAACAATCTCGCCCTGCTCACTGAGCTGACGCCAGAGTTCACGGTAATTAAAGTAGCAGCCAAACTGTTCTTTTACCGTGTAATAAATATTTTGCACATCGACAAATACGGCTATTTTTCTCACGATAGACCCTTTTAATATTTTTTAGCCTAATTTGCCGTTAATTAATCGTATTTTCGGCGACGTTATAATAGAAGTTCAGCGCCAATACGGCAGTTAACACCAGAGGCAATACAGCGACTAACACTAATCACCTGCTCATGATTCCAACTACGGCGACTTATCTTCATACAGGGAGTCAGTGTTGCCAATCCCAGTGCACCAGTAACCACTGGATCTGCAGTTATCGCCTGCAACTGATGCTCGGTTCGGCTCGGGATGATAACCCAGTTCATATAGGCCTGAGGGCTGACCTTGTGATAATTTTGCTTGAGATAAGCGGGCACCAATTGAGGGCTAACAAAGCACTCTTCCCACTGCATTGGAACTGAATCTATAGAGTGCACAACTACCGAATAGTAGATCAGCTCGCCCTCGGTAAAACCCAGCAGAGCCGCAATATCACGCTCTGCGGCAATCGCCTCTAGAGCAATAATACGATTGCTATATTGAGGGTTGCTGAAGCTAAAGTGCTGCTGGAAGTCCGGCAATTCCACAGCCGAGATTGGCGATGGCGGCTGTGCCACAAAGGTACCTGCACCCACCGAGCGCTCCAACAGACCTTCGTCTGCCAACTCCTGCACCGCTCGGCGCGCAGTCATGCGGCTTACCGAGAAGTCGTCAGATAACTGTGTTTCAGAGGGAATACGCTCGCCGATACGCCATAGGCCGGAGTCGAGCTGGGCTTTAATATGGCTCTTGATTTGCGCATATCGAGGGAATTTCTCCCTGTTCTGACTCATAAAGCATCACCAAAACCTGTATATACTTATAAGCTGTATATACCAATAAAATCATGCATCTTAGGTTACAGATGGAAAAATTTAATTTGTAATAGCCAGCAATATAGAGCAATCAAGTAAATATAACCACGATAATTTATCCTGACTTGCTTAACTAAAATGTATATACAATTTGAAAGTGAGACAGACTCTAAGATTTAATCAAATCAAGTTTATGCTGACGGGAAAGCTTTTTAATTTGCGCCTCGCGAATGCTGGCACTGCTGCGATCGTGACCGCCCTCAACAAAGACCACCTTTTCCGGGCTGCGACCACGAAAGTATTTGGCCCCAGCGCGCCCATTGAGATGCTCGTTAAAGCGCCGCTCAACGTCTGTGGTAATGCCCGTATAAATCGATTGATCGGTGGCCCGAATTAGATAGACAAACCACTGATTCATGCGCTGGCTGCAATATCGGCGACTAGAAAGCCATGACAGAACTGGCAGCAATACTGAGCTCGCCGCTGGAGGATTTTTTTGTGTCTCAGACTGGTTAACTGATGAGTTCTGCAACCACACTTATAGGAAAACACAGCGTACCGCCTAACCGGAATGCCCGTTAGATCATAGCTGCCGGTGGCCTTGGGCTCGGCGCCTAGATCGACCATCACGCGCTTCCATTCGACACCGTGAGGCTTGACCCGCCGCAGCCCATAGAGACAGTCGACCACATAGTGGGCGACCTCATGGGTTACGGTATCGCTGAGGCTGTCTTCAAAATATTTCGCAAACAGCCAAGGGTTGTAACGAATACGTCGCTTTCGGCCTTTCACCTGATACATTCCGGCGCACTTACCTTTGAGGTCAAAATCCACGGTTATGGCATCGAAACGGCGACCATAGAGTTGCGACGCCTTTTCAACACAGAGCTCGGTGGCGGCCTCAACTTGGCGCATTTGAAATTCAGAGATTGGCTCAATCATGTGGCTCAGTATACGTGGAGCGAGCCTGTTACAATACGCCAAATTTCGAGCACTACTAAAAAATGAATATTGATTTCCACTGCCATACCACCGCATCAGACGGCACCCTAGATCCAGCCGCGCTGATTGATCTCGCCCGCGAGCGAGAAATCGACATGCTCTCGATTACCGATCACGACACTCTGGCCGCCTATGAGACATTAGGGGGCGTGGAGACTGGTTTGCGAGTTATCCCCGGGATTGAATTATCCAGCCAGTGGAACCGCCGCGGTGTACATATAGTGGGACTCAATGTGGATACCCACAGCAACGCCATAATTGAAGCGGTGACAAAGCAATCTCAGGCGCGACAAGACCGAGGGGAGATCATTGCCGAAAGGCTGGCGCGACTCGGCTTTGCCAACTGCCTTGAAGGCGCCAAATTATTTTCTAGCGGCCCTCAGGTTGGACGGCCGCACTTTGCCCAGCATCTGGTGGCGATTGGCGCAGTGAGTAATATCCAACAGGCGTTTAAACGCTATTTGGGTGCGGGAAAAGTTGGCGATGTTAAAGATCAATGGGCAGATCCCAAGACTGTGATTGATTGGATTCGGGATGCTGGAGGAGTTGCCGTACTGGCACACCCCACCAAATACAAATTGACGCGCTCTAAATTAATCGAGCTGATCAGCGCCTTTAAGGCCGCGGGCGGAGAGGCAATGGAGGTTATCTCCGGCGCTCAAGTGCCTTCACTGACTCGGGATATGGCACGCCTTTGCCGAGAGAGCGGACTGGAAGCCTCATGTGGATCAGACTTTCACAGCCCCAACCAACCCTGGGCATCACTGGGTCATGTTGCACCGCTGCCCGAAGATTGCATGCCAGTCTGGCATCGCTGGCAGTGACTCTATCGGCCTCGGCTTAAGCGCTAGAGCGCAGTGTTAGCTCAAGCTCAAATTCCTGTGTATACTGCGCGCCGCAGAGGCTTTTGAACAGAGCGCTCAAGGCCCCAAACAGTTATTACGGATCGCCTAAATAATAATTCTACCAATGGAAAATACGACGTGAATATTTTTATATTTGTCAGTGAGCAGTGGCTACTTATTTCATTGTTGCTCGCATTAATCGGTGTGTTTTTATTCACCGAACAGAGCAAAAGCGGTAAAACTCTGGGTACAGCTGAATTGGTTCGCTTAATGAATAGCGACCAAGCAGTGGTCGTCGATGTGCGCACCACAGCTGAGTTTGAAAGCGGCCATATCCACGGCTCGCGCAATATTCCCCACACCAAGCTTGCCAGCCGTATTGGTGAGTTGGAAAAATCTCGCGGCAAGACCATTGTGGTGGTTGATAAGATCGGTCAGCACTCCAGTGGCGCAGGCAAGCTACTAACCAAAGATAACTACGATGCTCGACGCCTCAGCGGCGGCATCAGCGAGTGGCAGGGCGCAAGCCTACCTCTAGTATCAGGTAAGTAGTTTTTGGTCTGATTTCTCTCGTCACTGTTTGGTGACGCTACCCTAAGGAATATACATGTCTCACGTTGTACTATATGGCACTCGATTTTGCCCATTCTGCACTGCCGCAAGACGGTTGCTCACAAACAAAGGTATAGATTACCAAGATATATCAGTCGACAATAATCCTGAGCTAAGGGGTAAACTGATTACTAAGAGCGGGCGCAATACAGTGCCGCAAGTTTGGTTTGGCACTCAGCACATTGGCGGCTTCGACGAACTGCGTGACTTAGAGCGCCAGGGCACTTTTGACGCCATACTCCAAAGCGGGGTTGAAAGCGGCGAAACAGTCTCCATATAAGAGGCTAACAACACAAAATTATTACATTTAAGGGTTCAATCATGACTGACGAAACGACTACTGCCCCAGAAGCAGCCAGCGAAGCACAAGCACCGGCCCCGAAGTTTGCCGTGCAACGCATCTATGTAAAAGACCTCTCATTTGAGACTCCTCAGGGCGCAGAAGCTTTCCAGAAGCAGTGGACTCCAAAGGTGAATCAGGATCTGAGCACCAAGACCAACAAGGTTGCCGAGGGCGTTTATGAAGTTGCCCTGCGCATCACAGTGACTGTTAAAGATGAAGAGGAAACTATTTATCTGATTGAAGTAGACCAAGCTGGACTATTTACCGTTGAAGGTTTGGAAGGCGGTCAACTGGCTCAGGTGCTCAATGTTACTTGCCCGAGCATGTTGCTGCCCTATGCTCGCGAGACAATCGATAGCACTTTGACTAAAGGCTCATTTCCACCGCTTATGATTCCGCCGATTAACTTTGAAGCGCTATTTGCCTCTGCAGTGCAGCAGGCAGCAGCCCAGCAAGAGGCGGCAGCCGCAGCACCAGAAAGCAGCACTCACTGATCAGCAGATAAGCGCTGAACAATAAAAAACCCCGCCTTGCACACTTGATGCAAGAGCGGGGTTTTTTATTACCTGGACTTTTTGGCCTGTGGGTTTAAAGCATTACAGTGCCTGATTCTCCATCTGATATTCCTGAAGCTTGCGGGTCAATGTATTGCGACCCCAGCCCAACAACTCAGCGGCATCCTTTTTCCGGCCACTGGTATGAGCCAGAGCGGTTTCAATCATGGTTCGCTCAAAATCTGGGATCGCCTGAGCGAGGATATCCCGACGTCCGGACTTGAGTTCACGCTCACTCCAGCGACGCAACATCTGCTGCCAGTCTCCCTGAACACGCAGCTCGCTGCCAGCATCTTCAGCCTTAAGCTCTGGCGGTAAATCTGTTAGCAGCACCTCACGGCCTGCGGCCATCACGGTGAGCCAGCGGCAAATATTTTCCAACTGGCGAACATTACCTGGCCACTCCATAGCGCAGAAAAAATCCTCCGCTTGCTGAGACAGCAACTTGGGCTCCATCTCCAGCTCTTTGGCAGCGCGATGGAAAAAGTGCGTCATCAATTGGGGGATATCTTCACGGCGATCCGAGAGTTTCGGCAGGTGGACACGAATAACATTAATCCGATGATAGAGATCTTCGCGGAAGCGATTGTTCTCTACTAACTCTTCTAAATTTTGATGAGTTGCGGCAATAATCCGCACATCTACTTTTACCGAGGTGTGGCCGCCGACTCTATAGAATTCGCCATCAGCCAAAACCCGCAACAGACGCGTTTGTGCTTCGGGTGGCATATCACCAATTTCATCGAGAAATAAGGTACCGCCATTGGCCTGCTCAAAGCGCCCTTCACGGCGCTGGGCAGCTCCGGTAAAGGCACCTTTCTCATGACCAAAAAGCTCTGATTCGATTAGATCATGGGGAATGGCGGCCATATTCAGGGCGATAAATTTCGAGTTTCGACGGGGACTGTGCTTATGCAACGCATGGGCTACCAGCTCCTTACCGGTTCCCGACTCACCGTTAATCAAGACGGTGATATTAGAATTGGAGAGACGACCAATAGCGCGGAATACTTCCTGCATTGCTGGCGCCTCACCAATAATTTCTTGGGACGGTGGCGCGTCGCGAGGCAGGTCCTGGGGTTTTTGTTCCCGGGCAAAGGTAACACCGCGACGGGCTACATCGACTAGCTCATCCAGATCAAAAGGTTTCGGCAGGTACTCAAAGGCACCCCCCTGATAGGCAGCTACTGCACTGTCGAGGTCCGAGTGAGCAGTGGTAATAATCACTGGGATATCGGGACGCGTGGAGTGAATCTGCTTAAGCAGCTCCAAGCCGTCGATGCCAGGCATACGAATATCGGAAATGATAATTTCCGGCAGCGATGATTGCAGCGCTACCAGTAGGTCGTCGCCATTTTCAAAGCTCCGCACCTCGATACCTTCCCGAGAAATCGCCTTCTCCATTACCCAGCGCAGGGAGCGGTCATCTTCGGCTATCCAAATTTCTGATGTGCTGTTCATGCTATGCCTTTATCGGTAAATAGATCGAGAAGCGCGTGCTGCCCGGCTCTGAGTCACATTCAATAATGCCCTGATGAACATTGATCGCTGACTGGGCAATGGTTAAACCCAAACCAGTGCCCTCGCTGCGACCACTGATCATGGGGAAGAAAATTCGCTCTTTTATATCTTCAGAAATACCCGGCCCAGTATCCATAATATCTAAGCGGCACAAAGCCTTGTGGTGCTGACCGGCAATGGTGAAGTTGCGTTGAATTCGGGTCTTCAAGGTTAATTTCCGCTGCGGTAGCTCCGACTCCAGCATCGCCTGCATGGCATTGCGCGCAACATTTAACACTGCCTGAATAAGCTGTTCGCGATCACCTGACAGATCTGGAATACTGGGATCGTAATCTCGCTGAACGGTCAGCCCACCCTGCACCTCGACCTCGATCAAAGTAGCCACGTGTTCAGCCACTTCATGAATATTTATCGGGGCAAACCTAGGCAGCTGACTTGGGCCCAATAGGCGATCGACAAGATTTCTCAGGCGGTCAGTTTCAGTGGTAATAATCTGACACAGCTCAGCGGTCTCGCTATGAATCTGACTGCCAGAGATTTCCTGCGCCAGCAACTGTGCCGCTCCACGGATACCGCCGAGGGGATTTTTAATTTCATGGGCCAAGCCGCGAATAAGGCTTCTCGAGGTGTCGTGAACTGAGAGCAGCGCTTCCTCGCGGTTAATCCGCAAAATACGATCCACCGGCTGCATTTCCATCAACACCCACTGGTCGGAGCCAATGCTTATGGGCGTCACTGTGTAATCCACCTGAGAGGATTCAACGCCTAAACCACGGAGAAATTCATGACGCAGTGTCAGGGCACGACCAAACTCAAGCGCTTCACGCAGTGTCTGGCGTGCTGTCTCGTCATCATCAAATAGGTCACTTACCGCCGAACCACGCAGGCGCGCACTGCCAGCCTGAAGCAGAGACTCCGCAGCAGGGTTGATATAGTCGATCAATAGGCTCTGATCAACCAGCAACACTGCAGTGTTGAGATTATCCAGCAGCAATCTATGTAGTTGATCTGAGGTCATAAGTTCCTAGTCGAATCGAGCATGAATATTTTGGAGGCCACTAAGCCTCCTCAGTCTGTCTTGCAATAAGCAAGCCAAAAGCCAATCGAGATTTGTCGTGGAAAGTCACCAATATAGGCGAGTTGGGGGCGATCGGAGGAGTCAGTATAGTCCAGCCCAGACAATATCGCACCATTATGGTGCGTTCAAAAATTAAGCAGAGCTAATTGCGCTTAAAATGACGCTGCACATGCACCGTGACGGGCTTAGTAATGGCCAATACAGCGCCCTGAGACGAGAGCACACGAGCTGAAATACGATGAGATCCGCGCTCTAGTCCGCCAATAGAAAGGGATATTCCCGGAATCGCTTTGCCATAGGGGGAACCATCGACATAAAACTGCACTAGGTGATCAGCTTCAAGTTGTGGTGTTAAGGCTAGTTGAACCAATAGATTTGGCTGAGCGAAGTGAACTAATGAACCATCCAGGGGCGCCGCCAACGCCGCAGACGAATAGCCAGTAAAGGCCTTAGCTGGCTCGGCATCTAAAGGGGCGGGGGATTCTGCAGTGTTCGAGATTGAAGCCGGAATTGGGCTAGAGATCGGGTTAATCGCCGGCAGAACTATCTCATTGGTAGCCGTTTCAGCGGCGGGCGTATCCGTATAGGTGACCTTGCCTTGATCATCGACGACTTTATATACAGGTGCAGCAGGATCTGAGGCGGCAGCTCTATTTAGTAAAAGAGCCATTACAAGAGCGATGCCAAGGATTGTGGCAATGGCTACAAAAGGAGATAAAAGTGACTTCATTGTTTCGGCCTGCAAGTCTGTTAATAAACCCTAGCTGGCACAGAGGCCAGATTAAGCTATTTAAAGACTAGACCTATTTTGAATAAAGAAAAAGCCCGCCATTGAAACAATGGCGGGCTTTTTCAGGTGTTGCTCAGAGTAGAGAATGTAAGCAGCGATTTATACGCTGTAGTACATATCAAACTCAACCGGGTGAGTGGTGTGCTCAACGCGGTAAACTTCTTCCATCTTCAACTCAATGTAAGCATCGATCATGTCATTGGTGAAAACACCACCAGCAGTCAGATACTCACGGTCAGCATCTAGCTCGGCCAACGCTTCACGCAGGCTGCCAGCAACCTGAGGAATAGCAGCAGCTTCTTCAGCAGGCAGATCATAGAGATCTTTGTCCGCTGCATCGCCAGGGTGGATCTTGTGCTTGATACCGTCCAGACCAGCCATCAGCATTGAAGCAAACATCAGATATGGGTTGGCAGTTGGATCACCAAAGCGAACTTCTACACGCTTGCCACGTGGGCTAGCAACGTATGGGATACGGATCGCAGCAGAACGGTTACGGGCTGAGTAAGCCAACATTACCGGCGCTTCAAAACCAGGGATCAAACGCTTGTAAGAGTTAGTCGACGCGTTGGCAAAAGCATTCAGCGACTTAGCGTGCTTGATGATACCGCCAATGTAGTGCAGAGCCATCTCGCTCAGGCCAGCATAGGCATCGCCAGCAAACTGGTTGACGCCGTCTTTAGAGAAAGACATGTGACAGTGCATACCAGAACCGTTGTCACCAACAATTGGCTTAGGCATAAAGGTCGCTGTCTTGCCATAGGCGTGAGCAACATTGTGCACACAGTACTTAAGGATCTGAACCTGGTCGGCTTTAGCAACCAACGTGTCAAAGCGAACACCAATCTCACACTGACCAGCAGTGCCTACTTCGTGGTGATGTACTTCGATATCTAGGCCCATCTGCTCCATGGCATTACACATGGCAGCACGCAGGTCATGCAGGCTATCAACTGGTGGGACTGGGAAGTAACCGCCTTTAACGCCTGGGCGGTGGCCCATGTTGCCATCAGGGAAAACACTGCCAGAAGACCAAGCCGCTTCGTCAGAGTTAATCTTGTAGAAAGCGCCGCTCATGTCGACACCCCATTTGATATCGTCAAAAACGAAGAACTCGGGCTCTGGACCGAAGAATGCAGTATCGCCAAGGCCGGTAGAGTTCAGATATTGCTCAGCGCGCTCAGCGATGGAGCGTGGATCGCGCTCGTAGCCCTGCATAGTTGAAGGCTCAACGATGCCACAGCGAATGATAACAGTAGGCTCATCAGTGAAGGGATCGAGAACAGCAGTGCTGTCGTCTGGCATCAAAATCATGTCTGATTCGTTGATACCCTTCCATCCAGCGATAGATGATCCGTCGAACATTTTACCTTCAACGAAAAAGTCATCGCCAACTTCACCAACGGGAATAGAGACGTGCTGCTCTTTACCTTTAGTATCAGTAAAGCGCATGTCGACCCAGCGAGCGCCACTTTCTTTAATAAGATTCAAAGTCTTCTCAGACATGTGTTCCTCCAATATGGAATGTGCATTTTAATTTGTGCTTTCTAATTCGAAGCCCTGTAGAAGAGCCTTACAAAACTGCCTGAGCAATTCTCAACAGACTTTTACTTCTCAAAAAACTGCAATAGTCGTGCCAATAGGCCTGCCTCTGCGCAGATTCAGCTGTGCTATCTAGAGCCAGCGCCAAACCTGTAATACCATCCAGTGGTAGCCAGCCAACAATCCACATCGCCTGACTGAAGAGCACCGTTATGGTGCGCGATAAAACCAAGGCGCACCATAACGGTGCTAAAATCCATATTTTATTGATGCCTGCCTCGGGGCCGCAGCAGTATAATGCTTTTGCGGTACTTTTCTGCCATTCTTTCTAGCTTTTTCAGCAACAATATGGATTCAGGAGCCCAATAATGGCGAGCATTGCCAAAATATCCCAGCCACAGGCCCATGACATTATCCTCGACGTGCGCCATCCGGATGAAACTGAGCAAAATCCGCTAGTTTGGCCTGGCAATAAAATCATCTGCCTGCCATTCTTTCAAATAGTGAACCAGATCGACGAGCTCGACAGGCAACAGTCTTACCTGTTGTATTGCGAAAAGGGGATTATGAGTCGTCTCCATGCTGACGCCATGCAAAAAAGTGGCTTTGAAAAGATCGCGGTTTTTATTCCCGAGCTTTTGCCCTCAACGCATCCAAAATAAGAAATAAGCAGTCAAAACAACGTTATATCTGCTCTTTTTCACATTATTGGAGTTGATTAGTCGCCATTATCACTGAGAAGCGACTATATTTAGAGCTTAGCCTGAGTTTTGTCCAACTGAAATCAGCCGCAGGATGCAGCCGATGATGAGCACTGAAAATTTGCTCGGGGAATTCAAGGAAGCAGAGCACTCCACTCCCCGCTCACTCAACAGCTCGATACAGGTCGAGCTGGAACAGCACGTTTCGAAAAACATCGCCTCAGGCCTGGGTATCTCAATGGTCGGCGCCATTTTTCTAGTTGCGCTGGCACATACTCAAAGCGCCGCTGTCTTTACATGGAATCTGAACTGGATCTGGCTTGCCGCAGTTGCTCTAGCGAGCCTGACAACCTGGCTCTGGTCAGTGCGCAGCCGCCGCGAAGCCAAGCCAAGCACCAGTAGAACACGCGCCCTTATCACCACTTCATCACTTACGTTTGCCGCACTTTATGGTGCCGCCGCAGCAATTTTTATCAGCCCAGACTCTATAGAAAATTCGGTCTTCGCAGCTATCACTCTGATTGCCCTGACCTTTGCCTGGCCACTGACCCATGCCCTAGCGCCTATTTTGCGTCACCTCTTCTTAAGCCTGGTTTTTGCACCATTGTTTATTGCGCTGCTCAGCTATCAACCCCAGATAAACCCGGGATTTTTACTCCTAGTCGGACTCACCTATTTTATTCTCAATTACCACCAGCTCCACGAGCGCCGGGCCTTTAGCTGGGCGACCGGCAATATGATCAGAGCCAAAGAGCACGCAAATGTGGTTACGGCCACCAGCCAAAAAATCACCAGCCTGATCGAGCAGACGCCCCTTGGATTTATTGAGTGGAATCAAGAGCGGGAAATCATCGGCTGGAATCCAGCAGCCACGACCATATTTGGTTATGCCAAAGAAGAAGTTTTGGGCCGTACCACAGAGTTTTTATTTGATAAAAAGAAGAGCTTTTTACTGCAACAGGTGGAAAACGACCTTTTCCTCTTTGGCAAAGACTTTACCGGTACTGCGGAAAATGTCACCAGCGACGGCACCATGATTATCTGCGAGTGGAATGATACGCCACTGTTTGATGAGGCGATGAATGTGGTGGGTGCGGCGTCCTTTGTTGAAGATGTCACCGATCGGGTCAACCTCGAGACTCGCATCAAACAGCAGGCCTATTTTGATCCTTTAACCGGTCTGCCTAACCGCCATCGTTTAATGGAAGAGTTAAACCGTGTGGTCGCCTTAGCCCAGCGCAGCCAAAATTACTGCTCGCTACTATTTATAGATCTCGACCACTTTAAGGAGATTAACGATACTCGCGGTCATCACTACGGCGATCTGGCACTGGCACTATTCGCTCAGCGTCTGCGCAAGGTGATCCGCACCGAGGAAGCCGTTGCCCGTCTCGGCGGCGATGAATTTGTCGTGCTGCTGGAAAACCTCGGCGCTGAGGAGGAGCCTTCGCGCCTGCAGATCGCCCAGGTCGCAGAGAAAATAATTGATGCTGCCAGAGAGCCCCTGGTGATCAAAGATGAAAAATTCCGCATCAGCTGCAGCATAGGCATTGTACTGTTTAATGACGGCAGCTCTGATGGTGAGGCAATTCTGCAGCAAGCGGACAAGGCTCTCTACACCATCAAGCGGGAGGGCAAGTCCAACTACTATTTTCACAACCAGAAACTGCCATCTGAAATGCAAAATCAGGCGATTCTGCTGGAACAGCTGCGGGACAACACCAACAACCAATCGTTTTTGCCCTTTTACCAACCTATTTTGGATACCAAGACTAATCTGATCAGCGGTCTGCAAATATTTTTGCGCTGGAAGAATCCGGATAATGAATTAATAGCCGCCAATGAAATTATCGGTCTGCTTGAGTCGGGCTCGATGATTGTGGATATTTCCCTAACACTGCTGGAACAGATTTTTAATCAGGTCGATCTTTGGCGCCGTCAGGATTTGTGGCGCGAGAATCAGCAAATCTATTTCACCCTCAGCTTGCGGGAATTGGAACACCCAACGTTTACCCTGAGTATTGAAGCACTGCTGACTAAATATGCCATTGAAGCAAATACTCTGGTGTTTGCCGTTCACACCGAAACTCTGCCAAAAATCCACAATCCGCTAACCCTGCAACTAAACGGCCTCAGGGCCCTGGGCATTCGTTTTGTCGTCGACAACGTCGGCTACCAGACTCTGCCAATTCAGAAGTTGCGAGAATTTGATGTGCATACCATTCGCATCTCCCATAAGCTAATGGCCGAATGTCCGTATATGGAAAGTTCTTGGAATTTGGTTAAAGGGCTGGTGGAGCTGACCAAATCCGTGGGCTTAAACTGCATCGCTCCCTGCGTCGAAGAAGCCGAAATACATCACCTTTTACTCGATACCGGCTGTCAGTTATTACAGGGAAACCTGATCGCACCCCCCTCTCCAGCCACCGCAATCACCCGAATGTTGATCGAACGCAACACCATCAGTAGCGAAGAATCTACCGCCTAGTGAAAAGATCCGTAGCAGTTTCTGTCAATTAGCCTATAATCGCGCCTTTTTGCGCCTACTGGTACCTCTCATGTCCATCGAAAACCTGCGGAACATTGCAATCATTGCCCACGTTGACCACGGTAAGACAACACTGGTCGACAAACTTCTCAGCCAATCCGGCACCCTAGATCGTAAAGATGTGGGTTCTGAACGCCTTATGGACTCCAACGACCAGGAGAAAGAGCGCGGAATTACTATTCTGGCGAAGAACACTGCGATCAACTGGAATGACTACCGCATCAATATTGTCGACACCCCTGGTCACGCCGACTTCGGTGGCGAAGTAGAGCGCGTTCTATCTATGGTCGACTCAGTATTGCTGCTGGTTGATGCCGTAGACGGTCCAATGCCACAGACACGCTTTGTAACCTCCAAGGCATTCGAACAGGGTTTGCGCCCAATCGTTGTGATCAACAAGGTTGACCGTCCAGGCGCTCGTCCCGACTGGGTTATGGATCAGGTCTTTGATCTGTTCGACAACCTCGGCGCCACTGATGAGCAGCTCGACTTCCCGGTTATCTATGCCTCGGCACTGAACGGCATAGCCGGTCTCGACGTCGACGACATGGCAGAAGACATGACCCCGCTCTACGAAATGATCGTCAAGGACGTACCATCACCTAAGGTAGACGTCGATGGCCCATTCCAGATGCAGGTTTCAGCACTGGCCTATGACAGCTACGTTGGTGTTATCGGTGTTGGCCGAATTACCCGCGGCAAGCTCAAGCCAGGGCAGCAAGTTGTAGTTAAGTCTGCCGACGGCAAAGAGCGCAAAGGTAAGGTTCTCAACGTTAAAGGTTACCTTGGACTGGAACAGATCGAGACCCAATTGGCCGGCGCCGGCGATATCGTTTGCATTAATGGTATTGATGGCCTGAGTATTTCTGACACGCTTTGCGACCCAGAAAATATTGAAGCCTTGCCAGCACTGAGCGTTGATGAACCCACAGTGAGCATGACCTTTATTGTTAACGATTCACCCTTTGCCGGACTCGAAGGCAAATATGTCACCACAAGAAATATTAAAGATCGTCTCGAACAAGAGCTGATTCACAATGTTGCACTGCGTGTAACGCCCGGCGATACACCAGACAAGTTTATTGTCTCTGGTCGCGGTGAACTGCACCTGTCGGTACTAATTGAAACCATGCGTCGCGAAGGCTTCGAAATGGGCGTATCGCGTCCAGAAGTAGTGCAGAAAATTGTCGACGGCAAGGTTCACGAGCCCTTTGAGCAGGTTGTAATCGACGTCGAAGAGCAGCACCAGGGATCAGTAATGGAAGAACTCGGCATGCGTAAAGCTGAGTTGACCAATATGGAGCCTGACGGAAAAGGCCGCGTGCGACTGGAGTTTTCTATGCCGTCTCGCGGACTGATTGGCTTCCGTGGCGCCTTCCTGACCCTGACTTCAGGCTCAGGCATTATGACCAGTATTTTTGACAAGTATGCCCTGGCAAAAGAGGGCGAAGCCCACTCGCGCAAAAACGGCGCTCTGATCAGCATGGTCAAGGGTAAAACTGCTGCCTATGCACTGTTTAACATTCAGGCTCGCGGTCGTCTATTCTTAGGTCATGCGATTGATGTTTACGAAGGCCAGATAGTCGGCATTCACTCTCGCGGCAATGATTTGGTGGTTAACCCGATTAAAGGCAAGCAGCTGACTAACGTTCGCGCCTCGGGAACAGACGAAGCACTGACCTTAGTGCCACCGATTAAGCACACGCTGGAGCAGGCGTTGGAGTTTATTGAAGACGATGAGCTGGTAGAAGTCACTCCAGTGAGCATTCGTCTGCGCAAGAAGCGTTTGACTGAGAATGAACGCAAGCGTGCGCCAAAGTAATCAGTAACAAGCACTGAGCAGTCTGCCTGAACTGGCGGGCCATGATGGCCCGCCTA
>Ga0209119_1001408_pt1 | contig 23681 bp, 26 predicted proteins | sample COG_03_FD_184747 | JGI IMG/M metagenome (GOLD analysis project Ga0209119, IMG submission 184747) | Pelagic Microbial community sample from North Sea - COGITO 998_met_03 (SPAdes) (version 2) | ecosystem: Environmental > Aquatic > Marine > Neritic zone/Coastal water | place: Helgoland, sampling... | reverse complement strand
GTGGCGGTGACGGTGTAACTATTTTAAGAAGAAGCCGGCGGGGCGGGGCTTCTGTGGTAAATTTTTACAGAGACTGGAATTTAAAAAGGATGAAAGCCCTATTGCAAGAAGTGCAAGCAGCTGGTACAAGTACTGGGATCGTAAATTATTCATGGCTAACAGAAGGTAGAGCGAGACGCATATTAAACAGTTTAGAAGACAGGGGGGTTATTCTAAGGGGACAAATAATTACAGATGTAGGCTTACAACCTCGATTAATATTTTAAAAAACAAAACTTCCAATTTTTTGAGCTACTTGTGATGTTTTCTGTTCAAAGTATAGATTCCTATCAGCGGCTGATAGTTTAATGTTCTCTTTTGTACCCCCGATGGCGACCATTTTGCCCCAAGTCCATTTCAGCTGGTGCAGTTGCTGTGGGGTGAGCTCAAGAGCGTTTAGATCGTGAATTGTCATGCATGCTTCGATCATTCTGTCTGCGTTAACTTTCAGTTTCTTGTAGTGACGCCATTCAAAGTTTTGGAAGTGATCAGGTTGAAAACCCATTGTAAGCATGTGATCGTAAGTGAAGCCGAAGTCAATGAGTGCGTCAGTGTTGTATTTCATATCTCCCCATGCAATTTCGTATTCAATAAAATCTTGTGGTAGGAACCCTTGGTTTCTTAGAGTGGTGAGGGAAGTGCCAATCTGTTGGGGGAGTTCGCTTTTTCCAAAGAAATTTCTGGTTCTGCTCCAAAAGGATGTGTCTTCGGTCATGGTGCGTCTTGCTTTTACAACACTAGCAAGGGAGAGGGATAGTTTTTCACCTAGATCAGGATGAGACATTTGTTTATATAATATGATAATTTATAGTGTGTATTTTTGCGGGTGTAATAGGATATCAACCGTAGAACCCTTTTTACTGTAACTGAGCGCTTTTGCCACGACTTTTTCACCTTCTAATGCTTTCCTGAAATGAAAGCGAATCTTGCGCGAATGGATCCCATGCTGGATAGGGTACTTGGTGCATACATCAAATGTGAGTGGGGTGCCTGGGTGCATAGTATCAGCACTCTCGTTCATAACCGTAACAATTCCAGAGATGCATGCAACAAAACCCTGGTCAAACTTGGCAATTTTTACGGCTTTATGTTCAGTGACAGAAATGCCAATGAACTCAAGTTTCTCCATGATTTGACGTTTCTTGTCTGTATCACTGTTGCCTTCGCGGACTCTTCGCTCCACCCCTTGCCAGCCATTGACTGAAGAAAAACAACGGGCGAAACCATCTGAAATACGACCAGGGGACCGCTTGCTGACCAGGATTTCGCCTTCTTTAACATCGAAAACCTCCCTGTCGGCAACAAAATCGACCTTCGTTTGTCCAAGGGTCATAACTTGGCTAGCTTGCTCTTTTCGTTTCGTCATCCATGCCTGGTCGTACCGGACATTTAGGCTAAAGGAGGGACCTGCGAGACGTCTTGCGAGGGGTACACTCATTTGACAATATATCGGGCATCTAAATAGGTATGAATTTTTCTTTAATATTGCATTTTAAATCATCAGAATCTCTATTTGTGGCAAATCGGTTCGCTGCTGCGAATCATGTAAAGCCATTTTAATTTTACCCAAAGTTGGTGGTTCATATGCAGACTGAGACACAACACCAACGTGCCACCTCTTAATAAAGCGTCCCTCGTTTTGTGGATCTGCAAGTGTTGCATCCATGTCTGCACGAGCAACACATTCCTGAATCTCATTGCTAGTGCCCGGCTCGCAATCGTTGACCATAGGCACAATCTGCCAAACAGCACGATTACCAGGAAGATTGCGCGCGTGCCTGTTCGGCTGTTTTACGAAGGAAACAGTTTTGCGGACAAGTGCAATTCCGATACGCTGTCCGGTGCGGAGCTTGTTCCCAAAGAAATTTGCTACTTTCGCGCGTCCATAGACGTCACATTGAATAAGACGTTGCTTGGGGTTTGTGTAACGGGGGAAACCCAGATGATCAACTTGTTTTCCAGCATCGTTGCGGAAGACTCCGAAGAACTCATAATCGTCTGGGTCAATACGTTGGCTCTCCTCCCCAATCATGCCTGCTCCTGCACCACGCCCTCGGTGAAACAGATAGTTAAGCGTAGGGATATCTGCACAGGTAATGAGTGGGGACCTCCCAGTCTTCTCCTGTTTGCAGAAAATGATAGATCCGGGCGCGTAGTCTTTCTCGTAGTGGTCGAGCCATGGGCGGATCATGATGGGAATTGACCCGGTTGGATTGACCTGCATATATTTGACCGTACTGCGTGACTGCACATTAATCTGGCTACCCACAGTGGGTGGTGCGCCAGGCCCGAGAGGGCGGTTGGGCAGATTTGGCATCTGTCCGGGACCAGATGGGTAAAAATGCCGTGCATAAGGCGGGCGCTCTCGTTTACCTAGAACAGACGTAATGGCACTCATTTATCTCATTTGGGGCACCTATATATAGTGTCCAATCTAATCATGCAAATGCGTAAGGTTCGCTCGTTGTAGATGAGGAATTTGTTTTTTTCTTCATGGAATTCATGTATCGTACAAGGTCAAGTTTGTGTTTAGATATTTTGACGTACTCATTAACATGATGTGGATTTAACGTAACATTTCCAGTCTGGTGTGATTTCACACCAATATTCTTTTTGTAATGCCTCTGCAACTTGCAACAGTACAATATATCGTCCGAAACTTGCTGTTGTGGATTTACTACGTGCTTGCTGTAATGTTCACGACAATGTTCTGGCGTTATCTTCATTACGTCTTTTCCCTGTCTAATTAATGGAGCTGTATGCTTTCCGTACATAGTGCATAGAACATTGTAAATTTCCGCGCTCTCTATGTTACCTGTAAGATTCCTTTCGACTTCGTTCATACTGCGAATAATAGAATCGTCCTGATAACGACAAAGTGGACAAACCCCAAGAGACGGCTCCTCCAAAGCACACGTCTCTTCTTCATCGACTAGATTTGTCGCATAGTTCATTTCTTTAAATAGAAAGCTCATATATACTACCACCTTGTGAAGATGCGCAAGACTGATCAAACAGCTTATTTTTTAGTTCAGTTAAATCAAGTCCGTGTGGTTTTTCTGCTAGTTGCACCCACACAGGGAAAACTTTTTTGATTGGTCCGTGGCAATATGCACTTTTGTTGTGAATCACACTGAACTTTCCAAATGATTCAACAATAATAGGAACTGTAGATTCCAAAACTGCTTTCCAATGCTTCGGATGATTCCTTTCATAGCAAAGGAAAAACTTCTTGAAATCTATCTTGTAGTTGTTTTGAAAATACGTCTGTATGATTTTTAGGTTTACAGCAGTACTGTTCGCTTTTTGCACATCCTCCGGCTTATCATAAAGTACTCGTTGCTGCATTTTCTGTAGTATACACACTGGGTGACGCTTGTAAATACAAGAGTATGTAGACATTCCTTCGCCTAAAGAATCATGTCCAGAAATTTCCTTGTCACCATAGAAAGGAACTGTGTCCCACACGTCTGTAAGTAACTCGTCCCTAAATTTGCGAAGAATAAAATGGCGCAACTCATGTTTGAAGAAGACGTTGCATTCAACAACCTTTTCTTCGCGATTGTATAGGTCGTACAACTCAAGAGTCTTATTAAACCAGTAAAATCGCGAATAGCAAGCCACGATTTGTTTAGGATGAATTTTCATCAAACTACCTTCTTTAAGACCGTTTTGCACGTGAGGATGGAGATGCATCGTAAACCGCTTCGCCACGGACCACAAACAGTGCAGATACTGCTGGAGCTTGACACGGGTGAGCAGATTCGCGTTTTTCCATCGCATTGCAACTGCGTCCAGGGTTGTGAGCAGGTCATCGATCGACCACGTTTCTGGGGATTCCGCGCTTATAAGCATGTTGTTTTGGATAACCCACTGTTTATCAAAGTCGTAGCAAGGTTCCAGCGCGTTTAAATATGTCACCCACGCAAGCATACCCTTTGTCCATCTAGGTAACATACCCGGAATTCGTTCGTCAAGGACATGGTAGTGTTTCATAACCAGTTTTTGAACAGCTTTTGCACACGTACTATTTTGTCCAAGATCATATACGTCAATAAGCCACAAAAGTATATCAACATTAGTATCTGGCATAATATCCAAGGCTTCCTCAGGTGTATGTATCCTTACCGATAGGTAAGTGCTCTTGTACATTTACAATGACAATATATGTTTTATACCCACCGAAGCTCTATACTTTCATCCGCTTTGTAATTACTCAAAAATCCGGGTTTGCGAACCTGAGAGACAATTTTCTTTCTAGATGATATGTCAATGGAGGCCCAAAGAACACCAGTACTAGCAGCACTTATTATAGAAGTTATTTTATCTCCTACACAAGTATCTATGATACAGATGTCAAATTCATGATATGTAACTAATGAGTAAACCAGTACAGCATAAAGTATCCAGTAATATAGTAGTTTGAACTCTTGGTTTTTAAAAAATGGCACGAACTCCAAAAGAAAGATACCAAGCCCTATTATTGGGAGTGGTAGAGACGATATACTATTTCTAGACTGAAACAATGCAATGCCATAACCTACTGCAGCAGAAACTTTAAACACAAAACTTGGCCTCAATAATTTCAGCAAAAATGACATTGTTTCTTAAAAAAACAGCTACCTATATATATGTTCTGAGTAGTTAAAATGAGTCACCCAGGTCAAAGAACGAGAGTTGCAAGTGACGACGAAGAGATTGAGCTTTCCGGTACACAGATTGGGATTGCAGACGAGGACGACATTCAAGTAAATCACAACCTCCAAGAGCGAGATACTCTGATTGGCAACACTAGAATCAGGAAAAAGAAAAGCTGCATTCACAGTGCTTGTCGCATCGTTCTTGGGATTGTAGCAACTGCGGTTTTTACATTCATGCTCATACAGTTGTGGGCAAATTATGGTGATACAATCAAGGCACGCGTTTTTGCTCCACAGGTTGTTGGAGCCGGGTCATATGACGCAGAGGGAAATAAAGGCGAAATATTTGCTCTCGACTTTCTAGAGTGGAAGAATACAACACTACACTTGAATTTAACTAAACCTAAAAACGAGCTCCTGCAAGTAGACTTTAAAACACCACAATCTTGGAGCTACGACTGGACTGACGACCTTTTGAAAATCACTGCGCAGAGTATCGACCGCGTTACAATTATCGCTTGGAGTATTTAATAAAGCTTAGTGTATAAAAATGACGAACTGGTTTGATGTTGTGTCACACATCTTTGCGGCGCTTCCCATTTCCCTTTCGGTTTACTATTCACAATATTTTATTTTAGTTTTTATGATTCTAGCCACTGCAGTTTCCCTAATTTATCACTACGACGAGTCTATTGAAGAGATGCATTATCTAGATCATTTTTTTAGCAGCGGGCTTATCTCAATAACTTTCTTATTTTACTTAGAGCACCGTTACAAGTTGACCGCTGCTGTTATGGCTTGCCTAGCAGGGTTTGCGGTGGTTGAGTATGTAAATGACATTAATATCATAATATGGTTTGTAGGCGTAGTTGCACTGGGATCAATTGGGTTGTTCATTTATGAAAAGTTCTATAAAAAGAACAAGAGCCGACGGTTCAACTACATGGAGATCTATTTTATCGCGTTTTTCTTTACCCAGATAATCGCCATTTTCTTCTTTCTCTGGGACAAAGACCCGTATTCGCACAGCTTCTGGCACCTTTTCGCTTACACGTCACTCGGGTCTGTCATATCGCACTGCGGGTCACCGAAGGATGTACCAAAGACGATTGACGACAAAAAAATTGAACGCATTCTCTTTTATTGGCTAGCGTCTTTGCCCTCGCGGGTGTACATTGCTTATGTTTTGATGGATTGGGGGTCGACAACCGACGAAAATTCGCTGCCAATCGGGATAACTTTTCTGCTTCTTGCAGGCTCTATGGTAGCGAACCGCAAGTCGGAGCATGCCAGAAACAAGGCACTTGCGTATTCAGTCATTGCGGGGGTGCTCTTTTTTGGGGATAAATTAGAGCTCGCAGGAGGCATTTTGCTAGCAGACACATGCTTGTCAGCCGTTTCCTGGCTGAGAGACAACTACTGGAACACACCAGCGAAAGTCGAGAAGAAAATTGAACCAGAATACGCTATAGATAAAATTGAGTTAGCTAATCTTGTATTTTAAAAATCTTCATTTAAATCCCAATCCTCTTTCTCTCCACTTAGTGCGTACTCAGAAACCCTCTTCTCAAAAAAGTTCGTTTTACTCCCTACGGAAATTTGGTCCATGAACGCGAAGGGGTTACTCACGTTGTAGTGAGGCGCGACGTGCAGGTCGTGCAGGAGCAGATCCGCAACAAACTTCACGTACTGCACCATCAAATCCTGGTTCATACCCACGAGTTTATCAGGCAATGCGCTGTTTCTCACCCACACTTCTTCAACCCTCACGGATTCGACAACAATTGCAACTATCTCCTCCGCGGTTAGGTTATGCATAAATTTGTTGTACAAGGCAACGGCGAAGTTCCTGTGAAGCCCCTCGTCGCGCGAAATAAATTCGTTTGAGAGCGTGAGAGCGCCACAAAGACGCTCTTTGAGCCAGTAAATTCCACAGAAGGACGAACTAAAGTTGATGCCCTCCACGCACGCAAAAGCCACCAACCGCTTGGCAAAATTACGATCTCTATCAGGTTCTTGCTCCGCTGAAATCTCAAAATGCTTCTTGGCAAAATCCGTCTTAGCTTGCACCGCCGGGGAGGCCTGCGCTTCGTCCAGCAACTGCTTCACGGCTTGCTCATTTCCCACGTACACTTCTAGTAACTTGGCGTAAGTCTCTGCGTGAATCTGTTCGTTAAAAGCTTGATACGCGTAGAAGTATCTTGCCTCTGCGAGCTGCACCTCGCTACAGAAATTCTCAATGAGATTTTCGGTTACCAGACCGTCCGCTGCCGCGAAAAACGCGAGGATCTGCTTGATGAAATGTTGCGTCTCTTTATCTAACTTCTGGAACTCCACAGCGTCATTAGAAAAGTCCAATTCTTCGACTAACCAGAAAGATGCTATCAAATCTTTTCCCATTTTGAAAATCGAGGGATATTTTATTGGAAACAAAACAAGGCGGTCGTCGCTTGGGTTGAGAAGTTCACTCATTTTAGTACAACATTTACATTTTAAATAGGTGAATGATAAAAAACGACGTACTTAAACTAAAAAAATATAACACAATGGCAGGAGAACAAAAAACAGCCCACAATGAGATATCCCTTTTTTTGTCTAGCATCAATGGTAGTCTAATTTCAGATATTGTGTTTAGAAATGGTGGTGGAGATATTCGTGCCAGTGTAGATGGTAGTAATGATGTGTGGTCTTTTAGAGTCACCAATAACTTTGCAGTAATCAATGAAGACATTCTCTTTGTGGAACGGATAAATCAAAGTCTTTGGAAAATTAAAACAATGTCGCAAACTTATCGAATTTCACCAAACCCACAGTCAGAGGGGTATGCTCTTATCGTATTTGAGGGTGTTATGGATCATATTCAATCTGTAGTAGCATCGTCCCAACAAATAGCAGAGGGTGCAACTAATCCACAACTTAGATTTTAGCACCATAATTTATTTGTCCGCGACGTAGATGAGTAAATACGGCACTCGTGAGCGTTTCGGCAATCCATCTATCTCCTGAATATCCTCATCATTCATGTGCCTCCACTGACCGTCCACGCATACGGCTGATGTGTAATGGCCACCATGGACAGAACCCATATGGTTACAAATTCCAATAAGTTTGTAGCCGAACCATTTCTCCTGCAAAGCCACTTTGTATGTTAGCTTCCCAGATAAATCAAACCGCTTAAATTGCACGCAAATTACTTCCGATGGGTGAATTGTTACGGTTTTCACCATTTCGCTTTCCTCGCAGTGATCACACTTGCACGTGACTTCCTCTGGCTCTTCTAGTTTCGCAATTCCTTCGTCGAGACCACCGTTGATGGATAAGCAGCAGAACGGCTCTTTACTTACGCTGGTGTGCCCATTTTTGCAGGTTAAAATACTTTCAAAGTGCCCCTCAAAAGGATTTTTTAAATCCTTACACGCTGGATCTTCATACACTTTGTCTAGCATGGTTAAGAGAAATTCATGTGCGTCATGTTGGTATATCGGATTAAAACCGAGTTCTGCCAAATGTTTTGCAAACTTACGTGGCGTAGACCCCTGGTAAAGCAAATCTATAAAACTCTGAACAGATGCGTTTTCAGAATCTACCTTCACAAGGCGCTTTACAACAGGTTTTGTATACCTCAAAATCTGCACAATTGCATTTAGATAACATGTATTCCCGAAATTCTGCAGACCCAGCGGGTTCTGAACTTGCATAGCCATTTAGATTAAACGAAGGTAGACTAAGTACACCATTATTTAGTTGCAAAAAAAAGAAAAACACACACCTATAAACCCAACATTTATCCAGCAAAATGGCTTCTCTCACACTCGAAAGCACAGTGACAGAACCTTCTCATGTCGTACAGTGCAGTGGGACTAGGCAGCATGCCTACACTCTAGCTCTAGATTCAAAAACGTTCACCAAGTCATCGTGGAGCGGAAACACAGAAAATGATGAGAAGGAAATTAAAACGCTTAATAATGCACTTCCGGTAAATTGCAAAAAATTGCATGTTTCATTTAGCGCAAAGTTTGGCTCAAAGCTTTCCGAGTTCTACTTGGGCAAAAACTTTATTGTCGGATTTGAAGATCAAAAATTATTTGGACAACCAGACGCTATTTTTCTCCAGAGAGTTTCTCCATTTACAAAAACATTTGATATGGTTTGTTTTTACGGAAAGGAAAACAAGATTTTTAACGTTGTAGATCGCAAAGATCTAGACATCATACGTGACTGGTATCCAAAGAAGATTTACTCATGCAGTGCTGATCCACTTCCATTAACGTTTGTAGATGAGTTTCTAAAGACTGCGAAAGGAGACAACGTCTACGAACAGCTCTTCGAAGAGCTTTTCAAAGTCGAAGAGAGCTCTGAGAGCGAGTACGAGCAGTCTGACGAGTCCGACGAGGATTATGAAAGTGACGACGTGCACGAGAGCAGTGAAGGAGAGCAAGAAGTCTCTGACTACGAAAGCAGTGGTGAGGAGGATGCTGAGTATAACCCAAAAGATGATACAGATGATGAAGAAAACCAGGCGTGTAAGAAACGTAAAATGTTTTAATTTTTAGGAGTAACTAAATAATCCGTAATTGCATTTGTCACAAATTCTTGAACAGATAGAAATTTTCCCTTGAGTATATTCATACATATTTGCTGAATCCCAGCTTCAAATGGCTGAAAACGTCTTGGTTGTGCATGTTTTCCAATGTTTAACCCCGGGCACAACCAGATAGCAAATAAAATGATTGCCAGTTTTGGAACGCGATGAGTGCTAGTGCGGACGTTTTCGATGACTTTTTTGTACCGAGGCTCCAACGGTTGTTCAGCAAAATGATTGCAGATTTTCTCGACAAGAGGGTCTAAGTTGTTATAGCCCATAAACATACCATAAATCTCGTCCTCATGTGCTTCGCGTTCTTCAAGGTCATGTTTGCGATCAAACGCCATTGTGGTGGTTGTCTTGAAAATTTATAGAGCGCAAGTAAGTACACCATTATGCACATGCAGAAATACTTTCTCTCAGAATAGAGTGAAAAATCTGAAAACTTTTATCTGGTGATAGATGAATGAATACGTTTTTGTGAAACAGCATCACTTTTACAAGAACACCAACAACTTTTTGAAAAATAGTTTCTTTAGGCGTGCTAAAAAAACTATCCCACAAAATTAACACATTTTGCAGATCGAAAACATTAGCGTATAGAGTTGGTATGACGTTACATACAATGCTGACCATAAACTGTTTGTGTGGGTCTTCCAGCAAGATTGCTAATTTAGGTTCATTCTCATAACACTCAAAGCACACAAGGTTGGATATTGACTCAATTTTTTTTAATACGTTTGTATCTTTTGCATTCAAAGGATATGTTGGCAGAACAAAACGCAGTATGCCATGTAGAGAATAAAAAGTATTCTGCACAGCAGTCTTTTCGTTGTCCTTGTGGTACACATAAAAGAGAGGAAAAACGAGAAAGTTTAAACCCTGCGGGTATCCAAGTCCTTCGTTAACCAAACAGAATGCATTCAGGATACTTACAAGAGTCTCGTGATGAGATGTAAACCATTCATCCTCTGGAAATGTCCTGCAGATGTCCAATCGTATTTGCTCATCAAAGTCGCTTTTGCCAAAAGTAAGTGGAGGTTTTTGTAAGGATTTACACAAACATTTAAGCCATGAAGCTGCACGCATTATAAAACTTAATTTATCTTAAATATATTTACACTAACTCTCTACCGACCGTATCCGCAACAACATAACTCACAATGGCAAGCACTAAGCGGGCTTCTGAACTATCCGAGCTGAGAAGTGCCGACTCACCAATAGTAAGCGCACCTGCAGAAACAGACAGACTTGAGATTACCACTGTAGAGACAGCCGTCCGGATCAACTTCGAGCGACTGAGGGCGCCCACCTCCAGAGCTGGCATTGCCTCACTGAGAAGCCCGACAACAACAACAGCAACATGAAGAGATATGAAGAAGACAGCCGTGATCATACCTGACGACTGTTCCTTGTTCACCGGCGCAGCCACAGGCGTAGTGACGTTCGTAGTGGTGTTGACCAGAGTGTAATTGTGAATACGGATATTGTCCCAGTCATCATTCATGACGGTACTCGAGAACCAGAGGGCACTGACAAGAGCAGCAAGTGTGAGCCAGACACGGGGGTTATCCGAAGTCGGCATGTCCACAGCAGCAGGCGCCATAGTATTATCTAAGTACCACGAGACATAAGATTTAAAGTCGACACCTTTACTCAGCACGTGATGCACGAAGCTATCTGCAAAGCGTGCCATGATAGCAAGTACGAAGAATAGGTAGGCCCATCCTGGTCGGAGGGTCGGGTCAAGCGGGTGCTGCCAAAGGTAGGCAGAGCAGAAGAGAAGACCAGTGGAGGCAATCTCACGGTAGTAGTTCTCAGTACCGTCCTTGAACAACGTCTTCGTGAGGAAGAGCAGTGACATAACTTTGACAAGGGCAGACGCAAGTCCAATGCCGTAAAGCACAGGGGCTGCGACAGCCTGAGTCTTGACATTTGACAACATCAGAGCACCAGTAGTTGAGTTAAAAACATCAACAGTCTCGTTAGGCACCACAGTGATAAGCGTAAACGCAAGAATACCAAAGATGCCTTGGAACAGACGGTAAATAAGAGCTGCTTTGTCGCTCCCCATGGCAGATGGGCTCTCCGGCGTAGCCTGTCCGTATCCAACACGCATAGCATCCAGCACAACAACTCCGAGCGCAAAGACTATAGAGTCCTGCGTCATGTGAGTGCCAACAAGCGTACCAGTGAAGAACAAGAGAACCTGAACAATACCTCCGACAACAACAATCCCGTGAGAACCACCATAGACCCACTCCTGACCCTTACTCACAGCAATGCGCTCAAATGCAACAGCAACAATGTATGCAACAAGCAAGACATATGCAGGGGTACCCCACAGGTCGTCGTACCAGAAGGTCTTAGCGGGAAGATTAGAAAGCATGTACATGAGCAGAGCCACTGAGATAGTGATGGCAGGCCCACGAGCATGCTTAAAACTGTACAAAGTAGCGAGATCACGCTCTGAACCAAGAGTATCGGTCGTCTCTTTCACAGCCTTCTGCTGCGCCCCGTGACGAAGTTCCTGCCACAGCTTAAGAATGTAGGCAGAAATAAGAATGAGCGTCAGGTAAGCAACGGAAGTATCATTCTGCTTTGCCGGATCAGGCGTAGTCGCGTTTGCAAACTGATTTGGAAGAGATAAGTCCTCCTCCCATAGGAACGCAGCTGCAATGATTGTCAGAGACGTAGCTCCGTGAATAAACGCAGCCGTGTACTCAGAAAACGCACCCCCAAAAGAAGGCAGCCCAATATCAAGTCCAGGCATGCGAGTACTAACCTTCACAAGAATGTCAGAGACACCAATGAAAGCTGCCATAAGAGACGAGAAGAAGATAGTTGCGCGCGCAAGAAGCACATGCAGTCCAAAGAATTCCGGGGCTGACTGATCAACCACAGTATCCGTTGAATCCGTGCTGAACACGAAAAGGAATCCGAAAACAGCGAATACTAGCTTGAACACCCACGAGAGGTCCACGAGCTGCACTCCTCCAAGCTCAGCGCCACCCTGCACCTCAGCGAGGGCATTCAGAAGCATATCGATAGGTTTCGAAACAAACATAAGAAGCATAGACATAGCGTAGATAAAACCTGCCCAAGATCTGGCAATACTGTCTTGGATACCGTCAAACGCAGAGAAGTACTTGTTGTAGTCAACCATTTTATGCAGCCAGGAAGATCCTAATATACTCTATTTTTTTTCTTCTTTATGGTGTGCTAACTTCTCATCTATTTTTTCAGAAAATGTCCAAGCGCGATGCTGCCACAAGATTGCTCGATGCAAAGGGACTGCCGAAGAGCTACGAAAGTATAGTTTTCCATGCCAACGTGCCATACGAGGATACAATAAGGAAACTGCTGCGTGAAATACCACTTAATGATGCGCTTGGCATTATAGAAGTTGCAGACAGTGTAACACCATGTAAGAATTGCGGAAGTCTCAAGGTTACAGAAAATAGTGTACAAACGCGATCTGCTGACGAAGGCGCAACCTCATTTTTTTTCTGTACAAAATGTAAAAACAGTTGGAAGAGCTAATGTATAAGCTAAACATGCTACTCATAAATGAACCAACGCCAACTTAGGCTGCGTGCATTGGTACAAGCCCCAAGGAAAAGTGACTACCCGAACAAAATATATGACCTAGAGAATTTTTCTACTGCACCACAGATCGAATCAGAATACTCTTTCGAAGGTAATTGGTGGTATGTTTGGTTCAAGGGAGAGGTTCCAATAGAGGTCGGCAAGAACATTTTTGTAAATCAATACTATTTAGTAGAAGAAATACACATTTATAAAAATTACAAAAGAGGAACTATGAGATTATCATAAAATTAAACGACTATTCTCAGTGTCGTCATCTAAATCATCCCTGACATATTTTGAATCCTGCTTGTTACGCTTCAGGATTTCACGAAGCTCCTTTATTGCAGTGTATGTCTTTAGCGATTCCTCATCTGCATTCTTCAAACCTTTTGACGGGTACTTCTGCAACATGTTGATAAGCTCTAAAGCTGTACTGTGGTGGTCTGGTTCCATTTGCGTAAACGCAATGGCAGTACCAACCATGTTAGATGCTATAATAGTTGCCCAAATAATCGCATTATTTCCTGTAATTACCAATACACTTACAATACCAATCACGCCTGCAACAAATTCCCAACCCAGAAGCTCTAGTATTTTGGCTGAACACCACCCTCGCTCCGTTTTTGGAAGTTGTAAAATCTCTCTTTGTAGTTGACCCATCTTTGTAAACAAGCAGTTTTGACCAAGTTTAACACATATCACTACTACAATAATCAATATAAGCCATGCACTCTGCTTGCACTCAAGGAAAAGCAAGTGCACATCAGTACTGAACGGGTCTACATGCGTTCCACCACAACTTCCAACATCTAGTGATGCAAATGAGCCATTAGACATATTGTTACAAATATCACTACTATAAATACAGAAAAAATAGGCTCATCACGCGAAGCTCCAGACGAATTATCAACAACCACAAAGTTGCCGTTACAACCGGCTCCAATTCCTTCAAGAAGAGCCCTCTCTGTTGAGCCTATATACATACACTTTCTTGCTGGAATCCCGTAGTATATAAGTGTATTGGAAATAGCAGCATGATGATACGAGGAACCGGAGTCGTAAGTATCCGGATTGTATATCTCAACACCATTAACATATACTTCGTCCTTTATGGAGATGCTAGGTTCGATATTGCACCCAGAAACTACCTTTTCACCAGTCGCAGTCTGCATATGGGTGTCCATAACGAAGGGGTAACAGCCACCGCTCGTTGTGGGGTAGCCCACGTCCTCAGTATTGTTCAAGATTTTGAATGACGAACTCACGCCAATGCCATGTAGAAACTCATGACGGAGAACCGTCTTAAGATCAAAGTGATTTCCAATATCGCACCTCCCATCGTCAACGAACCAGCCGTTCGGGATGTAAGGATTGATTTTGACGTCTATAGAGCCCCCGAGATAGTGCAGATTCTCCGGAAGGAGTGCCGCCGGTGTCCACACACCACTAATCAGCCACATAGTGCGGTCTGCTACTGCTAGTGTATTTAGATACGGCAGCGTGAGAAAAAGATCATAATCATAGTGTACGTTTAAAACAACGCTATTTATGTTACAACTACTCTTAAATTCGTACCAAACATCCTGCACAGCCTGCTCTAAATCAGGAAGAGGAAGCGCGCTTTCCGGTGTGCTCCTCAAACTTTCAAACTGCAACAGAGCAAACGCTTCCGCCATTTTTAGAAAGCTAGAACATGAGTATTATAGGTACTTCCGCTAGTTTTCTCGCGATAATAATTTAGCTCTATGCCGAGCTGATGAATAATTTGCTCCAAATGAGCAATCCTACGATAAGCATCAACAAGCATGTTCGTACGACTTTCCGCTTCTTCTAACCTCATACGTTTGGCAGTTTGCTCTTCCGATTCGCTTTTTCGCTTCCGACACGCATGAGTGCAAAAACGTTTAGCTCCTGGTTGCTCAAATTGCTGTTTTCGTTTCGCAACCGAGGGTGCACGCAACTGAGGGTGCACCTGCTGCGGCAAATAAAATGGACAGGATCTTTTCATAGTTTTTTAAAAATATACTAGTGAAGTAAGTACACCATTAAAAACGAAGACCACTGGGATCGAGAGTACGGTTCACTTTTTTAAGTAATTTAATAAGATCAATGGCTGAAATTTGTTTCTCGAACAATTCTATGATAATACCAGGCAAAACTTTTCTTAGTTCACTTAAAATGTCAATGTCTAACTGTTCTGCCTGTTCAACAATTAGCGGGCTGCGCAGACGGTCACGAGCGATTTTCCGAACCAATAAGTCGTGCATTTCTTGGTAAAGTAGTGCACGCTGTTTTTTTCTATGAACATCCTTAATTTCATGGGCTTTGTGCATCTTAAAATAAGCCTGTACAATACTTTTTACACTTTCAATAGTTTCATATTTATTCTGAAGTAGGAATAAACTGTATAAAGTTGCATTCAAATCATCGTAGTCTCCTGTCTCCCCCCCACCGCCAAAATAATCTGCAAATGTATCGGGGTTCATTCCAGACATTTTTTCAAGAATCTTGCATCTATTTATATATTTAAATTGTCAGGCTACCAATTTTTCTCACCGGAGCAGACAAGCGGCGTGATCCCAAACATGCTGGTATTATGTACTCTATATCCACAACCACTACCTCTCCTGCATATTCTGGCAATAACGAGCCCAGATCAAAACGAACCCAATCAACATCAGAAACCTGCTGAGAACACAGGTCTCGAGCGTAATTCTGATATCCACGAGCAAATTCAACAGCATATTCGTTCACTGTAGTTGCCCCGGTATAGTTACCATCACTCAAAAATGTCACCCGTTTATCCAAGTAGTAATCCGGAGTATCAAAACAACCTCTGTACGGACAATCTAAATTGTCAACGTCTAGGATACATCCAAACATGGGAGATTGCTTGGGGATACAGAATTCAACATTTACCATCCAACCCTTCAACTCTTCCACCTCTAAAGTAGCTTCCACCACAGTACTGGTAACTTTCTTCACTTTTAGATCTGCCGCTGGTGTCACAATGACTGTATTTTCTGATGGGCAGTCAAGTATGTTGATTGGAGCAACCACATTAGTAGTCGTAACTACGTCATTGTTACAATGTGCGGTATCTAAGCTTGTACAGGCAAACCTCTTAACCGAGAATTCGTAGTTACCCGAAACAAATGGATAGCAATCTTGCGCGAGATTGAAACAAACGCTTTTTGCAGAAAAGTAAGACCTCACAGCGCTGCCGTCGTACATCAAGGTATTCTGCACGTCGAAGATCGCCATATGTGGGAAGATGGACGTAATGGAGTTACTTTTCGGGATGTGCATGATACCATTCTCTACGTTTGAATCCATATAGAACCGCAACTGCAGCCTTGAGTGTTCGGCTAGTGGGCAACTAGTGTGATCGACTTCCGCATGAGAGATCCGAATAATATTCTCGCTGCTTGTTACGTCGGCGCACACCCCGTCCCAGCACGCGTAATCTGCGTTTGTACCAATAGCGCTACAGTCGGAATCCTGCGTACAGACGGTCATGCACGATTCTGTTGACGGTGGGTGCACACAAACGCCACTTAGTGGGTAGCAAGCATCTGTTGTACACGGGTTGCCATCGAAGCAATCCTTAAAGGTCTCCGTGTATTCACCATCTTTGCATTGAGCCGAGGTACACAAGTCGAGCTGAAACATATAGTCATGGTTCACAAGCGAACAGCCTGTACCAGGGTCACACACTGCTGTTTTGCACATAGCCTCACCACATAATACCGGTGTACCCACGCACTGCCCGTTCGTGCAGGTGTCATGCGACGTACAGAGAGAGCTGTCCGAGCACACTGAGCCGTCTAAATCATTGTCTGGAACAAAAGTCCCACTGATGCACTTCTGACAAGGCATCTCCATCCTTGTTCCAGCACAGACACCAGCAGTGCACCTATCCGAGCTAGTGCAGGAATCTGCGTCTTCACAAGGTACTCCGTCCACAACAGGGGTATAAATACACTTACCCTCAACACTACAACTGGACGTATGGCATTGGGAGAACACACAATCGTCGCTTGTACTACAGTGTCCTAAAATTCTATCAGTCAAACAAATTCCTCTACATCTTGCAACCTCACCCACCCCAGCTGTGCACTGAGAGGAGCTGCTACATACCTGAAGCATATTTGTGAAGGTCAAGATGGTTGTGCTTATAACTAAAAGGAGTGCAATGCTTCCAAGAATAATGCCTAAGCCGCAGACGCCACAGTCTGTTTCATTTCCACAACAGTTACAAGTGTCGTTATACCTCTTTTTTCGCTTCACCTTCATGGGTTCCATCATTTTTCTACTAAGCTTCTTAATTTATAGGAACAGAAAATTATAACTATATAATCACAAACTAGGCAAAGAAAATATGAGGCTGCTTTCATGCGTTGCTCTCGGTATTATAGGGTATGCGCGTGCAGATCATCCTGAAGATCCAATGCACCAGCTCGATCCTCACGCAGAGTTCTTAGATTCCACAGTAATTGACTCTGTCAGTGGAATAATAACTTCTACAGTTATGCTAGGGTCAGAAGTGCGTTGTGAGGCTGCTCATGATCTTGGAACGGCAGCACATTACTACACAGACTTCGTTTCGACAGGCGGCTTAATTTCCCCGCCAGATGCATTACAGTTTTCAAAAGATTCCATTCTAGCATACAAGTGTGGAGTTGTAGATTCTGTAACTGGAGACTCACTCCTATTTCAACACCCTCCTCTACTGTTCGACTCATTTGGATCTGACAATCGCATTTTGTTAACTTTTGGAGGAGAATGTACTACCGAGTCAGTTGTTTTTGGACTGTCAAATGTTACTAATCAAGGAACATACAACGGCACTCAGATGTACACTGCTCTTGTTTCGTCAAGCATTACATACGGTTGCATTCAGCCACATGCGTTCACTGGTGGAGTTACATCACAACTGAGTCTGCAAGTAGCTGGCATTGTAGATTTTGTAATCAACACAGTGTTCACTCTGCCAATGGAGTTTGCCACTACTCTCGACGGCAAAACTTTTACAGTTACAGATTATCCCCTCGTCTTCGATCTCGGAACAGAGAAACCGCATTTCGATTATTACGAAGCAAAGGACACATGCCAGAGTCAGCTATGTAAGGGATCTTTGGTTCTTTCTTCTGGCTTTTCCAAAAAAACTCTCATCACTGATTTGATGGACAACACTCTGATGGACAAAGCAGTCCGGGAAGTTTTTAAAGCATGCACAAACACTAATGTAAACGACGATGAGCGCATGTACACTAACCAGGAGGCATGCTACGGAACTTACGCGCTCGTGCACGATGTTGTGGATGAAGTAGCCGGGAATTTTCTTGAACCGTTAGACTGCCCATTTCACAGCAATGTCGTCATTTCATCTCCTGATAATGTTCAGGCTTGCTTTGATACAGCTTCAACATTTGATAACCGCTGCGAGGCAAGCATTGCGCGTGCTGGAGACCCAGCCCTTCTCGGAAACGTGTTTACACAAATCTTGACAGAGGAATCGCCTACACAACTACTGCGCTCATTTACGTACTCTTTTGTTGACGTCTTAACTGGCACACGAAAGAGGTTTGAAAACGTCACACTTTTAGACCTGACAGCCAACCCAATTTTTGTGGAAGCTGACCAGCTTTATTTTGATATAGAATTCAATCTTGCAAATCCACAGACGTTCTCAGAGGTTAGTCAGAAAGCTGTTGGCGTAAAGCTCCAAGATCCCGTAACGGGCTGGAGCTCCTTTATCGACATCACTGGCTCGCAGATAATTGTTGCACAGATTCCACGCTCAGTGAAAACTCTTGACTTGGTCGGAAAAGTACGCACTGGGTGTGAGCAAGAGGAAATGTCTTTGCTCAACGGAGGTGCCATAACACTTCCTATCCAGACTGGAGGCCTCACCTCAGGAAGATTTGTCCAGATTGACCCATGCACAGATCTTTTCATATACTATCGTGACCATTACCAGCAAGACGAGCTAACTATTACGGGCACTGTTGGGATTCAAAGACTCCAATCTTCACAAGTGCGAATGTGCGGTACACATACAGCTGGCTGCGACTCCTCAACTGACGTTACCGTCCCGTTTGGGTCTTCTTCGGATCTTTGGGCACACATTGCAGACGTCTGCCATTACGAGCGTAATATCGGTGTAGATAGCAATGGAATTATGCTCGAAGAAACAGCTTATATTGCAACTGGTCAAACTGTTGGATATGTTCTAATGGACCAAAACGGCGGAACAACGGCTCACGCCCCAGTCATTTGTGGTGGGTTCTGTCGCGATACCGTTGTACGGCTCCCGGATCTCTCGCTCGACTGGGATGTTGAGTTCAGCGCCGACATGAGTACCTACGAACTTAACGCTGACCAAGCTAACGCTGATTACAATGATTTTAAGTTTAACGACCACGGTGATCGTAACTTTATCTTAAAGAAAACTGCTTATCTCGCACCACCTTTCGGTTCTGTGTGTCAGGCTGATGGCACAATTTCTGGAAATATTCCTACTAACATGACTGCTCCATCAGGTTGTCTAGTATACACCGATGTTTCTGATGCAACCGGTGCGTTTGTTGCAGGTAACTCATCTTCATTTACCGGGGTCGCTGGTGCATTAGACATGATTCAGTACTTAAAGACCTGTGGCGAAATGCTTTCTGATGGATCTGGTGCTCAAGCTCAACTTGTCCAAAAGTTCGAAATTGATTACGGTTCTTTTGATCGCGGAGGCCTACCACAAGTAGAAACTTTTTGCCATTCTAGTTTTGTGACCTTATTCATTGAAACAAAGGTAATTGGTCTCAGTTCAGCGACTCTCGCTGTTACAGAGGTTGTTAGTGAGGCTTCAAGTGACCAGATTGGTGTCAGTATCGGAAATGTTGCTTTCCAACCCTGTGTTGGTGGATATCAAGTTGTTGCAACAGTGAACCTGCAACACAGTATCCTTGGTGAAAGTTGGACAGTTGACGATACAGGGTCAGATTTTAATGCGTTAATGGTTCCGGGGTTCCAAGCAGTACAGTGGAAGAGCGAGTGCCGTGACGTCTGTGCAAGTGAATCTGAATACCTAACAGACTGGACAAACGGAACACAATCACTTGTAGGGGAGATTGAAGCTTCCGGTGGCGCAAAAGCAGTTGTAGCATTTGAAGTTGCAATTGCAGGAACACCCTGTGCAGCCGAGGAGAATTTCGACGGAAGTGGAACTGTTGCTCTGGATCTGTATACTGCAGAAGGAGCTACTTGCACAAACGCAGACACTCGCGCAAACAAATCACCTTACGCAGACCAAAAGTTGTGCTCACATATCACGTTCAACCACGTCGGCGATTTTGAACTCGTCGTCACAGATAGTATGGTGACGCGGAAAGCTTCAGACGGTTTGGCTCAGGTTCTATGTGAGGAAGTGGGAGATCCCGGGTGTGTTGGAAATGCTCGAGGGTTAATGTTCCAACCTGGCAGAAAACTTAATGCGTCTCACAACGAGGGCACTTCTTCTGGAATGTTTCAGCTGGATCAGTCGGATTCTTTTTCCAATGTGACGTACGTTGTCTTCTGGGAACAGAATTACATGGGAAACACGAGGCGGCTGCGCTCCACACATGTCTTCGGCGATGGTGTCATGACTTCGTACTCAACTCTCACTATCCTCCCTACAAGTGCTCAGATTGGCGACTCCGCGAATAATAACATTGCTTACGATGGGATAACAGGTGGCGGTGAGTTTGTAACAGACGCAGCTGCACCTTCACCATCTTCAAGCAACTCTACCTCCAGTAGTGTGAACTGGGGTCTTATTGGTGCAGCTACAGCTGGAGCAGTCGTAGTAGGTGGTATTGGATACTATTTCTATTCGAATTCGAAGAAAAACATACTTACAAAATCTGTGAGCTTCTTCTTGAATCAGAATCAACAAAATATCAAGCCTAGTTTACAGGTCAATGAGAAAAACAAGAGAGGATATCAAGAGGTGCCGAGATACGAAAGATTTACAACTGATTTCTAGGAAAAACATATAAATTACATTTTCTAAATAATATTTAAAACATCTGACGGGGGTCAGTGCGCCGGCGCTTCCTGTTACCAATCTGTGCAACCTGCTCCATGAGGGCTCGACCACTTCCCCCTACCCGATACTTCTGCACCGCATCCATAAAGTGAGCCTCGTCAGTCTTAGGCGCCTGCTCCGGTTGCTTCTTCTTGATACTCGCAACGTGCGTGGTTTTGTTCATAACCTCGTTAAAATCCTTCTTCAGATCGGCGTTCTTAGCCTCATCTGCTGCCTTCTTGAGTGCCTCCTCGCGAGCAATACTCTTTTTCGAAGCATTGTGAGCAACACGAAAGAACTCCTGCGATTCATGCGGGAATTTCTTTGCAAGAGCAAGAATAGAGTCACGGCTGGCGTCAGTAAGATCCTCCTGGTCCAGCGTCTGGCTCCAGGACTCCACAAGAGCCTTCGCCATAGCTTCGTTCTTCGCGGCAGCCACCTCAAACTCTTTCTTCTCTTTGTCTGCAATCTGTGATTTAAGGCTCTCGAGCTCCTTTGCTTGAGCCTCAAGCTTCTCCATATCCTTCTGCTGGGAGACGATCATCTCCATCAACTTTTCCTGATTAGGAACAACCTGGCTAGCCTCTTCCACGGGAGCCGAAGCAGCAGCAGCGGGGACAGCCGGAGTAGCATCTGTCATAGGAGTGTCAGTTGCGGGATCAGACATTTTTCTAGTTTTCTTGCTAGCCTTATAGGTAGCAATATTTGTTTCGTTCATAGCTTTGTACGCTGTTTCATCAACAAACATTATCCGACAATCACTTCGTCTAGGATCCACACAGAGACTTACTTCGACGGGCGCCTTCTCCGTCTTTCCATTCGCGTACTGGGTGTGGGTGTGCGTCAAACTTAATCCAGTGTAATACCTTTTTCCATTTGAGGCCTTCTGAACAGCGTTACGCGCAAAATGCCCAAACATCGATTTATCGTCAATTTTTCCAACAATCCATTTAGATCCATCTGGTTGGTTCCAACTCTGCCTAATGGTACCCACTTGCATTTTCTCGTCGTGCTCCATACAAATCGGGATACCCTTCATGTCCATCTGGGCTTCCTTGTAAGAAAACGCAAACGTCGGGTCGTGTTGCTCCGGTTGGGTGAGAGTTGGCGATAAAACGTTCCCGACGAAATACATCTTTTACTTACACTACTCAACTACTTATATTGTTGTATTGAAAATAAATGTACTACTATGACTTGGAAACGTGTTTTCTTGCTAAGGGGCACAAACGCACTGAGCAGCGGATTTTGGAAGTCGGCATCTGCCAGGGGCGCAAGACGTACAGCGCTCTTGTTGACCCTACCCTTGGAAAACCGATTATCCCAACTCTAGAGAAGCTGGGGATGCACCCAGAACGATCCATCCGCTTCTGGAGCAAGCTCCTGATTGGCAAGGGCATGCTAAACTCGGCAGTGAAACGGAAACCCTTTGAGGAGCAAGCAAAGTACATAGATGCAATCCGCTCAGACTTTATCACCCCCCGAGCTGCAATTGAAGGCATGCTAGCGTTCGGGACAGGCACGTGGGTTGCGCACAACGGCAAGAGCTTTGACCAGAAGATCATTGAAGGACACCTTGAACGCTTTGGGCTAGAGCCAAAGATTGATTTTAAGGATTCCCTACCCGAAATCCGAAAGCTAAAACTTCCCTCGGCTAGTTTGGGGTATGTGTATAAGCATCTGTTCAAGCATCCCTTTAAAGCCCACCACGCTCTTGACGACGCTATTGCGCTCCAAAAAGTGTGCACGAAGCTGGGGATCGACGGGGTTCTTGCTGGTCCACCCAAAACTCGCCTCACAACTTTAAAAGGTATAGGACAAAAAACCGAAGAAGTGCTCATCAAAGCGGGTGTTACCAGCGTTGAGGAGCTCAAAGACTGGTTTGCCGAAAACGCAAAATGGTCTTTTAAAACGCATCGCAATCTGTACAAAGTCCTGCTTGGACAAATAAGGGTTAGGTAACCTCAACATTGGTAGCAACAGTTGCATACGTTGTATCAATACCACACGTGTTTTTCCCCCGTGATAAATATGCGTACCCCCCGTCTCCCCAGTTGACACCCATTGAATTTTTAATAACCCAATAGTTAGGTGTATAGCCAACCACAAGTGCGGCATGATGTGCATTCGTGTCACAATCGCTCGGTTCAACAACGAGCCCTCTATACTTACGTAGCCTGTGAAAGTCTACCCCTACCGCAACTGGTCCAAACTGAGCTAGCAGAAATGGGAGATTGTTCTCGATGTCGGTTTCCAAAGCTATATAATTTTTCACGTGCGCGCCACTGTGGTGGGGCATGCACTTGTGTTTTTCCCCGTCGTATTCATATTTCAAAGGAAACGCATCGTAATATTCAAAAACGTGCCCCATTAACCCACCACCGCAGCCGTACGTGTCCGGGGAGCAATCCAGAATATTTTGTACGCTCACCTCTTTCCCCACATGATACTCGATACTCCCAGCTGCAGAAAACGCCCAGCAGCTATTGCACCGGCCTTGGTTATGGACTGGACCAACGAACCCCGTCTGGCGCAGATCTAGCTGGTCGGGTATGTTTTTATAAGCAAGATGTCGCCCAAAATCTGTAGATTTCTTATTAAAAATAGATAAAAATTGTAACGCTTGAATACTAAAATTCATTTCTTAATTATGTCCATGTATTTATATTAGAGTAGTGTGCTCAAATGCTGTACGCCTCGTTTGTCAAACCGACAGGGATTTACGATTCCTGGTTCAATAAGGCTGCTGCTTTTTTCACCC
>Ga0209119_1001390_pt1 | contig 23875 bp, 23 predicted proteins | sample COG_03_FD_184747 | JGI IMG/M metagenome (GOLD analysis project Ga0209119, IMG submission 184747) | Pelagic Microbial community sample from North Sea - COGITO 998_met_03 (SPAdes) (version 2) | ecosystem: Environmental > Aquatic > Marine > Neritic zone/Coastal water | place: Helgoland, sampling... | reverse complement strand
GCCATCACGCCGGGGCGGAAATTTTCGATCAGGATGTCTGCCCGGCTCGCCAGGTCCTTGAGCAAAGCGGTGCCCTGCGGCTTGCGCAGGTCGATGCTGATATTCTGTTTGCCGGCGTTCTGTTGCTGGTAGTAGCTTGAAATATTGCCGACCTGATGACCCCAGTTGCGAGTCACATCCAGTTCTGGTGGCTCGACCTTGACGACTTCAGCGCCCAGATCGGCGAGCATTCGGCCGGCGAACGGCCCTGCCAGAACGCGAGATAAATCCAATACCTTAAGGTCGGACAAGGGATAATCATGTGCCATCTGGGTGCTATCCATGGTAAGGAATCATCGATAGTACTGCAAAGACACCAGAGCGCAAAATGAGATGCCGGCCGTCACGGCGGGTGTTAAAGTGAAGCTTAGGAGCTATTCCGGCACCATGAGAATACGACAGGAGCACAAGCTTGACCACGGAATCCGCGATTGACCCTTCGCTTGAACGAATGACTGAATCTTGGCAGGTGCTTGAGCAGCAGGCGCCGGCCTTGGCAAGCTATGGTAAAACCAGGCTAGACGGCAAGGTCGCCTATTTGGCGACGATACGGCAGTCCGGCTGGCCTCGGACTCATCCTGTGACGCCGATCATCGGTGCGGGTCGATGTTTCTTTTTCGCCGACCCCGATTCGCCTAAGGTTAAGGATATTCTGAGCGTCGGCAAATATTGTCTGCACTGTGGCATGAGTGATAACTCGGGTAGTAGTGGTGAGTTCCAAATTACTGGAGTCGCGGTCCATGTGACTGATCCGCAGATTAGGTCGGAGGCCGAGGCGGTCAGTAATTTTCGCCCGGCGTCGCGTTTCGTCCTGTTTGAGCTGCGGTTAGGTGAGGTTCTTGCCACTGCCTACCCAGGTGGGCGAGCTGACCGGCAGCGTTGGCAGGCGTTGCCACTAAGTCGATGAGTTCTGGTTGATGAGTTCTGGTTGATGAGTTCTGGCATTTGCCAGTGGATAAGACATTGAGTGCAGGAGACCAATTCAGTGGACGGCATACATGATCTGGGTGGCAAGCACGGCTACGGTGATGTTGATCACGAGGTGTCAGGAACGGTCTTTCATGCACGCTGGGAGGCGGCGGTATTTGCCATGGTGAATGCCGGCGCGCGGGCGGGAGCCTGGCACAATTTTGATCGTTTTCGCCATGCGGTGGAACGAATCGATCCAGTGGCCTACCTAGCCCATGGTTATTACGGTCGTTGGCTTGGTGGCCTTGAAACCCTGCTAGTCGAGGCGGGGCTCGTCACCACCGCCGAAATTGAGCAGCGTCTGAAGCGAGTTTCTCAGTCACCGCCGGTCAGCTTTAACGAGCACGTTGCCGCACGACCCAAGGCTCAGCCCGACCCCATGGGTCCACTTCCGCAGATGGCCGGCAGTCAGCGCGCCATACCTGTTCCGTCAGAGTTCAAGGTGGGCGATCGCGTGACCACCGCCACGGAGGTCCAGGATCGCCATACCCGTCTGCCAGCCTATGCTCGTGGCAAATCTGGCAGGATCGCCGGTGTGCATGGCGGCTGGGTCTATCCTGATGATAATGCCCATGGTCGAGGCGAAAACCCCTGTTATCTGTATACCGTAACCTTTGATGGGCTTGAGCTCTGGCCTGGTGGTGATCCTCTGCTGACCGTCAGTCTGGATTTGTTTGCGCCTTATTTAAAGCACGTCACCTGTCCAGCAAATGATGCACAAGATGCTCAGGAATCAAAATAATGTCGAAATCCCACGTTCATCCTGAGAATTTGCCACAGGCGCTTCGTGCCGAGGCGCTGGAGGCGCTGCTGGTTGAAAAGGGCTTGTTGGTGGCGAGTGCTGTCGACGCTGTGATTACCCGTTACTCAGAGCGAGTGGGGCCGATGAATGGTGCCAGAATCGTCGCTCGCGCCTGGGTTGATCCTGAATTCAGGCAGTGGTTGCTTGAAGACGGTACTGCCGCGATCGGTCAGTTTGATCTGGAGGGTGGCCAGGTTGAGAAACTGGTGGTGGTTGCCAATAGTGCGAAAATTCATAACGTAGTGGTGTGCACCTTATGTTCCTGTTATCCCTGGGCTGTGTTGGGCTTGCCGCCGACCTGGTACAAAGATCCTGCCTATCGCTCGCGGATTGTTCGAGAGCCGCGAACGGTGCTACATGAAATGGGCCTGGCCCTTCAGGCTGACGTGCAAATACGGGTCTGGGATTCGAGCGCAGAAGTGCGATATATGGTGCTGCCCGAACAGCCCCTGGATAGCGCTGGAATGACAGAGGCTGAATTGGCTGAGCGAGTAAGTCGAGACGTCATGATTGGAGTGGCGCGCTAATGGTCAATATTGCGGGTGACGAGGTGGATGAGGTTCGCGTAGCGTTGACCGAATTAGCCGGACCTGGCGCACCGCCAATGGTGAATGGGGAATTGCTGTTTGAGTTCCCTTGGCAGAGCCGCGCTTTCGGTATGGCGCGGGTGTTATGCGAAGCGGGTGTTTTTCACTGGGATGACTTTCGCCATTTGCTGATAAGCAATATTCAAGAATGGGAAAATAACCACTCGACGCAGACCTACGCCTACTATGATATTTTTTTGCAGACTCTGACGATGTTGTTGGCAGAAAAAAATGTCTGTCTCGATGCGGAACTGGATAGTCGTCAGCTTGAACTGGCAGCCAGGCCTCACGGCCATGATCATTGAGCCCCAGGCCGACTATCGGCAACAAGTTCTCATGCTTTACACCCGCTCATCGGCCCTCGATTCTGAGGTCGTAGCCTGGGCGATATATGACGGTACCGGTGCCGTTACACACTATGCCGGTGATCAGGACGTTGCGCCCTACAGCACCGGGCTAGATGCCATGCAAGCGGGATGGCGGGTATTGCAGGTTTCACAGTTAAACCCGCCCCATCCAGGTGCCGAATATCAGACAAGCTATTTGCCCTTTGAAGTGATGCTGGAAAAGTGGGCGAAATTTGATGGCAAATAATGCCGTGCGGCGAACCGATTTATTGTCCACCGGCGATATGGCCCGATTCGTCGCTCGCGGCTTTCTGCGATTTGATGGGCTGATACCCGATGAGATTAATCGGGATTTCCTTGAGCGGGTCATGCAGGACGACGTCCGTAGTCATCCGCCGGGAACACCTTTGGCGGACTGCTATGCAACTTGTCCACCGATTAGCGCTTTGCTTCAGTTGCCTAAGGTCGCAGGGATGATTCAGAGTCTGGTGGGTTTGAATCCGTTGTTTGATCATCATGCCGTGCATCATTGCCCGCCGCACCAGGCTCGCGCGCAGGACACCCATGCAGATTCCATCGTTGATGTTCGCAGCACCGCCTTTGATATCCAGCTGATGTATTACCCCCATGAGGTCACAGCCTCAATGGGCGGGACCCGCTATATTCCCGGTAGCCATTTTCGACGAATCAACGAAATGGCTATTGCGCGCTATCAAAACATAGCGGGTCAGCAGCATGTAGTTTGCCCGGCTGGAACCTTGCTCATCATGCATCATGGCATCTGGCATGGCGGTGGTTGTAATCGCAGTGATGAATCGCGTTATATGCTAAAAATTCGTCTCAACCCAACCTGTCGACAAGTACGATTATGGAATACGGATGACCTGGCAGCATTGTCGGTGGGGCCCGCGGCGATCTTTGACCAAGACGCGTACCGGCACCAAGATCGCATTCAAACGATCTTCGAGCGGCCTGAGAAATGGTTTCCTATGGACGAAAGTCGGCTTGAAACCGTTAATCGAATTCGACTGTGGCGTGCTCTGATCGACGATCCTGCGTTTGATAGCCATTACTGGCTGTCTCGCTTGGAGAATCAACCGGATTGATTGCGGCTGGGACGACATTGTCACTGTATGAATCTGTCGTGTTAAGCTGAGGGTGTTTGCAGAGCCGGCATTAAGGACCGGCAGTGGTGGGCGTGCGAGCAATATGATGTAGAAATAAAGTTATTTAATTTCAGGCAAAATTTTGGCTGTGGGTTTGAGAGCGGTATCAAATGTGGTTTTGAAAGTGCGAATAAAAGTACTTAATTGAAGCAGGTCCAAGGAGATCAAGCATGGAAATATCAACTATCATCACTCTGGTCGTCATCATCGGTCTGCTGGTTTTCACGATCGCAATATACAACCAGCTGGTCGCCCTGAAGAATCGCTATAAGAACGCCTTTGCCCAAATTGAGGTCCAGCTTAAGCGGCGCTATGACCTGATACCGAATCTGGTAGAGACCGCAAAAGGCTATCTTACCCATGAGCGAGAGACACTCGAGGCGGTGACCAAGGCGCGAGATGCCGCCGCCAACGGTCTGGCCGATGCGGCGCGAGACCCGGGAAATGCTGAAGCGCTTAAAAAACTTGCGAGTCAGGAGCAGGTGTTAGGTGGCGCGATGGCTAAATTTAATATCGCGATGGAAGCCTATCCGGATCTCAAAGCGAACCAGAATATGATGCAACTCTCGGAAGAGTTGACCAGCACAGAAAACAAAATCTCATTTGCGCGCCAAGGCTTCAATGATCAGGTGATGGCCTACAATACCTATCGTCAGTCATTCCCCAATGTCCTATTGGCCAACTTTTTTGGCCACGGCTCAGATGCTGGCTTATTGGAATTCGCCGACAGTGCGGCAATCCAGGCTGCGCCTGGCGTGTCTTTTTAATCTAGCCTGACGGGTCATGGATTTTTTTCAGCACCAGGATAAGGCGCGCCGGAACACCAAATTGTTATTGGCATTGTATGCCGCCGCGGTCATCAGTATTGTCTTATTGACTAACCTGCTAGTCATTGTCGTCTCCGGCTTCTTCGATAGTGCCTCTTTGATGGCGTCCAGTGAGGGCTATGACTGGGGTCTGTTTTTGATGGTCAGCATGTTAGTCATACTGTTGATTGGTCTGGGCAGTCTTTATCGTATTCATTCCTTGTCGAAAGGTGGTTCGGTGGTGGCGGAAATGCTCGACGGTCAGCTGCTGATTGATCCCCACGGCAGTCTAGAGAAGCGGCGCCTGCTGAATGTCGTTGAAGAGATGGCGATTGCCGCGGGCACCCCTGTACCGCCGGTGTATATCATTCCCGATGAGTCAATCAACGCTTTTGCGGCGGGCTATTCACCCGGCGACGCGATAATCGGGGTCACTGAAGGCGCGCTGCAGAATCTCAGTCGCGATCAGCTGCAGGGTGTCATCGCCCATGAGTTCAGCCATATATTGAATGGTGACATGCGGCTCAATATCCGTTTAATGGGTGTGCTCTATGGCATCTTAATGCTGGCGGTGATCGGCCGGATCGTCCTTAACGGCAGCCGCTTCCGGTCTTCGTCAAAGCGTAATGGCAGTGCGATCTTGGCTGTGGGTCTAGGGCTGTTAATTCTGGGTTATCTGGGTAAGTTCTTTGGTGCTCTGATAAAAGCAGCCGTCAGTCGTCAGCGTGAATACCTTGCCGACGCCTCAGCGGTGCAGTTCACCCGTTATCCTCGGGGTATCAGTGGCGCACTCAAACGGATCGGTGGTTATCCACAGGGTACGGTGCTGGCTAATCCCGAAAGCGAAGAAATCAGTCACGCGTTCTTCTGTAGTGGGGTGAACTTTGCTTTTGGCGCATTGATGTCGACCCACCCGCCGCTGGCGGACCGAATCAAGCGTCTCGAACCAAACTGGAATGGTGAGTATTTGACTCACAATGAGCCAGATCAGTCTCTGCCGACGGAAGGTGCGGGACCGCTGCTATCAAGTTTTGCCGGTGCGGCGATACGAATTAATGCCGATGCGGTTTTCCAGACTATGGGCCAGCCAGGCGGCGCGCAATTGTCCCATGCTCGAAGCTTACTGGCTTTGATCCCCAATGAATTGCTGAATGCCGCTCGCGAGACCTTTTCCGCCAGAGCGATCGTCTATCTGTTATTGCTCGATCAGGATACGGCGGTTCGACAGCGTCAGCTAAACCTTCTGCAGAACGCGGCCGATGCCGCCGTATTGCAAAGGCTGCATGAAATATTGCCGTTATTCCCCGCGATTGAACCGATTATGCGGCTGCCGTTGCTTGAGATTGCCATGCCTGCCTTGCGCCAAATGACACGGGTTCAGTATGAGGCCTTCAAGACTAACATCCACGAACTGGTCATCGCGGATCAAAAAATGAGCCTGAGTGAGTGGGCCCTGCAGAAATTCGTCACCAAGCACCTTGGTGAGGCGTTTGATGGCGCTCATCGCCGACCAAAGTATAAAGGTTATGCGGCGGTGCGAGATCAGTGCGCGCAATTGCTGTCGGTACTGGCTTATACGGATGTGACGTCGACCACTGACCCCCAAGTTGCCTTTGCTGTGGGTCAAGAGTTGCTTGGTCTCGACATTGAGCTGGTGGATAAAACCAGCCTGAGTTTGAACAACTTGAACGCCTGTATTGATACTCTGGCGGAGTTACGGCCACTGCTGAAGCCAAGGCTGTTAAAGGCGTGTGTCGCCACCATCACGGCCGACGGGATCGCGACCCCGGTGGAGGTCGAGCTTGTCAGGACTGTCGCTGATTCACTGGATTGCCCGATGCCACCCGTAGTGGTTTAGTCATCAATGGCGTTTATCACGCCTAATTAGCTGAGGCAGATTACCCTTGGTCAAAAAATAGCCTATGGTGTTAATTCGAATCGAAAATATTATTGGATTCGCGCTGATTTCGCGCTGACCTCGAGGAGTTTCTATGGATTACCCGGTGCCAATGGCGCAAGCCAGGACAAGTTGCGCGCGATTGGCGGGGCTGATGCTCAGTTTTTTTGTTATGGGCGTTCAGGCCGAAACGCAAGCATCAACAAGTCAATCCTCAAACCCTATAAGCGTCGAGGCGCTCACCAAACCGCTCGGCGGCGATGGTGCCGGCGAGCAATTCCTGCTCGGCTACCAGGATGGTATACCCTTTCACCGCGTCGCGATAAAAACCCTGCCCCATGCTGAGGTTGGCATTATTCTCGATGGGGTCGTCGATGAAGCCGTCTGGCAAACCATCAGCTACTACGACAACATGATAGTGGCAGTGCCGAACAAAGGTGTGCCGGGAGAGTACGCCAGTAAAATCCGCATGTTGGCAACAGAAAAGGGCCTGTACGTTAGTAGTATCATGAGCCAACCGAAGGATACGTTGGTGAAACGCTTTACGACTCGAGATGAGTTTATTGACAGGGATACCTTTGGCATCACCCTCGATATGTCTGGTGAAGGTTTGGTGGGTTATTGGTTTATCGTAGCCTTAGGTAACAGTTTGATGGACGGCAAGGTTTTGCCCGAGCGAAATTATCAACGCGACTGGGATGGACCCTGGATTGGCAAGTCGGCGACCCGTGATGATGGCTGGAGCGTTGAAATGTTCCTGCCGTGGTCGATGATGAATATGCCTGATACCGGCGCTATGCGTAATATCGGCTTTGCAGCTAGTCGTCAGGTTTCAGTTTCTAACGAGCGATATCAGTGGCCAGGCTATCCCTATTCTTCGTCAAGGTTCGTGTCGGCTTTGAATCAGATGGATGTTGAGGGAGTGTTGCCACGCCAGCAGTTATCTTTTATTCCATATATTTCCACCACAATTGATGATGCCATCGATGAAAATGCAGTCAGAGCTGGCGTGGATATTTCCTGGAAACCATCGCCAAAATTGGAAATGACCGCTAGCCTGCTGCCTGATTTTGGTGCAGTTGAGGCTGATGATGTGGTCTTGAATTTAACCGCCTCAGAAATATTTTTTCCGGAAAAGCGCCTGTTTTTTCTTGAGGGTAACGAAGTCTTTGATACGTCGCCAAGGTCGAATATAGGCAATATATTTCGCGTCGTGACGAATGATGACTTCAATACTACATCGCGTAAAGTTTCTGTTAGCGATTATGTGCCCGCGCCCATATCCTTGATGAACACCAGGCGGATCGGCGGTACTGCCAATCAAGTAACCGTGCCGACCGGGGTGACGCCAAGTCGTGGCGAGCGTGATCGGCCAACAGACTTGTTGGGTGCGGCGAAGTTCACTGGTGCTATCGGGGATCTGCGGTATGGTTTGCTTGGTGCTTTCGAAGATGATGTGAAGTGGTTTGGCCAGAATGAGCTTGGCGAGGCGGTGAATATAGAAGATCAAGGCCGGGATTTTGCGGTCACCCGATTGTTGTATGAAAGCGTAGGCAGGGACAAACGTTCAATCGGTTATCTCGGTACATTAGCTTCAGGGCCGCGCTACGACGCGATTGTTCACGGTATTGATGGCCACTATACGAGCAGTAATGCCAACCTTATCTTCGACGCTCAGTTGGTCATGAGTGATGTGGATAATCTGCAGGGGTATGGCGGCATGCTTGACTTGCTGTATGCGTCTAGCAATAACCTGCGGCATAAATTTGAACTAGATTATATGAATGAAAAAGTTAATTTCAGTGATCTTGGGTTTTTACGCCGTAATGATTACGCAAGTGCTCGTTACGTCATGAGCTATGAGAAGCAGAAGTTTAGTGAGTCGGTAACCAATTTCCGGACCACTGTGGTGCTTGAGAAGCAGCAAAATGTTACTAAGCAGCAATCGATCAGTAGTGGGATCTATTGGCGAGCATCGATGATACTTCCAGGCAGAAATTCGCTACGAACTGCTGTGGCCTATTTTCCGCGTCGATTTGAAGATCTTGATAGCCGTGGCAACGGCGCCTATAAGGTCGATGAAGGTGGCTGGGTTAACCTCAACATAGCAACGGATGCTGCATCGGTGACGAGCTATTCGGCAAGTATCGGTGCGGTGACGGAGGACCAGGGCGACTGGTCATACAATGGCAGTCTGGGCATCACTATTCGACCACTGGATACTGTCTCGATTGAAATAGACGCTCGGTACAAGCGTCGACATGGCTGGTTGGTTTATCAAGGCGCGCGCAATTTTGGGAGTTATGCGGCAACTGAGTGGCAACCTGGGATGAAGTTCAACTGGTTTGCGGCGCCCAATCATCAATTCCGTCTCTCTCTACAGTGGGTAGGCTTGCAGGCGCGAGAAACTGACTTTTGGGAAATACCTGAAGGTGATGGTCAGCTTGTGCCGGGTACGCGAACCAAAGCCAGTCATGACTTTACGGTGAGCCAGGTTACCGCTCAGGTTCGCTATCGTTGGGAAATAGCACCCCTGACAGACTTTTATCTCGTCTATAACTTGGGTAATGCCTTGCCGGATCAGGTTAATGCGGGCTTTAACCAGCTTTTTGACGATACCTTTAGGGAACCAACCATTAGCCGTCTGGTGGCAAAATTACGCTATCGCTTTGGTAACTAACTCAAGGTACATTTTGAGGGTGGGCGACCCGTCCCTGTTGAGCCCGATTGGGCTGGAGTAATACCAATGGCAGCTAGTCAGCCTTTTGAAGGGATTAAAGTCCTAGAGTTCGGTCAGTTTGTTGCCGTGCCGTTTTGTGGCCAACTGTTCGCAGAAGGTGGGGCAGAAGTCATCAAAGTGGAATCTCCAGAAGGCGACCCGAATCGCCATATGGGTGAAATTGTTGCTTTTGAATCACGTATTTTCATTTCGCGGAATCGTGGCAAGCATACCCTGCCGTTAAAGCTCAGTGACGCCAATGCCAAACCAGTCATTGATGCGCTGCTGAGTTGGGCTGATGTGGTGCTGATGAATTTCAGGCCAGGTCTGGCGGCGAAGATGGGTATCGATGCCGAGAGGTTGCTGCAGCGTTTTCCTCGACTGATCATTGGCGAAGTCACGCCCTTTGGTAAGCTGGGGCCCGATGCCGATCTTTCGGCCATGGATATTGTGGTTCAAGCCCGGAGTGGTCTGATGGCGGCCATGGGACGCGTGGTAGATGGCCGGCCTGCACCAGGAGAGCCAGTAATTTCTGACTATATGGCAGCGACGTCCCTGGCTTTTGGTGTCGCTTCAGCATTGTTTCGTCGTGAACGTACGGGTAAAGGCGGTATTGTGGATGTCAGCCTGATGCAATCGGCGATGACGCTGGCGAACAATCAGTTCATTCGGTCTGAAGATCTTGATCAGGCCAGGCATCAAGAGATCATTGCCAAGATTGCTCAACAACGGATCGATGGCGCAACTTTTGAGGCTCAGCGCGCGAGTGTATCGTCGGCGAGGATGCTGGCACTAACAGCGATCTATTTTCGAACCTTTGACACTCAGGATGGCTGTATCGCAATTGCCTGTGCGAGCCGGGGGTTACAAGAACGGTTTTCGAAAGCGTTGGGCTTCGCTGATCGCTATGCTGGTATCAGTCAGGCTGACCCCATTGATGAGCAATACTACCCAACCTTACAAACTGAGGTAGAGGGGCTGATGCGTGCCCAAACGAGTCAATGCTGGATAGATAGTTTGCAGGCGGCGGGCGTTCCTGTGTCGACTGTAAAATTCCCAGTAGAATTGTTTGAAGACCCGCAAGCAGCTGCAAATGAGATGTTTTACGTCCTCCAACATCCCACCGCAGGCACTTTTCGAGCCTTGTCACCGCCGGTAAAACTCAATGATGATGGCTTTCAAGCACAGCCAGCCACCGCACCCTTCGCGACTGAAACCCGAGTGCTGTTAACGAGCTTGGGCTTAGTCGATGATCAGATCGATGAGCTCGTAGAGCAAGGGGTCACGATTGAGCGGTCGCGGTAGACGTAATCCGCTGAGCCGTTGAGCACAAGCAGCACGTAGCATCACGGTGCACTGCATGTTGTGCATGACCAGGGGCCGCGTTACAGACTATCCAGCTTAGGCTCGCGTTGAACCACAGCAAAAGACGTGAGTGCTGGCATTGCCGCTTGCAGATGCATTTCTGTTGCTTGTAGAGCCGTCATCTGTACACATAAAGCCTGCGCCTGAACCTCCAGTTTGGCTGTCTTCGCTCTGATGTTGGTCTCTAGCTCCTCGCTCAAATTTTCCATACGCCTGCTGAAACCGTCGAGGCGCGCTTCGAGGTCGCCATCACCAGAGGTCATGGATTGACCGAGGTTCATAAGGACAGCGCCAGTGACTGACGCAAGAAACCTCGGTTTGAGATCGTCGATGGCCCGGTCCATGCCGGAGTTCAGCATTTGAGTCGTGTTGCCGTTGAGCTGGACAGCTTGCTGATTGCGGCTGAGGTGAGTGTCGATATCAGCTCGAATTGTTGCCATTGCGGCGGTGAGGCTTGCGGGAGGTGGTGTGCCGGCGATACTCGAAAAAATCTCTGTGACAGCCGCTAATCCAATCTCTATGCCATCCAGGGCGATGTCGACGATGGCGGGAACCGTGGTTCGTAGATGTTGGTTGTAGTTGGCGATCAATGTTTTTTGGCGCTCATTGACCATGATCGGCTGGTCATCGATGAAGACCTGATTGTCGCGGGTCATGTTAAGACGGTTGCCCGCGGTATTAGTCAGTACGAGGTTGTCTGGGTTGACGGTGATGTTACCGTCGAGCTGCCACTCGCAGAGACTAGGCTCACTTGCGTAAGCACTGGAGACGATGACGATCATTGATATATAACCGACGAGCATCGCCAATATGGCTTTTTTCATTTTGAGTCTTACCTTCGTATAAAGATGTCAGTGTAGGTAGAGCAATTTGCAGGCCAGGAAGTTAACCCCTTGATAAACAGGCAGCCTGCCAGCGGAGATAGTAAATTTCACGCGCAAAAAGTGATGAAATTGACCATGTTTTGGCGTTGTTTGCCGCGGTGGGCGGCCGATGCGCTAGCCGGTATTCGGCCCGACAGGCGCCGGACCCAGTTTGTTTATTGGCGGTCTTGGACCTCGACTGGATTGATGTTGAGCTCTGATATGACCTGCTTGACGCCTTTGACTTCCTGAGCAATTTTGATCGCGATTTGTTCCTGACTGGCGCTCGAGACTTTGCCTCGAAGTGTTACCACCTGCAGATAAGTGTCGACATTGATGTTGAGCGACTTAATGGCTCTCTCGCGAATCAATCGGGTCTTGATCGCCGCAGTAATCGTCGCGTCATCTGTGATTTGGCCAACGCTACGCTCGTCGTTGCCCATCATATAGCCTCCGGCAGCCGCGCCGCCGGCTACGACGGCGATGCAGCTTGAGAGCAGGGTGGTGGTCATGATTAGAACTAGTAGCGTGCGTGGCAAAGTCATCGAAAATTCCTAACGTTATTTGAGGCGTATATTAGGCCTTTCATGGGCTCTTGGGTACTGACTGCATCGTTGCGGGTTGGCTTGATGGGCCAACCTATAAAATTATTAGTGACTATTAAGCCAACCTTGCAGGTCAGGCAGCAAAGGGATGGGTACCGGACCTGAGGTCACTAGGTGGCTCCACCTCTGCGCTGCCATTGGTTGATTTCCGGCCAGCTGCCTGGCCCGCAGCATCCCCAGGTATGGCGCCGACATGACCGCCGGTCGAAACCGAACCTCATCGACGAGTCGGGCCGCGGTAGCTTTTGGCGTTGGGGTATTGGCCAACAGGAAGCTGATAGCCTGCTGTCGAGTCCAGTTAAGATGGTGCAACCCGGTATCAATCACGAGCATCGCTGCGAGTTCCGCATTCATGGCGAGCAAACCTAGGCGGTCCTGTGGTCGCTCATTGGCGGCATCCAGCGCCAGGTTGGTCAGGTACAGCGACCAACCAGAAATATACCCTGGGTCATCGTTGGTGCTCAATAATGTGGACAGACGTCGTGGCTGCTGGCGAACCAGGTGCATGCCAGGGATGGTGTGGTAATAGGTCCTGGCCGTGAGTTCATACCAGCTAGGCGATGACTCGCTGAAATTGATCACCATTTGCCCCAGCGTTTCACTGGGTTGCTGATATTCGATGGGCAGTGCGTATAGACTCATGGACGGTGGCGCGGCAATGATTTCAAGACTTGGCAGGGGTGTGTCGCTGGCCCAGAAGGGGGCGGCCTGCTGAATAGCGAATATCTGATCCATCACCGTTGACAAATATTGCTGTCTTGCCGCGTCGTCATTGTTGAGAACAACATCCTGGGTTGCACGCATCCGCTCATATAAGTTGTTGGTGCTACTCTCAGGATATAGATTTTGCCATTGAGCTATCAAGGCTTCTTGAATCTGTTTCAGTTCCACCAGGCCTAAAGCGTGAATCGTCTCGGCGGAGCGTTCATCGGCACTAAAGCGGCGCAGTCTATATTGATAATAGTCGGGCTCAGGTTGGGCGCTGGTAGTCGCGGAGTTGCAGTCGATATTGGCGTAAAAACGATTTATTGCAGGGGCGATAGAAGTCTGCAGGCTGACATCAAATTGATCTAGGTAGGTTTGCTGAAGTCGCTCAGGCAAGCCCATTTCTATTAATCGGTAACGTAACGTATCCTGGAGCGCGGCAGTTTCGCCGAGCGCTTTGACGCCATTTTTCATGGTTAGACATTCTGCCGCCGTCACATTTTCTTGCAGAATAGGTGCTTGTTGCAGCGAATGGGTGAGGCGAGAGGCTTGCGCTAACAAAGGCGCAAGCCCTGATTCGGGGTTGATGGGGTGGCTAGACAGCAATCGCAGTAGATCGACTTGAGGGCCATGATAGGGTGATAGGGCATGGTCTTGCGCCGCAAATCTGGCCTGCTGCTGGAGCATCAATTGGGTATAGCGCAGCAACTTCAGGCGTAATAAGCGCTCTGAGTCAAGCCGCTGGGTGTCAATGCTTGGGATGTGTTTGTGGTAATAATTGAGGATATTAAGCTTGTCGTTAATGACACCTGTCGCATTGAACTCAAACATCAGAATGTTATCCGGAATCTGTTCGAACTCTAACTGCAAGCGCGCCAGCAGCTCATCAACGATACTGTTTTCGAAATCCTGCAGAATACTCGAAGTCTCGTTACCAGGGCTGTTGTTGCGGGTGTCAGCCTGCAGAGTCGATGGCCCTAACGCTATTGCCAGCAGCAGGCACAGCGTCGTAGCGATGCGAATGCGGCGCTGTAGCCTTAGCAATAACATCCGCCATAGGCTATCGGCTGCCCTATTGAAACCGGGGCGAGATTTTTGAGTAGTGATAAGACGGGATCGTGTCATAGGTTTGTCGCGTGAGTGCTGTGAACTGGCAGTGCAGGTGGTCTGCGCTTGCCTATCTGCTGGTAAACGGCAGCAGAGCTTACCTACGGCGCCAGTCCAGCTTCGATGCTGTTGATCAGTTGGTTGAAATCAGCGATGGGTGTGGCTGTCGCCGCTAACAGGGATAGGCTGTCATCTCTGAAGGTTTGATTTGTAATCGCCTTCAAATTGACCAACAGATTCAGGCGAGAAGATTGGATGCAAGAGAGGAGTAAACTTGCGGCGATGCCGACATCGGTGATCAAATTTTTGTTGCCCCGGTCGCGCAGAGTGATTGCTGTGGAAAGCAGGGCGAGACAAGCTTTGAGCATCTCTGTTGGCGCAAGCGCGGCAGTTTCCAGGGCCTGCTGCAGAGCCACTTGTTTGCGTTGTTTCGCTGCCGAGTCGTTAGCGGGTAAGCCATAAGCAGCCATTACTTGGTTAAAACCAGCGATGTCCTGGTCCGCCAGGGCGAGAAAGTGCCGGCTACTTGTCTCGCACATAGCGATAATCGTCGGCAACGATAACGACTCGTCTTTACTGTATTGAGCCACCATGCCCAGCAGTGCTGCAGCTTGAGCGCCTGCAATGCCGGCGGCTGCGCCACCTCCTGGCGTGGAGCTTTTGCCGGCAAGTCGCTGCAAGTAAGTGTCAATAGACTGGTCGGCTAACATCCCTCAGGCTCCGTGAAAATTCTTGTACAAACGCACTGTATTCCGCATACACATGGCGACGGTCATGGGACCGACCTTCGGAATAAAAATATGAGTCTGGGGCTCGATATCATCGGCAAAATTCGGCACGCTGGAAAAGTTCAGACAGACCGTGCCGGGAAGAATTTCATCGCCGCGAACTTTTTCGAAGTGCTGGCTCGGTACGCCAGTAATGACGATATCGGAAGTCGCTAAGGCCGCCGACCGGGAAATGTCGACTTCAGCGGGCTTGGCATTGGTAAACAACAATGGCCCATTAATATCGAAGGAGTACACTTTGGCGCCATCGTTAGAAAGCATGACCGCTAATGGTCTGCCAATGACTTCACTGCGGTTGAATATGGTGACTGTTTTACCTGCGAGAGGGTGTTCATCTTGGGGGTCGCAAATGCCCGTTTCAGCCAGCATTTTGATGATGGCCAATGGTGTGCAGGGCAATAGTGCCTTTTTTAATGGGTCGCCGGGAACAGCGAGACGGTCGTTGGTGTAGAGCTTGTGAGTCCAGTATTGGCTGCCGGCCTCGATATCTTTGCGATAATCTACCAAATTGCGCAGGTAGCTGTCCTGTTCATTATGGAACACAGGGAAATAGATGAAAATGCCATGGACGTCCGGGCTGGCATTGAGGGCCAGAATTTCATGTTCCAAGTCGAGGCGTTCAATGTTGCGTAGGTCGTAATCGATGCCGATGGCATCGAACTTTTGTTGCGTCGCACGAGCATAAGCCAAGGAGGGTTTGTCGTGGCTGGCAATCAGGCCGACGACTTTAATCCGAGTCGAGATGCCCTCGACTTGCACTTTGACCTCTGCCACATACTTCTCTGCAACCCGTGCCGGGTCGAGTTGCAGGATTTTTTGTTGCTTGGATGATTTATTCACAGAGTGCTCCGAGCTTAGTCATCGTATTGGTGCTGCTGACGCGTGATCGAGCCAAGATACCCCTTGTGATGGCGCATGCCGTAGTCATGGGTCGTGAACCCCTTGAGTTCCATCAACGTCAGCGCTAACGCATCGCTGATAGCCTGCATGACAGCAATGCTGGCGCTGGGTGTTACCTGTAAGGGGCAGGGCTCAACAATATCACTGCCCATGTCCAGGACCAGTTCGCTGAGCTTACGTAGGGGCGAGTCGGGGTGGGAGGTGACACCGATAACACGGCTGACCCCAAGCTGACGGGCATTTTCCAGCATTTCGATCACCTCAATGGACTTGCCGCTAGTAGAGAAGGCGATGATGACATCGTCAGGATTAACCATGCCTAGATCACCATGACCTGCTTCAGCGGGGTGAACAAAAAATGCCGGTGTGCCGGTCGATGACAAGGTTGCGGAAAACTTGCTGGCGACGTATCCGGCCTTGCCGATTCCGGTGGTGATGACCTTGCCTGGGCAGGCAAGCAGCAGTTGTATTGCAGTCTCGAACTCATCCGTGATGTTGATTTGATTAATGGCCTCGGCCTCTTTCTGAATAATGAAGGCCATGCGCTCTTTGATATTCACGAATTTTTCACCACAGGATGACTACTTAGGGGGGGTGATTATACGCGATCAAAATGCGGGTGTGGGATGAATTATGGTGCTTTTGGTTAAATTTAGCGGCTTTCTCATGGCCACCTGCTGGAATGAACGCTGACTTCCTGGCGAGAAAGGTGAGGTGATGCCGCTTCGTGGCGCAGAATTAGATTTTTGTTGTCAAGGCGCCGCCGTTGGGTCCGCAGACCAATAAAATCCAGATTATTGGGCATTAGACGATCTGGTTGAGTCACCAGGGCCAGTTTGTCGTTTGCGAGGGATGGCGAGGGCTGGCCCGCCGTGAGCGAGCAAGGCAGAAGATTTCAGCGCTTAATACGTTTGAGGTTGATCTAGCACTTCCTTCGATGCGTACAAGGACCAATAGTGCTTAAGAGAGGCGAAATCTGTATGATCGCAGCCAGTAATAAAATGTCATTTGATGCTAATAAGGTGGTTATGCTAGCCGAGGCCAGATCAGATAATTGGAGCCAATTGCTCATGAAAGTGGGCGCCGATCGTGACAAGGCGGCCTTCGCCGTGTTGTTCGATCACTTTGCGCCACTTTTAAAGGGGTTCCTAATGAAGGGTTCGGCCTTAGGCCCTGAGCGCGCAGAAGAGCTGGCCCAGGAAACCATGATCAAGGTTTGGCGGAAGGCTGATAGTTTTAATGCCAGCAAGGCTTCTGCCAGCACTTGGATTTATACGATTGCGCGGAATTGCCGCATCGACTGGTTGCGCCGGGAAGCCAAGTCGAGCCGGGATATAGAGGCGGAAGATGTTTATGACTTCGGCGATGAAAACCCGTCATTCAACTCGCTAGTGCAAATGCGTAACCGGGATAAGATTCGGGAGAACCTAGCATTTTTGCCGCCGGAGCAGCTAGAGGTTTTGGCTAAAATTTACTTCGAAGGCAAGACTCACAGCGAGGTCTCCTTAGAGTTGGGCTTACCGCTAGGAACAGTTAAATCGAGAATACGACTGGCGTTGAACCGGTTACAGGTGCGGATGACCGCAGCGGAGGCCAGACAAGATGCCTGAGGTTAGACTTCACCCTAATACAGACGCGCTCCTAGATTATTCAGCAGGGAGTTTGAGTCCGGCGCAAGCTGTAGCGATCTCTGCCCATCTTTTTTACTGCCCCGGTTGTCAGGCAAAAACACGGACCCTGAATGCTATCGGCGGCAACTTACTCGCCAATACCGAAGCCGTCAGCGTGGCTGTGGATTGCCTAAGCGATGTGATGGCGCAGCTTGATACGGTGGATACCGCACTACCTGAGAAGCGTGAGATTAACAATGCAGCGCCTCAGGGTGACCGTTGGAAGAACTTGCCACCACTGGTGAAGGGACTGGTGCGTGATAGCGGCATTAGTTGGCGACACTTATCATCGTCCTTGCGAGTCGCCAGACTACCGGTAGGTGAGCGGCGCTTTGAGCTTGCCCTCCACCAAATCAAGGCGGGAGGCAGCGCGCCAGCCCATGATCATCGAGGTTTAGAGATTACGGTGGTGCTGCATGGTAGTTTCTCTGATGATGAGGGGGTTTATCACCAGGGCGATTACATCACCCGCGAACCCGGCCATATTCACACGCCGGTCGCCACGGCCAATACCGAGTGCGTTTGTTTATCGGTACTTGAGGCACCGATTCGGCTGGTGGGTCGATTCAGCCGTCTGTTTAACCCATTTCTGTCGTTTATGCCTGTCTGACCTTCCCCTCCTTTCCTTTCCCGACTAAATGCGGTTCAATCTGAGGGTTATTCATCAGATGGAGAGGCTTATGGCGGCAAAAAAAGGGTCGGGGACAGAGATTATCCGGGCATTCTGCGCTTGTTGGTCGACACTGGACGCCGCCGTGTTAGCCAACTATTTCACCGAAGATGGTACCTACTACAATATGCCGTCAGTGCCCATCCAGGGGCGGGCCAATATCGAACAATTCATTGCTGCGTTTTCTGCCAGCTGGACCAAGACTGATTGGGAAATTCTGCATATCCTAGAGCAAGATAATGTCGTGATTGCTGAGCGGGTCGATCGTATTATGTTGGGCGATAGGGCTGTTGAGTTGCCCTGCTGCGGGGTCTTCGAGCTGGAACACGGCAAGATCAAAGTCTGGCGCGACTATTTTGACCTGAATACCTATATGAAGGCGCTGGGGTAAGACGGACGCCTTGGCTTTGCGTCAGCTGGCGCACAGCCAAGGGCTGACTCAGCTGTGCTTGCCGATTTGCCACCCGGAGGCGCTGAGGGCGTCGCTCGCAAAACTAGCCGCGGTTGGTTCAAGGCGGGTGGCCATCGTGTCATTCCAGCGGTTCAGGAAGCCGAACAGGGATATGACACCGACGATTTCAACCACCTCACGCTCGCTAAAATGCGCCTTGAGGTCGTCCATATGGACTGTCTCCACGCCATTAGGCACAGTGCCGCCGTGCAGTGCGACGCGCAAAGCTGCCCGCTCGGCGACTGAGAACAGGTCTGACTGATCGAACTCGAAGGCGTTACTCATCTTTTCCTGAGAAATGCCGCGTTTTACCGCGTTGTGTGAAGTATGCGCCTGACAATAGCGGCAGCCAGCAGCGTTGCTGGTGACATAAGCGACCAGCTGCTTGAGACCGGGATCGACCTGTCCCGTATTCAATACCGTGCTTGCCAGTGCCGTGAATTGACTGAGGAGTTCTGGCCAGTGCGCCATGGCGTAAAAGCTGGTTGGCACAAATCCCATACCCGCTTCCACGGATTGAAATAAAGGCTCGAAGTCGGCAAGTTGATCGCGGGGTACAGAGTCGATATGGGCCATGGTTGAGCTCCTTTGGGGTCGTGGGCAATGCCCAGGTTCAATAAAAAGCCTAATCCATCAGATGACAGGATACCAGATGACTCTTGTCTGTCATCGGCGAGTCGAGATGTGGAATGTCTTGGCTGCAACGGGACATGGCGCTGGGGCATCGAGGATGAAAAGTGCAGCCCGATGGCGGCGCAATAGGTGACGGCACATCACCGCTGATAATTTGGCGTTGTACCTTGCGATGGGGATCCGGCACAGGTATCGCGGCAATGAGTGATTGAGTATAGGGATGTTGAGCGTTTCGATAAATTTCTTCGCTGCGGCCGCTCTCAACAATTTTGCCCAGGTACATGATCGCGATCCGGTCCGAGATATGTTTTACAACCGCCAGATCATGGGCGATAAACAGATACGACAAATTGAACTCTTGTTGTAGCTCGATCAAGAGATTGAGTATCTGGCTCTGAATCGAGACATCCAGGGCCGAGACAGGCTCATCGCAGATCACGAGTTTGGGGTTCAGGGCGAGCGCTCGGGCGATGCCAATCCGCTGGCGTTGACCGCCTGAAAATTCGAATGGATAACGGGTGACTGAGCGCGCCGGTAACCCGACGATATTCAGCAACTCCAGAACGCGCTTGGCCCGCGATGCTCGATCGCCGATGTTCTGGACAATCAGTGGTTCCTGAATGATGTCGCCCACCGTATGCCTCGAATTTAATGACTCCATAGGATCCTGGAATATCATCTGAATATGTTGCCGCTGGGGCTTCAAGGCATTACTACCGAGATGCGTGATGTCCTGATCGCGAAATTCTATGCTGCCGGCTGTGGGCTGATAGAGTCGGGTGATGCAGCGCCCCAGCGTTGACTTGCCGCAGCCTGACTCGCCAACCAGACCGAGAGTTTCGCCGGGTGCAATATCCAGTGACACGCCATCGACGGCCTTGTTGAATTTGCTGGCGCGAAGAAAAATGCCTTCTTTGACGGGGAAGTGCATCTTCAGATCACGAACTTTTAACAGTGATTCACTCATAGGTCTTGCCACCGAAAACAGCTCACTTCATGGCTGGTCGAAACCTGTTCGATCAAGGGTGAGGCGTGGGTGCATGAAGGTTGCGAATGTGGGCAACGGTTTTCGAAACGACAACCCTGCGGCAGATCGAGGAGCCCCGGTACCATGCCGTCAATCACGCTGAGCTTGGCTTTGGGAATAGTGTCGAGGCGCGGAATCGACGCCAACAGGCCCCGCGTATAAGGGTGCGCGGGATTGTCGAACAGATCATAGACTGAGCCCTTCTCCACAACCTTGCCAGCATACATGACCACGACATGATCACAGGTCTCGGCAATGACGCCGAGATCATGGGTGATCAAAATGACTGACATACCAAGGTCGGACTGCAGCTCTTTAATCAGCTCCAAAATCTGCGCCTGAATGGTCACGTCAAGGGCCGTGGTGGGTTCATCGGCGATCAACAGCGATGGATTGCAGGCCAGGGCGATGGCGATGACGACTCGCTGGCGCATACCCCCGGATAATTGATGGGGATATTCACCCATGCGGATATCGGGAGAGGGAATGCCCACTCTATCCAGGATTTTCACCGCTTCCTGAATGGCTTGTTGTGCTGTGTAATTTCGATGCAACAGCAACACTTCGGTGATTTGTCGGCCAATAGTATGCACCGGGTTGAGCGCTGTCATGGGTTCCTGGAACACCATGCTGATATCGGCGCCGCGAATTTTCTGCATCTCGGTCAAGGGCAATTGGGTCAGATCACGGCCCTTGAACAGGACTTCGCCATCGGTGATTTTACCCATAGGTTGCGGCAATAAGCGCATGATCGACAAGGCTGTGACACTCTTGCCGCAGCCAGACTCGCCGACAATGCCCAGTGTTTCGCCCGCAAGCGCGGCAAAACTGACGTCATCGATGGCGCGGACGACCCCCTCATCGGTATCGAATTCGGTGACCAGGTGACTGACTTCCAGCAATGCTTCAGACATGGATTGAGTCCCTTTGGAAATAGTCACCCAAGATCATTTATATTGATCAAAAGTGCGGATTGCCGGGCCGAATGAGGTATCGGTTTTTTGGGCTTCCATCGTTTCGGCGCGCATTACTGGGTCTATCCAGTGCACATGATACTGGGTAGCCGAGCCCGAATGTTTATGGTTGAAAAATTCCGGGTAGCGGACCCAGCGCCAGTGGCCGAGGCGGTAAAATGGCTGATAAAAACCGGGAACGAAAGAGCCGTAGTCGTGATGCATCTCAGTCATCTTGTGTGCCAGACTGATCATTTCTGCCCTATCCGATGCGGCCCGATAAGCGTCAATCAGCTTGTCCATTTCAAATATGGCGATGGCTTCAAGATTATTCGTCTGGGTTTTTAACTTGCGGACTGGATTGACACTGCCGTCCTCAAGGAACGCATCGTCATAGGCATTATCGGAGTGATAGGTTTCCCAGAAACGCGGATACATTTCGAGCGAGGTGTTGAACGCAGAGAAATGAATGTCGTGCTGTTTTTCCTGCACCTTTTTCCAGCCCGCTGTACCGTCCAGAATTTCAACTCGTAGTTCAAGTCCGGTTTTTAATGCCTCTTCCTTCAAGATGGTGATGACATCTTTGAGGTTCTCGTAACCGGAAGACAGGGTGAATGCCAACTTCTGTCCCTGAGCATTGATGAGAATGCCGTTCTCATCACGTTCGGTGAAGCCAGCCTTGGCGAAATGGGCCAGGGCCTTATCGATATCAAATTCTCTGGCTCTCAGTGTCGGGTGGCTGAATTCACCATAACCGTCTGAGGAGGTCTGCAGCCGGGAGTAGTCGCCACGGAAAAATCGATCTATCACAAGTTGCCAATTGATCGCGTAATTGATGCCTATGCGGACATCCTGATTGTCGAGCAAGGGTTTCGATGTATTGAGCCAGAGGCCATAGGTGGGTCTTGGCTTCTGATTATAGAAGACCGACTTTTGGATATAGCCATGTTCCACATCGACGTCTGTGTTCGGCAATTTATCGTACCAGTACTCTGCCAAGTTAAGACCGAACTGATCGATGTCGCCTTTTTTAAAGGCCTCGAATACCTTGGAAGAATCTCGAATGACCGTCAGTTGAATTTTGTCGAGGTTGTAGCGGTTTTTCCAAAATTTATTGTCGAGCGCCCACCAGTCCTTCAATCTCGTCAGGGCAATAGAGGTCCCTTTTTTGATGTCCTTGTCCTTGATGATGTAAGGGCCGGTGGTAGGTTGGAAGCGCCACTGATAGCGGTCGACGTAGTCATCCCCAAGTTCTTGGTAGAAGTGGCGAGGCATGGGTCGCAGCTCAAGTACCCGAGAATCCATATCAGGCTTTGCCTCTGGGATGGTGATGGAGAAGGTCAGATCATCGTACTGGGTAATATTCGTATATTGGGTGCTGTACCAGTTCTTGTACCAGGGTGCGACGATATAGTCGGATTGAAAGATGAAAAACATGAACATGAAATCTTCCGCTGTCACGGGTTCGCCGTCAGACCAGCGGGCATTGGGGTTCAATTTGGCGTAAATCGTTCTACTCTCGGTATCCACTGCCCAGGATTCGGCCAGCGCGGGGTAGAATTCGAATTTGTCAGGGTGTCGATGGGCCAGTCCCAGGCTGGTGTAGTCGAGGATCCAGGGGCGAAAAGAGCCGTTAGAATCGGGTCCGGCAGTGCGTAGGGTTCTCGGAAAATCTTGAATTTGGCTGTATTCAGTCCCACCCTTAATGGCCTGGTCAGAGCCGATTTCGGGTAAGTTCATGCCGTCTTGCCAGTCTAAATCAGCGGGTAAATCGGCCAGGGTCTTGAAACTAAAAAAGTCTGGCCGCGCGGCGTAGTAGTCCTTCACTTCCTGACGATTATCGGGGGCTAGTGTCGCGTTCGTAGACGGAGACTCTTCAGCGCCACCGCAGGCACTGAGGAGAAAACCAAGCAAGAGCACGCCAAAAAGGTGTCGACTGGTAGTGATGTGCATAGTTAACCTCGATTAATGATAGCCGTTACAATGGACTGATTATTTGTAAACCGTAAATTTCTTTGGATCAAAGGATTCCCGCACTGCTTCGCCGATAAATGTGACCAGAGTCAATAAGGTGACCAGGGTCAGAAATGCGGATGTAACGATCCACGGCGCTGTACGCAGGTTCGCGGTGCCCTGTTTGAGCAGTTCGCCCAGGCTTGGCGTCGGTGCAGGCAGACCGAAGCCCAGGAAGTCCAGGGCGGTAATCGCGCCGATGGCGCCAACAATGGTGAATGGCATATAAGTCACGAGGGTTGACATGACGTTCGGTAGAATATGGTTAAAGATGATTCGACTATGGCTGGCGCCGATAATGCGCGCAGCAGATATGTAGTCTCGGGTCTTTTCTTTGTAGGTTTCGGTGCGCATGTAATAGGTCATTCCAGGCCAGGAAAATAGCACCATCACGGTCAATAAAATGCCGATCCGCGTGGCAACGGCGAAGGTTGACGGTATCACCGAAAACACGATGATGACGGTATACAGAAACGGAATATTTGACCAGATTTCAATCAAACGCTGGAAAATGAGATCGAAGACCCCGCCAAAGTAACCCATTGCGCAGCCGATACTGATGCCAATCACGTAAACCCAGACCATGAAAGCGATGGAAAACATTAAGGCGATACGAGTGCCGTAAAAGAGGCGGGCTAATATGTCGCGACTCGTGGTATCCGTCCCCAGGTAGTGCTTAAGTTCGAGCGAGGGTGGCAGTGGTTTGTAGATGCCGCCAGGCGCATGGTTCTCAAAGGCGCTGTAGGGAATCAGCGGCATGATCACAAAATCGCCGTTGTCAGCCTGCTCAAAT
>Ga0209119_1001388_pt1 | contig 23902 bp, 25 predicted proteins | sample COG_03_FD_184747 | JGI IMG/M metagenome (GOLD analysis project Ga0209119, IMG submission 184747) | Pelagic Microbial community sample from North Sea - COGITO 998_met_03 (SPAdes) (version 2) | ecosystem: Environmental > Aquatic > Marine > Neritic zone/Coastal water | place: Helgoland, sampling... | reverse complement strand
TTTAATGATAAAGAATACCAACATACTTTATCTAAATTTTTCTCTAATATAGGAATGGCATTCGGGTTCCCCGATAAAGAACTCCAAACCACTTTATCTAAATTTTTCTCTAATAGATGTATGGCATTCGGGTTTTCTGATAACCATTCCCATTTTATTTTATCTAAATTTTTTTCTAATATAGGAATGGCATTCGGGTTTAATGATAAAGACCACCAATTTATTTTATCTAAATTTTTCTCTAATAGATGTATGGCATTTGGGTTTTCTGATAAAGAACTCCAATTTATTTTATCTAAATTTTTATCTAATATAGGAATGGCATTTGGGTTTTCTGATAAAGAATACCAATCAACTTTATCTAAATTTTGCGCTAACAGATGTATGGCATTCAGGTTTTTTGATAATTGCTCCATGTCAAGTTTACTTTCATCAACCCAGTCTAATAGTATATAGGCACCAATATACGCCGCAATAATATCTTTCAAACAGTTAGGTAAATCCATTATTAATCGCGTAGTTTATTATATTTTCCTGTTTTATAAATTCAATCTTAATATAAGTAAATTTAATGAAAATTGAAAATAATTATGAATCTTATATCACCACCAAATTGTCTTCTAAAAGGTATTACGATTTATAAATTATAATGCTAAATGCATTTGTTACATTAATTATGGGAGCACCGCACTATATTTATGGTGCGATTGCCATGGCACACTCATTAAGAAAAACTGGAACTAAGCATAAAATTGTATGTATGGTAACCGCTGATATATTTAATATGTATGAAAGTATATTAAAAACTATATTTGATGATGTGACAGTGGTTTCATATTTAAAATATGAAACTAATGTATTAAAAACAAAAAAACAAGAAGAAATTTATTCCGACTGGAAAGATGTGAGTTACACAAAATGGCAATCCTTAAATTTAACTAAATATAATAAAATTTGTTTATTAGATGCCGATTTAATAATTCAAAAAAATATAGACCATTTATTTATGCTAAGGGCACCCGCTGGTAGATTTGGTAATAACTGGGATTCCTTTGTGAATTATTATGATGAATTTAAACACGGCTGTGCTATTCATCATAATAGTATTCTAAAAGGTATGAATAATGGATATCTTGTCAATGGGCATTGTATTATACTAGAGCCATGCGTGGACATTTATAAAAAATTTATGAATTTTATGAGTTCCGGTCATTATAAAAAACCACATAAATGTTTAGCAATGGTTGATGAATATGCATTAGTCAATTTTATGATACAAAATGGCAAACAATGGACCCAAATTGGACCCGAATATAATTGTATTCCGTGGAAATGTAAAATATCAAATATACATATATTACATTACTTTAATAAACAAAAATGCTGGCAGATGAAACGAGGTGAGTGGTCCGATATAAAGATTTGGTATTCTGTCTGGGATTCTGCGTGCGAAGCGTATCCTGAAATTATGAAAACCGTTGATAAGATATAGGCATACATTTATTGGTGTTAATACATTTTTTTAATTATTATTTATTCGGATTTATATAAATTAGCTCGATGGGCACAAACAGACGCTTCGATCCATAAAAACATCTAAATCTTTGATTGACGATTGGCGATTGAATCTGCGACGAATCAAATGGAATTGAAAATGTCGTAGAATTTATTTTAGTAATCAAGTGTCCATTAACGGAATTTATACTATGTTTTATATTTTCATTAATAACAGTTTGATTAATTAGAATTGGATTTAATGGTAAAACATCAAATCCAGTAAAATAGACTCTATCTCCATTTTGTAGGTTATGATTTTTTTCTGTTGTGATTTGGGATGATGGTGATGCTATAAAGTAATCAATTGTTACCCAATCCCTGTCGTTGTTAAATGTGATGAGTTCAAGTGGGTTGCCAAATGATACGGTTAATGTGCTAAGGGATGTTATGGGTTTTTCAAACCAAAAAAACCCGTTATATACATCAGCATCCAATGTAATAAAATCAGAATCAATTGTCGCATTCATCATAAAATGAAACTTCCTATTTTCATGTGCGATGAACGACTGTGCTGATAATTCCTCTATAAATACGCTAATTTTCGCGTATTTGTTATCGGCACTTGGTGCGTATGGAATTCTAAATGGGTATATTCTCAATCCAATAATATCTCGCACGTTGCCAATCACATTTACTGATCCATTTATTGTGATTTGTGATTTTTGTATATAATTCCATTGGAATTTAGAAATATTTTCAACGGATTGTTCTAAAAATATTCGATACCTAGAATCAAGAAGAATATGATTTTTTTTATATTGACTTTTTGGATTTAAAATTCTTGCGGCCTCATCAGCAGTTGTCATACCCAATAAATTATTAATGTTAGACGAAAAACTTTCGCGTGATGCTGATACCTTTGTTTCATTAGGTGGTAGATTGTTGCCGCTATCTAATATGTCATCAGCGGACTGCCTTTCATCAAAACTCTTTATTATATTTGGATTATCATAAATACTATGTGTTGTCCCCGATTCACTAGAAATACCTATGGTTTCGCGTAAAATTTGATATGAATCGTCATTGAATGATTTTCCACATTTAAAACTGGAAAACTCATCAACTAATGTATCAATCATTATAGAGATTGTTTTTGCGTTATTTATAGGTGTTAGCAAACTGGGGTCTAATTTTTTAATGAAATTGATAACCTGTCGTTGCTCTCCCTTTTCTAATTGTCTTTTAAGTTTATTTGATACATGTTGTATTATATTTGTATAAAATGTATCAGTATTATATGGTCTTTTATAATTTAAATCACGGTATGAATTTTGAAACGATGACGCATAATCCATTATTAATGGTATAGTTTATATTATATATATATTAAGATTGAATTTAAAAAACAAGAATATATAAAAACCTACATCATTAATAATGGATTTACCCGACTGCCTGAAAGACATTATTGCGGCGTATATTGGTGAATATACTTTATTAGACTGGGTTGATGAAAGTAAACTTGATTGGTGTCAATTATCAAGAAATCAGAATGCCGTACATTTATTAGAGAAAAATTTAGATAAAGTGAATTGGGAATGGTTATCACAAAATCCAAATGCCATACATTTATTAGAGAAAAATTTAGATAAAGTTGATTGGTATTGGATGTCACAAAATCTATATGCCATACATCTTTTAGAGAAAAATTTAGATAACGTGGTTTGGAAACCCTTTTCGCGGAACCCAAATGCCATACATATACTAGAGAAAAATTTAGATAAAGTCGATTGGGTGTGGTTATCAGAAAACTCAAATGCAATTCCTATAGTGGAGAAAAATTTAGGTAAAGTTGATTGGAATTATTTATCGGAAAACTCAAATGCCATTCTTATATTAGAGAAAAATTTAGATAAAATAAATTGGAATCATTTGTCATTAAACCCAAATGCCATTCATCTATTGGAGAAAAATTTAGATAGATTAGATTGGTTTGGACTCTCTGGAAACCCGAATGCCATGCGTCTATTAGAGAAAAATTTAGATAAAGTAGATTGGAGGCAATTATCAAGAAATCCGAATTCCATGAATATATTAGAAAAAAATTTGGATAAAATAAGTTGGTGGCAATTATCAAGCAATCCAAGTATATTTAAACTTAAAAAATTCCCAAATTTCAATTAAAGTTGTTTCTAATTCACTAATATGACTTGTCTCGATCTAGTCTGTATAAATATATTCTTGTTTTTTAAAATTGAATTTATAACAGGAATATATAACAGACTACACGATTAATAATGGATTTACCTAACTGCCTGAAAGACATTATTGCAGAATATATTGGTGAATATACTTTATTAGACTGGGTTGACGAAAGTAAACTTGATTGGCGGCGATTATCACAAACCCCAAAGGCCATTAATTTATTAGAGAAAAATTTAGATAAAGTTGATTGGGGTGATCTATCAGAAAATCTGAATGCTATTCCTATATTAGAGAAAAATTTAGATAAAGTTGATTGGGAATGGTTATCATTAAACCCAAATGCCATTCCTATATTAGAGGAAAATTTAGATAAAGTTGAATGGTATTGGATGGCATTAAATCCGAATGCCATACATCTATTAGAGAAAAATTTAGATAAAGTGAATTGGAATTATTTATCAGAAAACCCGAATGCCATACATCTGTTAGAGCAAAATTTAGATAAAGTTGATTGGGGTTCTTTATCATATAATCCAAATGCCATCCATATATTAGAGAAAAATTTAGATAAAGTAGAGTGGATGCATTTATCAGAAAATCCAAGTGCCATTCTTATATTAGAGAAAAATTTAGATAAAATAAATTGGTATTGCCTATCAGGAAACCCGAATGCCATTCCTATACTAGAGAAAAATTTAGATAAGGCTAATTGGTATTGCTTATCAGGAAACCCGAATGCCATACATTTATTAGAGAAAAATTTAGATAAAGTTGATTGGGGACAATTATCAAGAAACCCAAATGCCATTCATATGTTAGAGAAAAATTTAGATAAAGTAGAATGGTGGTGGCTATCAGGTAATCCAAGTATATTTAAATTTAAAAAATTCCCAAATGCTATTTGAATTCGTTTATAATTTAATAATTTAACACATCGGTCTAGACTGTATAAATATATTCTTTTTTTTACATCAAAAATTGAATTTAAGAAACAGGAATATAAAAAACCTATACGATTGATAATGGATTTACCTAACTGTCTGAAAGACATTATTGCTGAATATATTGGTGACTATATACTATTAGACTGGGTTGATGAAAGTAAACTTAACTGGCGGCAATTATCACAAAACCCAAAGGCCATTAATTTATTAGAGAAAAATTTAGATAAAGTAGAATGGAAGCAATTATCGTGGAACTCAAATGCCATACATCTGTTAGAGAAAAATTTAGATAAAGTTGCTTGGTGGTGTATATCGGGAAACCTGAATACTATACATCTGTTAGAGAAAAATTTAGATAAAATAAATTGGCATTGCTTATCAGGAAACCCAAATGCCATACATTTATTAGAGAAAAATTTAGATAAAATAAATTGGTTTCATTTATCAGGAAATCCAAGTGCCATACATTTATTAGAGAAAAGCACAAATAAAGTACAATGGGATTGCCTATCAGAAAACCCAAATGCCATACATTTATTAGAGAAAAGCACAAATAAAGTACAATGGGATTGCCTATCAGAAAACCCAAATGCCATTCCTATATTAGAGAAAAATTTAGATAAAGTTGATTGGGGATCTTTATCAGAAAACCCAAATGCCATACATTTATTAGAGAAAAATTTAGATAAAATAAATTGGTTTCAATTATCAGGAAATCCAAGTGCCATACATTTATTAGAGAAAAATTTAGATAAAGTAGATTGGGATTGCCTATCACGAAATCCGAATGCTATACATATATTAGAGAAAAATTTAGATAAAGTTGAATGGGATTGCCTATCACGCAATCCGAATGCCATACATATATTAGAGAAAAATTTAGATAAAGTACACTGGAGGCAATTATCAAGAAACCCGAATGCCATACATCTATTAGAAAAAAATTTAGATAAAGTACAATGGTATCAATTATCAGGCAATCCGAATATATTTAAACTTAAAAAATTCCCAGAATTAAATTAAAGTCGTTTATAATTTAACACATATCAACCCAGACTGTATAAATACATTCTTGTTTTTTACACCAAAAATGAATTTAAGAAACAAGAATATATAATGGATTTACCTAACTGCCTGAAAGATATTATTGCGGAGTATATTGGTGAATATACTTTATTAGACTGGGTTGATGAAAGTAAACTTGATTGGGAATGGTTATCAGAAAACCCGAATTCCATACATATGTTAGAGAAAAATTTAGATAAAGTGAATTGGGAATGGTTATCGTGGAACCCAAATGCCAGTCATATATTAGAGAAAAATTTAGATAAAATAAATTGGTATCGCACATCAAAAAACCCGAATGCCATACATCTATTAGAGAAAAATTTAGATAAAATAAAATGGACGTGGTTATCAAAAAACCCAAATGCCATACATTTATTAGAGAAAAATTTAGATAAAATAAATTGGCATTGGTTATCACAAAATCCAAATGCCATTCCTATATTAGAGAAAAATTTAGATAAAATAAATTGGTATCAATTATCAGTAAACTCGAATGCCGTGTATTTATTAGAGAAAAATTTAGATAAAGTTGATTGGGTGTATGTATCTGGAAACCCGAATGCCATTCCTATATTAGAGAAAAATTTAGATAAAGTTGATTGGGTGTATGTATCTGGAAACCCGAATGCTATTCCTATATTAGAAAAAAATTTAGATAAAATAAAATGGGAATGGTTATCACGCAATCCGAATGCAATGCATATATTAGAGAAAAATTTAGATAAAGTAGAATGGCTGCAATTATCATTCAATCCAAGTGCCATACATTTATTAGAGAAAAACACAAATAAAGTACAATGGGATTGCCTATCAGAAAACCCAAATGCCATTCCTATATTAGAGAAAAATTTAGATAAAGTAGATTGGGGGCACTTATCAAGAAATCCAAGTATATTTAAACTTAAAAAATTCCCAGAATTAAATTAAAGTCGTTTCTAGTTAACTAATATACATCACATCGACCCAGACTGTATAAAAATATTTTTGTTTTTTACATCAAGATTGAATTTATAAAACAGGAAAATATAATAAACTACACGATTAATAATGGATTTACCTAACTGTTTGAAAGATATTATTGCGGCGTATATTGGTGCCTATATACTATTAGACTGGGTTGATGAAAGTAAACTTGACATGGAGCAATTATCAAAAAACCCGAATGCCATACATCTGTTAGAGCAAAATTTAGATAAAGTTGATTGGAAGCAATTATCGTGGAACCCGAATGCCATACATTTATTAGAGAAAAATTTAGATAAAATAAATTGGAGTTCTTTATCAGAAAACCCAAATGCCATACATCTATTAGAGAAAAATTTAGATAAAATAAATTGGTGGTCTTTATCAAAAAACCCGAATGCCATACATCTGTTAGAGCAAAATTTAGATAAAGTTGATTGGAAGCAATTATCGTGGAACCCGAATGCCATACATTTATTAGAGAAAAATTTAGATAAAGTGGTTTGGAGTTCTTTATCGGGGAACCCGAATGCCATTCCTATATTAGAGAAAAATTTAGATAAAGTATGTTGGTATTCTTTATCATTAAACCAACATGCCATTCATCTATTAGAGAAAAATTTAGATAAAGTATGTTGGTATTGCATATCAGGAAACCCAAATGCCATTCCGATATTAGAGAAAAATTTAGATAAAGTTTGTTGGAAGCAATTATCGTGGAACCCAAATGCCATTCATTTATTAGAACAAAATTTAAATAAAATAGAATGGGAATGGTTATCCAGCAACCCGAATGCCGCACATCTATTAGAGAAAAATTTAGATAAAATAAATTGGTATCAATTATCATTCAACCCGAGTACAATGTCTATATTAGAGAAAAATTTAGATAAAGTAGATTGGAGGCATTTATCAAGAAATCTAAATGCCATACATCTATTAGAGAAAAATTTAGATAAGATAAATTGGTATCAATTATCATTCAATCCGAATATATTTAAACTTAAAAAATTCCCCGATATCGAATTGCGTTATTTATAATTTACTAATAATAAAATTAAAACACATTATCTATATTTAGTTAACCACCCCAAATGATACTTTGGATATTAAAATAATCTAAACATAAGTTAATATGATTATATAATCCACTAAACATTTATATTAAGTTATGGCGAGGCGACCTGAATTTCACACCCACCCCACTCAAAGGGTATATGATGTATACGCGGAAATTTGTAACAGCGACCTCATTTTAAATAAGTCAATTAATGAAAAAAATATCATTGAGTTTCAACTACTTCTAAATAAGTCACAACCAGCCGATGGTGATTTAAATAACCGTTTATTGATTCAATATTTATATAGAAAAAATCCTACAAATTTTTGTAGATTTTTGATAAGATCAAAACTCAGTCATTTAATTTTATGGACCGAATCAAAATGTATTGTGCGTCATTTTGGATTAGGTGGCGTTGTATACATTAAGTGGAATGATAATAAATACGAATGTAGTTTACACAACAATGTAAATAATAATCTTGAAAATAATATTAGAGAACCCCAGTCATCCAAACAAAAGACTTATGTATCAAACAATCGAGATTTTGGCAATTATACAAATAGTCGCGGTCTAGATCAAAATTATAATTATAATCGTCGGTCTCATATTCATAATCAAAGTCGTGGTGATGTGCGATTGGATCATCGGCGAAATAATCGTGATGTGTATCGACACAGAGACGTACCAAAGGTTGAATGTGGATATGGAACTGAAAATACATTTTCAGTCCTGTCGGTCGCCGAACAAGAACAAGAACAAGAACGTGTTAATGGGATCGATAAACACTCCAATGCCAGTAGTAATACTACTGATGATGTGTGATACACACTTGATATAACATATAGTTCTTTAGTCAATACTTCTATATATATATGTCAGTTTCGCAAAAAATTATAATATATTTTTTTGTAAGATGTATTTTAAATCTTTATTATAATATATCGCATTTAGATTTGGATTTTGGTGAATTTGGTAATATAAGTTTGTCGCATAATTGTATTTTAAAGTATAATCAATGAATCATTATATTTAATCAAGTTTAATAAATGTCTATGTTAAACAATGAACAAAAACTTAATCAACAGGCCATTCAAATTTTTAATATTGCCGAAAAGCCCGTTATGGAATACATTGCTGAATTTTTAGAAGAAAGCCCGATCGTTGTTTTTAAAGATGAAATTTCAAAAGAATCGGATCCCTTAATTTTATTACCGATAAATGAATATAAGGAAAAAACATATCTTAAATTTACATTAAAAACTATTAATCGCAATGGCGATGATTTCGCAGAAAAATCATCGAAGCGAATATCAGATATTAATAATATTATTATGTATGATAATGTTAAAGAATCAGTCGGATTTTTACTGTATTGTATTAAATCAGTTTATCCTTCTATTCTTGCATCGAGTATGATTAATAATAAACCAATGGTTCATGTGGATTTAGAATTAAATGAAAGAGATTGGGTATTTTATCCTAAATTTAACCATGAATTATCAATTAAGAAAAAATTCTTGGAAGATTCATTGACAAGAATTTTATATATGAAAGAACAAAAAGAATCATTTCCTAAAGAAATGACATCTGAATTAGATACTGAATTTCAAAAAATTATTTTAATGTTAGAACAAGTAAAAAATGATCTTACACCAGAAATCTTGGAAACTGAAAAAAATATAAATATGTTGTATGAAAATAAACCGGTTATTGGTATATTTGTTGATGAAATAACAAAAACCCAATTACCTAAAAAAAAATATAATAACGATCAGTTAAAATTACAATCAGTTTCTGGTCAATCATACGAAGACCCGCATTAATTACAATTTGATGAATATGCCAAAATCAATTAAATTATTCAATGGTTAACGCAAAACAGCTCCGTAGCCAATCATATACTGGGTAGTATTGGTCACATAAATATAAACTAACTTCTGGAAATTCAATAATGTTCGTATAAAACAGTTGCCCCTTCATAATGATATGTGTCAAAATATTATTTTGTTTCTCCTCATCAATATAATGCAAACAAACACCGCCTAATGAGGCCTTTAATTCAGGTATAAATATTCGATTAATTATATCTAATAAAAATTCCATTTCTCGACTGGAAAAAACCCGTGTTAAATCTCGTGTAGTTAATTGTCGCTCGTCTCTTTCATACCATGAAATCCGAGAAATAATACTCCAAAATGATTTAACTAAGATACTATTTTCACGCCCATATGTTAAAACTGTATTTTCTTCGAGTGTTTTAAGTTCAGTATCTGGAAGTGGTTCAATTGAATTAGTGGTGTCGAATTGTTGACGACTATTATCTATTATATTAGTAAAATCTAGTGTCGTGCCTTTAACCGCTGTGCTCATTTTAATAATGTCATTAATATTTTTTTTCCAATCGATTAGAACTGGTCTGGTGGAATTTGTTATCGTCTGGTTACCAGACTTATATATTGCTAGATATCCATCTTTGCCGTATAATACTTTGCGACTCATTTAAATTTTGATTTAAATGTTTGTTATATAGTTTTATATAACAAATATTCAATTTTCAAATGAATATCGAACTTATAGTAGATAAATTAAATAAATTAGTTGACGATGAAATAGGAATACGCGTGAAAATAGCAGCTGAATATAATGAATCGTTGTCTAACTTACAGAAAGAAAGAATAATCCATATAAGAGAAGTAATAAATGAATACACATCGACATCCTTAAATTACACAGCTCCTCAAAATAGTCCAATAAACAAACTATCTGAAGACAATTTATACAATGCTAGTCAACCACCCAATCTTGAATTATCTGATGATTTTGGGTCGGACTCGCAAGATTTAATATGGGAAAGAATTAGAAAATCTCAATTGAATCAAGATCAGGTCGAACCACAAGCCGAAACAGATATTTTAGAAAATAATTTAGGGTTAGACGAAGACTTAAAAAAAAATACGAGCACTGTAATTAACGCACCCAAAATTAACGCACTATTTAAAGTTAACCCAACTGAACGAAAAAGGATTACACGTGAAATATTTACTCGAGCAATTGAAAATATGACTAAATTGCGTAAAATTGATGAATCGGTTAATGCTGATTTTGATAATTCTGTTCAAAAAGAGGCGGACCGATTATTAGATGTGTATTTAAAAACCCACTAAATATAAAAATATAGTATATAATAACAGATGTTTTCTATTTTTCGTAAAAAGGTCAAGTTTCTTAAAATTAAGAAACTTGTTAAGGACGCTCAGATCCCAACTAAAGGAACTCATATTTTACCAGAGACTTGGATAAAAGCTGGAACTAAACTTAGTGATGAAATGCCGCATAAATATGTAGTAATTTGGACACTTTCTATTTAAGTGTTGTGTATACTATTGAAAAAGATGCTGGTGTTATAGATCAAGATTATACAGATGAAATTAAAGGAAATTTACATAATCCCTCAAACAAAATATTTACAAGTATCGAAAATTATTGAAATGACATATAACCCAATGGAAGTAAAAGAGGCAATTGCGGATTTGGATGAGCTGATCTATTTTACGAACTTGTTGCCACTAATTTATATTTATTGTCCTTCTTTAAACTTAATTCAGGGTAGTATGAACTTTTCTTTATGTTATTGGATGATATTATTATTTTTTGAGCAATTTTTTCATCATAATTAATTCCGATATATTTATTTTTAAAACTAGTCGGCAATATTTTTTTTAATGATTTTATTGTCGATTTGACATTTGCGCATTTTTCATGAAACAATTTATCATCAATAACTTTTAAGTATTTTAATACTCTATACAACCACATATCGATCATTAAAAACCGAAGCTGCACAAATAAATTACCAACCTTTAATGAAATTTTATCATATTTTTTTGGTATATATGGAATGAGTTCATATTCACCGCAGTTGTATATATCTAAAAATTGTTTGTCAACTCCGTGACTGCCCTTTGTAGATGCCGATGTAAATGTTGGATACTTTATAAATAAAGTATATTTATAAATACGGGTATCTTTGGGTATGTATATTTTTTTCTTTTTGTAATAAATGCCATAATTTGTATATGATGCTAAGTAATTACAAATATTTTTATAGTCGTGTTCGATATCATTTTCTGATATTATTTGTATATTTTCAGAATCTGTTATATCTTTTTCTAACGATATTAATTTATGAGCCCAGTTGCCAATTAAAGCATAATTAGCATTATTTAAAAAGTTAAGCATTAATAATTTAATATTGTTAATATCTAAGTTTCGTTCATTTTTACATGATGTACATTTAACGGAACCGCCGCCGGTTGTGTCCTTATTAATAATAAAATTGTATAACAAATTTTCTTGTTGTAATAGATTATCCCATTCATCATAATAATTAGGTATGTATAACTTATGGTATACATCCATTAATTCAATCTCGGGTGGAAAATAATATAGATTATTTATTTCAATTGTATTAAATAAATTTGGTATTTTAATATTTTTGTAGCGCTCGATGTGATATAATTTGATTAAACCGCGCATGTTATACATTATTTCATATTCTTCATTTGGAATAATGGCACGCATCTGTACGAACTTACCAAATTTTTTATGTATGTTATTTGTTATCATAGTAGTTGTTCGTCTTGTGTGTGTCGTATAAATTACCATATTCTGCTCTAATTTAGATCCAAATTCCTTTTTTAAAATCACACATGGGTCACTTAAAATTATTATAGGGTCATTGGCAATTATTAACCGTGTTTCATTAAATATGTCTTTATATTTATCACGGTCTTCTTTAATTATATTTTGTTGTGCTTTATCTGAAACAACCTGAAAAAAATCAGTTTTAAGTAAGCTTTTAAACATATTAAATTTTTATGTAATAAAATCTTTCAAGTATATTATATCGCTGATTCTAAGTTTATTAAAAAAATTGAAATATTCATACTTATAGATAAATTTGGTCGAAATGTCTTGTGTGTCTTGTTTCGCTTTTCCCAACAAGTGCCCGCACTTCTGTTCTTCATGCTTCATACAAAGTGGTGTCATCACATGCCCACTCTGTGCTGAGGCAAAGTCGGAAGAAAAAAAAATCGAACCAAAAGGACCGCTCCGGGGTAGAGTCCGCCTTGAAAGAGTCACTTACACGGGGTATGGTGATGTGTCTTTTGACTGCCCGTCGTGTGGCTTGCGGTCAAAGACGTACTACAAGATACGCGGCAATCGGAAGCAAAGGCTTGTCGACGGGTCGGGTCAAGGTGTGTGCCATATCTTTACATGCAACTGTACTGATAGAACCACAGGGCTGTCTATTGAACAATCTCATATGATGGAATCAATGCTTGTCGCCGAAAACAGAGAGTGCTACTTTGGTGAGGGGTGCGGTGGATTTTCAGCGGTTGAAATGCGGAGACTGCTCCAAAAGGATGAGCCGCACTTGCCTTACACAAAGAATTCCCAGATTCCGCACCATTTGTCAGAACTTGCATGTGGTTTGCTTGGCGTTAAGCTAACGAATTACAGGGTTGTTCTGGGCTCTGTTGGGGACATTCCATACACCGAGGTCAATGATGTCAGACAGTAGATGAGAGTGCTACTTTGGTGAGGGGTGTGGTGGATTTTCGGCGGTTGAAATGCGGAGACTGTTCCAAAAGGATGAGCGTGCTTCATGGGGTGACGAGATACCCCATGAATTGGATAAAACCAATCAAAAAAATACCTAGGCACCAAGGATAAGCGTGTGTTAACTATAATTAGAATTTGCCACACTAGGTGTGGTCATAGCCAAATTCTATTTACAGATAACGGTTATAACTTCGGGGTAAAACTCGCTGTTATAATTTTTTTTTAAATGTATTTACATCTTTTCAATTATATGGCAGTTATTAGAATAATGTTGTTTTTGTAATATACTCACACTTCTGGTTGTTGCCCGTCTCTATCTGTTCTTTTTTGCGCTCCTTGTTGTGTCTGTGTTTGTCTGCTATATAATATATATACAACGACAATGAATAAAATAGCATATAGTATATTATTATCGATGCCCGTTATATACTGAGTCTTAGCGATTGGGGCATATTCCCAATCTGGTCTAGGTTTAACACATTTAGCATCGAATTTCACTACTGGTATATTTCCACTTATTATGTTACCGGATGATGAAAGGTGTGCCGACTGAAGATATTGATCCTTACCGCATGATGTTTGATAAGATATTGTTGGAAACCCCGAATAAGAACTATTGTCGTCAATAATGATAACTGTCTCATACACTTTTTTCAATCCGTCCCATGACTGTGTTATGAATTTAAATTCAATACCCAGTGTATTAGATGCCTGAGTTTGTATTTTACATTTTACATTCGTTAAAAAATACCCATTGTCAAATTTAACGGACTTGGCATTTGATGATTTAACTATTTCCATTTTCTCTATCGTGTTTAATGCGGTTAATGATACATCTATAGGTTTAAACGTGTATTCTGATGTCTTACCATAAGGACTTACGTAATGACCAATGACAATTTCATGTTTTAACATTTCTAAATATTGATTTATTGACCCCATATATCGAGTACGGACCTCTTCCTGATTGCGCGCAAATAAATCAATTATCTTATCTAAAATTAATTGAATGCTAAATTTTTGTAAATCTACAACAACACCGGAAATGTATTTATCAGTTTCAAACTTTGATGAAAAGTTAAAGTCAAATAATTTCATTATCTGACATTGCCACGAATTTCGAATTAGTAAAAAGGGTATCCAATACGGGAGGGAGCGGTCGCATAGAAAGTTGCCGCAATTGTTCAGGTGTGTATTTAATGATTTGAACACTTGCTTGAATATCATCTTCAAGTCGTTGTATAAGTTGTTGTTCTGTAATTTGTTGTGGCATAATTTTAGGTGTACTATATATTGTTTTTATTTTTATTATTTTTATTGACGGAAAAATCAGTAGGCACACTTCTTGAAATATTTAAAGCGGTAGTTTCTTTATTGGTATTATTTAACTTAATATTCATAGGTTCGCTTGGTAAATTTGAAACCCCTGAATCTGATAAACTACGCTCACATCCGAAAAATCCCAACTGATTTATATGCGAATATGTGATAGATGCCTTTAATATTTCAGTATGTAAAATACTTGGTATGAATTTTAATAATGTTCTATATTGTGGAATAACTAAATCATGCTCCAGACATTCTAATAAACTAACTATTTTTAAATAATCTTTATATGTTCCAATTAAATTGCGAATTCCAGTCAAAGATTCTTTTAATTTTTCTGTTAGCGAAACTAACATTGTCATTTTTTTACGCTTGCGTGTTTCACTTTGCTCGGTATCTATGTTATACATTAATTGATCGCTAAATGAATTAATTTCTCTATATAAATTAATTAAATATTTTGTAGCACTTTCTTTGTTGTCGCCACACACCTTCCTATACATCCACCCAAACAGACCGCCGTAATAAATATTTAGATCATTTTTGGTAGTATCTAACCGCCCGTTCACTGGGATTTTTGAAATTAATCGCAGTCTTGTTAAATACGTGTGAAGAATATTTTCCATAGTATACATTAAATGTATAATAAAAAAAATATAATATTTAAGTAATATTTAAACTAAATCATTTATGAATGTACAACTGAAATCCAGATTGTAAAAATTGTAAAATAAAATACTGCCAATTACTTGGTGAAAAAATTGTTTCGGCACCATCCAAAAGAAATTTTATATTTTCTGGATCTTTAGGTTCTATATTAATAATGGATACCTTTCCAATCCATAACGGTTGTTTATTATTAATTTGCAGGTATAAAGAGTGGTTATAATCACACCAACTATAAAACTCTAAAATATTTAGTCCCTTAATTAAAAATACACTCCCAAGCAAAGACTCAACTGGTAAATCATTTTCTGTACTATTTTTATTAAATTTAGTTAGTTTAAGCTTTCGGTGTTTAATGAATATTTCCGGATTTGATTGAATTTTTTTTTGGTTATTTATGTCAAACATAAGTCGTTTGATAAGTTTTGGCATTTTAATTTATGTAATATGGGATTCTTTTGTTGTATTTTTAAAAAAAAATTATTATATTACATTATACCACATTACATTACATAAATTAAAATATTTTACTCAGAGCATTCTTCCGCAATATCGTCATCATTATTAACATCAGCGGCATCATTTTCATCCATCATCTTTTGGCGAACCTTGGTTTTCTGAGCCTTGGTTAAGTTCTTATAAAGTAGTGAGGCATGAGCTTTACTTTTGGCAACTCCTTTTTTATCAGATAACTCGTCGGCATGTTCTTCAAACAGAGCCTCCGCTTGTTTTTCTTCTAAAATACCTACAAAGAAATTCTGGTCTTCGGTATATTTATATTTAAAATATGTCATAATATTTCTGATGACTTTATTACCATCACTTTTAGATTCCACTTTTGTAGCATTGACTGATTTCTTTTTAGGTGGTTCATCCACTGGTTGATCAGGAGTTGGTTTTTTAACCTGTGTTAATTTAGGTTTTTTAATACCGGCGTTTAACACTTCATCAAATTTTTTACTCATGTCTTCCACGCGTTGATAAATAGTATTAACTAATTCCAGAATCATTTTTGTATCCGACTTCATTTCAGTTAATGATTTTGTGTTTTTTGTAACTTCATTTACAATTCCCGATAAAGATCCTTGCATAGAACTTTCAGATGACATGATTTATAATTTATATGATTTATTCAGTTTAGTATGTTTTTTAAATTATAAAATTCAATTTTCATTTATTGTAGTTTAGTAATTCCGCCCATATCCGTGCTTACCCGAATACACGGATTGTTCTCTAGGATATGTTAAGAATTGCTCGTCGTATATATTACCACCTCCATAGTATCCATCCTTTACATTTAAAAAAGTCGCCTTTTCTCTTTTTTCTAAATCATTGATATTCATATAGAATCCCTCGGTGATAAATTTGTCAAAAACACCCAAAACATATAAGAGTGCTATAACAACTAAAATAACCGCGACCATATTAACTTCATAACCAGTGGGGCAAAAACACCCTCCGGTAATGTTAGTGTCACCCCCATAAGTCATAATAGGTGATAATTCAGAGTGTTTCATTTTATTTATTATATAATAATAATGTTATTCTTGCTAAAAAAAATTATTAAATAAGTTTATTTATTGTTCTATTATGCTTCATCTAAATTGATGTCTGCTATCATGTCTTTAACAACATCTTCTCGAACACTCTCATATATATATGGAGTGAGATGGCGTCTAATACCAACATTCATTGTTTCCATTTCTTGCATAAATAGTTTAGAACTCCAGCTCGTCGGCACCGCTGAAATATCAGCATTATCTTTACAATATTTACATTTGTAAATATTTTTTTTTGTATTAACTACGGCCGCCTTGCCACATCTACAAATATATTCAGTAAATCCGTCTGAATGATCAAAGAACTTTTCCTGTAGGAACTTTGCGGCACCATGTGAGCATAATACATCACGCTCCATCTCGCCAATACGAATACCACCACTTGACGCCTTACCATCCAAAGGTTGTCGTGATATAACATCAGACGGGCCTTGACTGATGCTATACACAGCATCAACTACAAACTTTTGTAATCTTTGATAATATGTCGGACCCATGAAAATCATACAGTCAATATATTCGCCCGTTAATCCACTATATAATCTATGGTATCCATGCCTATTCATTCCTATCTTTTCAAGTCCGTCAGCCATAGATTCAACATCTACGTATTTAAACATAGTCGCATCTGTATGAGTTCCAGTAGCAGCACACCAATTGCCATTCAAACTTTCATACAACTGCCCAATAGTCATTCGACTTGGGATTGCATGTGGGTTCATAATAATAGATGGACGTATTCCATCTTTGGTAAATGGCATATCACTATCACGTAGTAAAATACCGGTAACTCCTTTCTGCCCCGATCTACTTGAATTTCCTGTCCAAACATATGTATAGTTTCTTCTTGTTAAGAATACGTGATTTGGAACCGTTATGCAATATACTTTATCGGCATAATCAATAAGTTTTTCCTCTGTGCCGGGGCCTCCAACAAGTGGTTCTTTATTTAAACGGCAGTTGCTAATACAAATTCGATATTGATTGATACCTCGTTTAGTTTTAATTGATATCAAAGCGGTATACCCACCCATAAATGCTAAGATTTGAACACCGTCTGCCAATTTTTTAGATGTTGTGAAATATACATAACCACCAGTGGGTATATCACCGCATCCACATCCTAATAATAAACCATTCAATAGCAATAAACTTTGTCTTCTACTCATTGTATAACACCAATCCGGGATGTACTTATCATGAGATTTGCCAAACTGAATCATATATTGAGAAAGTTGTACATTATTTATATATACATGGTCTGGTTTGTTGTCATCTATATTATATTCATAATTTAGATTAACCAGCAGTTCTAACAATTTAGATTTTACTTTTTCCATACGTAAAGGAATACAAACACGATTTGAACTATCAACACACCCATCTGATAAATAAATTCCTAAGAATTCCAACCACGAATCCATATCAACGGTTTTTTCTTCATATTTGATAGATCCAACATTTTCATGTTTATATAATGGTAATGTGAAATCGAATATATCCTCAATATCATTGATACCATCATTTTTATAATAGACCATTTTACCTTGAATATTTTGGGCATCTTCTAATTTATATGATGTATTTTGATGCCTGACATACATTTTATGGTTTAATGTAGTTACCAAATCAACACCGCTCGCTTGTACACTATACATTTGACCAGTATGATCAAAACTATGAACTTCAGTAGGATTTTGAAAATCAATCATATTGGTTTCTTGATTTAAAGTAGCAACACAATCACTTATTGTAATTTTTTTAATATTTTGCCAACCGATTGTTGTTAATATTTCATGGTCTCCAGTTAGGCAAAATTTATCCCCGATGGCAACAGGGCGAACTTTTCGCAATGATATTTTTGCGAAACGCTCATCTTCTTCATTGCGATCAACAATTACATTATGTACAATCGCCTCCTCACTTTCTTTATATATTATTGACCTGTCCGACATAGTCATTTCTTGGTCTGCTGTTTTTGCCATTCGCATATACTTTCCGATAATAGCATCGCCCTTATTAACTTTAGTTCCTATTTTAATGATACCATCTTTTAATTTAGAATACGACCCTGATTTAATATCAGAAGTTGTAGTCGCATCGGGGTTTCCAAATTCTTCATGCTGTTCTAATTCATCTTTAATGGATGTAAATTTACATCCATCAAAGAGACCCCTATCAACAGCTCCTTGACTAACTACCAAGCTATCCTCTTGGTTAAAGCCCGAATAGCAGGCAATCGCCACAATTGCATTACACCCATTTGGGAAAATATATTTACTGGCGACTGTTTTTACTAAAGGCGTTTCACATGTGTATTGTAAGAATGTATCTTTATCACATCGGTAAGGCCAATTTAATGTGAACACACCGCATGTTTGCTTACACTGTGATGTTTGAAATGTAATACGAGGTGCTTGATTATGATTAGCATACGGACTAGTAAGGGCGGTGATTCCTAAAATTGCCTGCGGAATATCACAATGTGTATATTCATGCAATTCATTATTCTTGTCGTCGCGTAACTGATCAAAGAATGGACATATGTAACAGTTTTCCTGTTCTTCTGGTGTGATATATTCAATAATATTATTTCTTAGTAAATATTCAACTCCAATAGTCTTTGCCTTTAACCCATCAATAATTTTCTGAGTTATACAGATCCCTTGCTCAAACTTACTGGATTTACCAGAGAATTTTTCTGGATTGCGGTTGTTGTTGTAAACAATCATTAACGGTCTAACGACGCGGCCGACATCAACCCAGAAATACGCCTCATTCTGAGTATTATCCCAATAAATCGTAGTAAGTGGGTTAATGTCGAAATTTCTACGCAATTGGCGATACTTATTAACTAAAGTTAAACTGTCTTTTACACACCCAATCCACTCACCATTAACATAAACATTTGATAGCCGCTCTTCATAAATCATAGTGGTTGATGCTTTATGTAATGGAATTACGGATTTATCGTTTAGTAAAGTGTCTTTAATAACTTCACTTGAAGTCGCACCAAGAATGCTTGCGAATAATGCCAACTGTTTATTAATACCAACCTTTTCACCATCGGGTGAATGGATAATACAAATATAGCCCAGAAATGACATATGGACTCGTCTCATTTCATTAGCACGTTCAGATTGCTTGGAACTGTCCGAACTTGTAGTTGTTACCTGCCGCAGTGTTGAATATACGGCAATTTGATTCTTACGATCCAATAACTGAGATGACAGTCTATTGATACGCGATTTCTTATTTACGGTAATTTGAGATTTATTGCCAGATGTAATAGTTTGCATAATAGATCGCTCAAAATCCGCACCGTATACACTGGACTTAACTGATGATGCCAAATCAACTTGACTAAATGACATAGATCTAAAATCTTTAACCAATCGTCGTTTAATATGCTGAATAATACTCGCGTTAAAATAGGTCTTGAATGATTTGGCATAACTGGTTCCCGCGGCATGGATTCTTTTACTTTTGTAAGAATCTCGGTCAGTAGGTTCCATATTACCCATTCGTACTAATAATAATTTTCTAATAATAAGTGCCAAGTATCTTAGTTTTTTTGGCCTGTGTTCAGGTTTCAACCCAATATGCGGTAAGAAACTTACATCAACAATGCGGAATAGTGCATTGTATGCGATTTGATAATTTTCGGGCTTTTCATCCAATTCCAAATACTTAAATTCAGTATATTTCATTTCATCAATAATTAGTTTCATAACATCGGATTGATTATATACATAACGCCCAGTGGATAACATCGCATACTTAGCATTAATAGAATCGATAACATAATTAATCATATTTTTTGCAATATCATTTTCATAGCCATATACAATATTATCAAACATTGTTTTATCATCGGACCACCCTAATAAACGAAATAATAAATAAAATGGCATTTGAAGATTCTTAAATTTATCTCGAACAATTTCACATGTTAATTGATTATCATTTAATAACCGAACCAAGAAATAGTCTGAGTTTTGATATGTATCGCCCGGTTTAGAAACAAATTCGACTCGCATAATTTCCTTACTATACCCCTCATTCTTAAATACACGAATTTGATTAAATAAAATGTTTTCAATACAATCAATTACCCATTCAACACCTTTAATAATAAAATACCCACCGGGATCCGATGGATCTTCGTGTATACGAACAAGAGTTTCTTTAGAACATCCTTGCGTATTACATAGCACACTACGAACCATAACTGGAATACGACAAAGTTTAAAATTTTTAATTTCGTCAGTTCTCACTTTAGTGCCGCCGCTCTTTAAATAAGCGGTTGCTTTAATAGTGGCATTTATTCTGAGATTCGCACTATATGTTTTATCTTTAAGTAAGGCAACATTAGGATACAACACTTCCTCTTTACCCGAATAATAATTAATCATAGTAGGCCTGCTTATGAATACATCAGTAAAATTAATTAAAACATTAATACGATCTATTTCTTTATCTTCAGCGGTGCTATCTCTTTGATTGTCGATATCCTTTTCAACCTTAAACACAGCGGTGATAATTTGCGCAATGCCATTAGTATATAAATCATTAGCACTTGACAAATGATGGTTAACCAACCCCTTTTCATCTATTTCGGCATCACCCACTAGAAATAAATCATCCTGATTAATAGAAAAATCACCAACAACTTGTTTTTCTTTTTTAATTGATTTATCAATTAATTCAGGGTCATGATTTTTATTTAAAATAGTATCATTAGAGACATCATTAATCGGGTGCGATTTGCTCATTGTATATTAATATATCGTATTATATTTATAATAATATTATATTTCAATTTTAATGAACCACATTATACAATATTATTAGTCCGATTTCTCAATTATATACTAACATCATATTTGTATTCGACATTTAGTAAAATTACAAATGGTAAAAATTGAATATAATTACTATAATAATTATATAACGATTGTTCACGATGTCTCATTTTATGGTACCACTTGCTAAAAATGAAAACGGTAAATTTATTATGGAGAAAATCCATGCCGATTTGTATAAAGACGAGCAAAAAACAAATCGATTTGATCTTAAATTCGTCCAAACATTATTATTCTTGATGTATAAAGAAAATAAGTATGATGTCCATATACGCATTCTAAAAGTTCCAGTTCATATTAAGGACAGATGTTCAGTTGCCTATGATGATAGTTTAGTCGAATGTATTTATCTTATGCCAAATTATACAGATGATCCGTCTAATAAAGATAAAGAACTAATTCAAGAATTGTCATATAATGAAGTTAAGAGTCTAGTTCATGATGTTATCAATCAATTTAAAAAAATTAAGTCTGAATACGATGCAGATGCCTCATCTCAATCTAATAATAAGTAAAGATTATAATTTCATATTACTTCTATATAATTTCATATTACTTCTATATAATTTCATATTACTTCTATATAATTTCATATTACTTCTATATAATTTCATATTACTTCTATATAATTTCATATTAAAAGTGTTAATATACATTTTTTTTAGTTATTTCAAATTATTCTACTTTGTGGCAAAATTATATCGGTTGCTGAATGTAATGTTTATAATTTCTACTATATTCATTTTTTCTGAATTAAATGTGCTAATCCTAAAATTTTTAAAATATGTTTCAAAAATGAATTAAATATATGTATTATATAACATATACACACGGAACACTAAATTAATTGATTTATTTGAAATGTCTGCTGAATTAAATGAACAACAAATCGCCAAAATATTTTGGTGTAAATTTGTTGCAATTGAACCAGACATATATAACAATATTCTAAAAAGAAATAATTGTGAATATAATCAATCGGTTAATCAGGTGTTATTAATCACAAAGGAGTTGGGTATATATGATAAAATTGGTATTCATTTTGGTATTGATATTAGAAATGGGATGCCTTTAAATGAAAGGAAGGATATCGCAGAACTTATAATTTCGCCACTATTTCAAAGAACTAACCAAACATTAGTTCATGCATTATATGCCGAAAGTTTCAATCACAATTTACCGAAATATTGGTCTGTAATTAAGTATAAGTATCACAGGGCATCAAATATTAATAGTGTAACATTAAACTACCCAATTCAAAATAATTCACCTAATGAAATGAGTGAATCGATTCAAGAGATAACAAAAGAAGATTTTTCATATTTTCCCATATTAAATGAACAAAAAACTAAATTAAGTATATTGCTATTTATTAAAGACGATAAGGCAAAATTTCTCATCAAAAAAGAAAAATATAATGATAGAGATATTTGGATTCCGAGTGATACTGGTATTTACGCTGTTTTAGATAGTGCGATTGGCGAATATGATTTACTTAATACATTGGATAAGATGGAAATACATTTAGAATCCGACTTAGACAATGACGACTTTAAGGATGTTATTTCACTTAAAATAGAAAATATCATAAATGATATAGAAATGATTCATAATCACCCACTTAGCAATTTCCACAAATGCTCAAGATGTGAATATTCAAATAAACAAGTTAAATTATACATATGTAAGTGTAAAAATGTATATTATTGCGACTCCATTTGTCAAAAGGCTCATAGGGAATTACATGTTTTAGGTGGGTGTGTGTAATTATAAAGTACGTAAGTTTTAATTTATAATTATTATTTCTTTTTTCTATTATATTTACGTTTAGGTTTAATCGGCTCTAATTCAGTATGATTAATACTTTCGTCGTCATTACCATCGGATTTATAATCTGCTACTACAAGTCCGCTAGAATAATTTATATCAGCGATGTCCATATGTCCATTTTCGGTATTTTGTGTATCTACATCATTTATAGAATCGTTAATTACATCATATGGATGATGTTCTGTTTTGGTAGTGTTGCTGTCATTTCCCATTTCATTATCAGATTCCCCATTGTGGGATACTTCATCAACCTCGTCAATATCATATTGGAAAAGTTTCTCACAATGGGGA
>Ga0209119_1001384_pt1 | contig 23933 bp, 22 predicted proteins | sample COG_03_FD_184747 | JGI IMG/M metagenome (GOLD analysis project Ga0209119, IMG submission 184747) | Pelagic Microbial community sample from North Sea - COGITO 998_met_03 (SPAdes) (version 2) | ecosystem: Environmental > Aquatic > Marine > Neritic zone/Coastal water | place: Helgoland, sampling... | reverse complement strand
CCAGCAGTGACAGGGTATGCCCCTTGTGCAGCATCTACTATGCCCCCAGCATACAAGTTGGCCTTGCTATCATACGTGGCAGTAAACCCAAAATTGTCACCGTAAGAACCTGAGTACGTAGAGAAAATAAGCTCTGGGTCTATGACGAGAGGATAATCTGGATTTATCTGAGATAGGATCTCATAGCTTACCACAGAATCTACGACAAGGTAACGTGCATTTAACGCTATAATTTCTCCGTTGATCTGCTGATATACATAGGGTTCCTTATCGGTAAGTGTGCCAGCAGTAGTTTCTATGACTAGCTTATTGTTTTCTACGCTTATGTTGCTAGCCCCTTCTATCACAGTGCGTATTAGCTTTACTTTCTCTTGAGTAGGATTGTTAATCACCCATTGATATTTCAGGCTTTTCAATCCATTTATCTCAAAATCAATATCTGGATATACATTATGAAATACTACTTCTCCTGCAGGATGCACTTTGCTGGACCAATTCGTTTTTTTATTACCTAAATAATAGTTGTAATAATGTTTTTGAACGTTCCTAGTTTCAGAACGTGGGGCAAATTGTACCCCTTCAAAACGCATACGAATAGCATGTCTTCTTGGTACTTCATCACTTTGTTCTGCACTATGCAGGTGTTTCCAATCTTGTATCCGATTATAGTCATCTGGATGTACGAGATCATATACCATTCCTGCACTTTCTAGATATAGATTTCCGTACGGAATATTTGCTTTGTAAAGGGCAAGAGGGTGCCACTGTCCTTGGTTTGGGACAAATTCATATTGGGCTTTTTGAATAGGGGCATCGGAATGAATATTCTGCTGTGCAGCACACATCGTAGCGTACATAATCAATAGCAAAACCCCTCCTTTTTTCAGCATCGAATAACAAAAATACATTTAGTCCTCTACATAAGACCGTTGTGATGTGTAATAAGTTGTATGAAATAACAGAATTCTGACTATCGTAAAATTATATTTGCACTGATTTTAGAGTAATGGAGTTAAACGAACAACAAATTCAACGAAGACAAGCCCTTGACAAACTGAGAGCTCTTGGTATTAATCCGTATCCTGCAGACGTATATGCAAAGGATTTTAGCAGTGTTGAAATAAGTAAACAGTTTGACGATAGTCCAGAGAAATTTGAAAATATATCTTTTGCAGGACGTATGATGCGTCGCCGTATTATGGGGAAAGCAAGTTTTGCGGAGCTACAAGATGAACAAGGAAGTATACAGGCCTATTTTAATAGAGATGAACTTTGTACTGGTGAAGATAAAACCATGTATCTCGAAGTATTTAAAAAACTGCTTGACTTAGGGGATATTATAGGTGTAGTGGGAGACGTTTTTCGCACGCAGACCGGTGAATTATCTATAAAAGTAAAGCAACTAACGGTACTCAGTAAGTCACTTACTCCACTGCCTATGCCTAGAGAGGTGGATGGTAAAGTATATGATGCATTTACCGACCCAGAGCAGCGATATAGAAAACGATATGTCGATTTAATTGTAAATCCACAAGTAAGAGAGACATTCATAAAAAGAACCAAAGCAGTAGCCAGTATGCGTAACTTCCTAAATACCAAAGGGTATATGGAAGTAGAAACGCCAATACTACAAGCTATACCAGGAGGTGCAGCAGCTCGTCCGTTTATCACACATCACAATGCTTTAGATATTCCGCTTTACCTTAGAATAGCCAACGAACTCTACCTAAAACGTTTGATTGTCGGAGGTTTCGAAGGTGTATTTGAGTTTGCTAAAGACTTCAGAAATGAAGGAATGGACCGTACACACAATCCAGAGTTTACACAGATGGAGCTATATGTAGCGTATAAAGACTACATGTGGATGATGGATATGACGGAGAAAATGCTTCGTCAGATTGCCATAGATGTAAACAATACTTCTGAAGTAGTTTTTGGAGAACAAACCATCGACTTCGGCAAACCATTTGAGCGACTCACCATCTTTGGTGCTATAGAAAAACACACAGGCGTAGACTGTAGCGAAATGAGCGAAGAAGAACTGCGTAAAACGGCCAAGGAGTTTGGTGCAGATGTAGACGAAAATATGGGCAGCGGTAAACTCATAGATGAAATCTTTGGCGAGAAAGTAGAGCACCTACTTATCCAACCTACCTTCATCATGGATTATCCTATCAGTATGTCTCCACTTACTAAAAAACACAGAGACAATCCAGAGCTCACGGAGCGTTTTGAGTTAATCATAAACGGAAAAGAAATAGCCAACTGCTATAGTGAGTTAAACGATCCTATAGACCAACGTGAGCGTTTTGAGGAGCAAGCCAAGCTAATGGAGCGTGGTGATGATGAAGCGATGTTCGTAGATGAAGATTTTCTCACCGCACTAGAATACGGAATGCCCCCTACCTCTGGTATCGGTATCGGGATAGATAGACTTGTGATGCTACTCACCAATAATGCCAGCATACAAGAAGTACTCTTCTTTCCGCAGATGCGTCCAGAGAAGAAAGCGGTAGTAGTAGAACTCACCGAGCAAGAAAAAGCAATACAAGACCTATTGGCTACCAACGATGGAGCCTTAGAAATAGGGGATCTGAAAAGCCGCATAGAAATGAGCGGTAAGCAGTGGGACAAAGCCTTAAAAGGACTTGCTAAAAACGGAATCACCGAAGTAGCCAAAGTAGATGGTGTGGTGACTGTAAGTTTGAAGTAGTTTTTTAGTTTGCCACATCCCTAACTTCAGATATTACTGAACAATTAACTTTTGGACAAAGCTGCTTCCGCTTCTTGACTGTCCTTGTACAAAGTAGATTCCAGCATCCAGATTCGATAAATCTATTTGAGTAGAAGTTATGGTTTGAAGTTCTTTGACCACTACGCCACTTAGGGAGATAAACTGTATGGTTACACTTTCTTTCTGGTAGAACAGACCAACTCTACACTGAGCATTATTCGCGAATAAAATATTTTTGAGTCGTAGACGAGTCTGCTATGCTTCCATTACTATAGTAGTAAAAAGAAAAGCTGAAGGTGTCCGAAGAGGTAGGCTTGTTTTTCAAAGACCATAGAGAGCTTGTACGATAGTTGGTCTCCATTTGCCTCGCTATGCCAGCATTGAACTCCGAGAGGCTATTTTCTCCATCAAAGTAGATCTGGGAGGTGATCTCGTTAGAACCTCGATAGTCAGAAGTAGCATACACTTTTATAGAGTCTATAAACTCGCCCAGTGTTGGTGGCGAGTAGTATGGTGGGGAACAAGCATAGGCAGCATTTATGAATGAAAAGTGATGCAGTCTCGCGTAGTCAAATTCGGAATATACCGCTATTCGAAAAGAATCTATATGGCTATTGGGTTCTTGGCTGTACAGTGTTACGAATTCTGTACGCAGCGATTTTACGCCAATAGGACGTGGACTATCTGCAACGTCCGAACCGCAGTCGTCGCTACACTGCGTAAAAAAGAAAGCAATAAAAAAAAGAGTAGTGATAAGACCTATGCGTTTCATCTTTCAAAGATACGGATTGCAACTATAATCAGGATGTCACAAAGAAGCTACTAAAACGTGACTCTGTATATCCCAATAGGCAATAATCCAGTTTGGTATGTGGTTCTGTAGCTGCCTGTAGCAGGATCGTATGTTTGGTTAAAGATATTGTCTCTATTGGTTATGTTTTGAATGTCAATACCCCATTCTTGCGTTACTTTTTTGGTTTGTACTTTGTAGGCTATTCGCAGATCTAAACGGATGTAATCGTCGTATTGGTTTGCAAATATTTGGGTATTGTCATTTACTAATTCTCCTTTTGCTCTGCTAGCAGCCTCGTCTGCGGGGGTGTATCTTCTGCCGCCGTTCACCATAAATTTGATGTCCGTAGTCAAGCTACTCTTGCTCACTTTGCCTTTTTTATTACTCTTTTCTTTGAAGTAGAATTCTTTACCTCCCAGGATATTGGCGGCATAGCGTGAGTCAAAAACCGTTGGGTGCTGGTTGCCATTTTGATCTGAATAAAAAGATCTGTACAGCGATAGGGTATTGAGAAAGTAAAACCCTTTGTTTAGGAATCGCTCTAAGGTTACTTCTACACCATAATTTGTACCCGTACCTTTATTGACTAAACTATCGGTGAAAGCTATCCCAAAATCGGCACCTTGATTTAGTAAAGAATAATAGGTTTCATTTTTACCATCTATGGGCACATCAAAAAGAAACTGAGCATATCCTTCTATTTTTAATCTGGTATTTTCTCCTAGTCTAATGTCATTACCCACTACAAAGTGATGGCTTTTTGTAAAACCTAGATCTTGATTTATTTTACGTTTCACCCCAAAAGTATCCGTTCGTTCCTCAAAATATACCCTAAATGGGGCAAGCTGACTATGTAGACCGTAGCCTGCACTTATCTTATATTTAGGGGAAACTTTGTATGATATCCCTGCACGTGGTTCTAGCGAGCTAGCTCCGTTGTAGGTAAAGTAGGCGTGGTTTATTCCTAGGTTCACATCTAGTTTAGAATTGATGCGATATGCATCGCTCACATAAGTTTGAATGAGTGTAGTTTTTCCTTCAAAATTAGTAGGCTGCACCCAGCCGATAGGCTGATTAGTTAGCACATTATTATCTGTTCTAAAAAAACTATCACTTAGCGAGAAGAAGTAATTGTAGAGTCGAATTCCCCCTTTTATAGTATTCCTAGCATTAAATTTATGTTGTACGTATGTACTCAAAGCATATTTGCCCTGAGCAGAATTGTCTCTATACAGGCCGCTATAGTTAATGACGTCTCCATTGGCATCCGTGGCAAATGTGTCCAGCTGCGTTTTGGTTTGGGATGCGTCTGCGGATAGGGTGATTTTTGCAAATGTTTTATCTCCTAGTTTTTGAAACCTCGATATTCCCAGTACTCCTGTATTGGTAGTATACGAAAGGTCTTCTTGAGCATCTCTAAATAGATTTTCGCCAGCGTCCTTACTTTGAAATAGCTCTACACTACTTAGGCCACTTACTCCAAATACTTTAGTGCTTCCTTTTTTATCTGGGAAGTGCAGGTGAAAACTAATGTCTTGATATTTAGGTACAGCCGTACCCGTACCAAATTGAAGACCCAAGAGAGAGAAGAAGCCCAAGGCAGAATAGCGATAATCTACCAAAAAGGAAGCCTTGCTGTTTTTAGAGATAGGCCCTTCAGCTAGCATTTCTAGCCCTGCAAAACCTACCTGGCCTAAGAACTCATATTTTTCATCATTGCCCTTTCGCATACCCAGATCGAAAACGGCTGCAGTGGCATTGCCATATTCTGCAGGGAATGCACCACTTAAAAAATCGGAATTTTCGAGTACGTTATTATTGAGCATACTCACGGGACCTCCAGTAGTTCCTGCTGTGCTAAAATGATTGGGGTTTGGTATGTCTACACCTTCTAGTCTATAGAGCACTCCCATAGGCGAGTTGCCACGCACCACTATATCGTTTCTGCTATCGTCTGCCCCTTGTACCCCAGCAAAGTTTTGTGCCATACGTGCTACATCGCCTCTACTGCCGGCATAGCGTTGACTCTCTTCTATACTAAATGTACGCCCACTTACAGTCACCATCTGGTTTATGGTTTTGCTCTTATCCTTACGAGCTCTTACTATGATGGTAGCGGTGGTCGTTACTTTCTCCATCATCTCTATATTCAGTATCGTTTCTTTGGTACTGGTTACTTCTAGCTGGCTTACTCCTGTATTTTCATATCCTAAGTACGAGAAGTTTAGTACATACCTTCCTATAGGCATTTCCTTTAGTTTAAATTTTCCGTCCACATCTGTTATCGCACCGCTTTTTGTGCTGTCTATGTACGCTTCTACGAGTACACCTACTAGCTGCATTTGTGTATGCTCGTCTACTATAGTGCCGCGTATGGTTTGGGTTAGGTTTTGGGCACTTAGAGTATTAGAAATAAGTATTAAAAGGACTAGGTAGATATGCTTCATTTAAAGACTAATAGAAGATATAATGCGTGAAGTAGCACCCATTTTTGCAGAAGTATAGTTTTTTGCTTTCGTCTTTAGTGCTTCAAGTTTTAGATTGTCAGAGTTTAACTCGCTAATAGTTACAATCCATTGGTTTTGGTCTACTATGGAATGAGCAAATCCTTCGGCTACAAACTCTTGTGCCTCAGGAAACTTGGAAGTAAGTGGCCCAAAGCTAAGGTGACAACCCCAGACAGCTGGTTCTAATATATTATGTAATGCTCCAGAAAACCCGCCGCCGACTAATGCAAAGTCAGCGTATTGGTACATAGAAGATAGCATGCCCATAGTGTCTAAAATAAGAACTTGATCCTTTTCAGTAAAAGAGCCCTTGGTATACAGCTTAGGCGAAAATAGAGCTAAGCTAGAGGCAATACTTGTGCTTCTTTTAAGATCGTGTGGAGCTATGATTATGGCTAGATTTTGCAATTTTTTGGCTAATAGATTTGCTACTAGGTCTTCCTCTGGTTCCCAAGAAGAACCTACTATAAGCACTTTTCGGTCACCTATGAATTTTTTGATATCTGCAAAAGGCTTGGCTCTTTTGGTAATATCACTCACTCTGTCAAAGCGTGTGTCGCCTAAAAACTCAGCTCCTACTCTCCGTTTGTTTAATAGTGTTTCGCTTGCCCTATCAGAAGTGTAAATGCCTTCAAATTTGCGAAGCAGATGTAAATACGATTTACCGTACCACTTAAAAAAGAAGTGATTTGCTCTAAATCTACCATTCACTAGATAAAACTGAGTTCCCCTTTTTTGTCCTTCATAGATAAAAGTATACCAGAAATCATAGCGAATGAAAATTGCTTTTTGCGGAGCATAGTCTTTGTAAAACTCTTTTACATTGCCCAAGGTATCAAGCGGCAAATACATAAGTCTCTCAGCATATTGTCCTTGTATAGCTTGCGTGTAACCGCTTGGGCTAAAAAGGGTGATTATAATTTCCTCTATAGCGTGCTTTTCTAAAAGACGCTCAATTAGCGGTACGGCCATCTCGTACTCACCTAGTGAAGCTGCGTGTATCCAGTATTTTACTTGGCCCGTTTTCGGTTTTTGCCCTTCTTTTCTTAGCGTATTAAAATGCCTAAGCTTAGGTATGAATGGAGACAATCCATTAACCAAAACAGAAAGACAAAAAGTGGCTAGTATATAAACGGCTCTAAACACGCTTGCTTAGTCAATAAAGAATTTCTCTGTTTTGGCACTTTTAGTATAAACGGGTACTATGATAGAAGCTTTTAAGGCTACACTCGTATCTAATCGTTTATCTAGTCCTGATGTATTGGTATTAAAATCCCAAGTTCGTCTACCTTGCGTAAAACCTTGATTAAAAGCAACTCCAAGTCTAAAATGATATCTGTTTTTTTCTACCAAATATTGATAGCCAATGTATTGCGAGGTTACTAGACCGTATGTTAGTCTGTCGTATCCGTATTCGTAATCTTCATTTACCTGAGGTATGGTGACTTGAGAAGATAAAATGTCAATTCTATGCTGCATAAATCCGCTGCCTACTTGTATTAGTAAACCAGAATTTGGCTCATCCGATGGCAAATTGATTAAGTATCCTAAATTCAAGGTCGCCAAGTTGCCTTTCATATTTAATCTAATAAGAGAGAAATCTCCATTTTGATCTATGACCTGACCAGAAGTACTAGTAATGGAACTAAAAGGACTTGTGTTTTTAACATTATTGCCAAAAAGCCATTCGTAGTTTACTCCGATAGAAAAATTGTTTTTGAATTTGTAATCTACTCCGAGTCCTAATGCGGAAAAAGCATTAAATCTATCTTTCAAATCAGATCCGGGAGTGTGATAAGCATATTGCGGAGTAAATAAGAATCCTTGATTTGTTTTTATCTCTGACTGTGCTAAAGATGACATTGAAATTAAAAACGATAAGATTACTGTGATTCTATACATTCTGTTGCAAAGAAAGAGGAATAATAGAGAATTTTAAAGCTAATTTGACAACAAACGTCTATCACTTGGGTAAAAAACCCAAAGAGAAACAAATCATTGAATATCTTTGCCTGCCAAACAGCCAATAAAACATGAAAATAGCAGTAGTAGGTACAGGATATGTAGGACTTGTAACAGGCACTTGCCTGGCAGAAGTAGGAACAGATGTTACTTGTATAGACATTGACAAAAAAAAGATAGAAGGTCTAAAAAATGGGGTAATGCCTATATATGAGCCTGGGCTAGAGCCTATGGTTACACGTAACTATAAGAAAGGTAAACTTCACTTTAGCACAGATATAACAAGTGCTATAAAAGATGCAGATGTAGCTTTTATAGCTGTAGGTACTCCTCCCGGGGAAGATGGCAGTGCAGACTTGCAGTATGTACTCAAGGTAGCTTCTCAGATAGGAGCGAATATGAATAGTTACGGCGTAGTAGTGACCAAAAGTACTGTACCTGTAGGTACAGCAAAAAAGGTAAGAGCTGCCGTGCAGGAACAGCTTGATGCTCGAGGAGTAGATATAGACTTTGATATATCTAGTAATCCAGAATTTTTGAAAGAAGGTGCAGCTATTGACGATTTTATGAAGCCTGATAGAATAGTAGTGGGTGTAGATACTGCCAAGGCAGAGGAGACCATGCGTAAGTTATATAAGCCGTTTATTATGAATGGGCATCCTCTTATTTTTATGGACATACCATCTGCAGAAATGACTAAATATGCCGCCAATTCTATGCTGGCTACACGTATCAGTTTTATGAATGACATCGCTAATCTGTGTGAGATAATGGGTGCAGATGTAAATGCTGTGAGAAAAGGAATAGGTAGTGATCCTAGAATTGGTTCACGTTTTATATATGCAGGTATAGGCTATGGCGGCAGTTGTTTTCCTAAAGATGTGAAAGCATTGATAGAAACGGGGAAACAAAACAACTATAGAATGAGAATTCTAGAAGCGGTAGAAGATGTAAATGAATCACAAAAATCTGTTTTGTTTAATAAGCTTACGAGTTCACTAGGAACAGACCTAAGCGGCAAAACATTTGCTATGTGGGGTCTTTCTTTTAAACCAAATACGGATGATATGCGTGAGGCACCATCGTTGGTTTTAATAGACAAAATAAACGCTGCAGGTGGCAAGGTAGTAGCATACGATCCAGTAGCTATGCCAGAGACTAAGCATATGATAGGAGATATAATCACCTACGTAGACGATCCTTATCAAGCTTTGGATGGAGCAGATGCTCTATTGCTAGTTACAGAATGGTCAGAGTTTAAACTGTTAGACTTTGATGAAGTGACCAAGAGACTAAAGAATAAATTAATATTTGATGGTAGAAACATCTACGATAGAAAAGAAATGGCTGAAATGGGATATGAGTATTATTGCATAGGGTCAAAATAATATGAAAAGAGTTTTAATAACAGGAGGTGCTGGATTTTTAGGTTCGCACTTATGCGATAGATTTATAAAAGAAGGTTGCCATGTGATAGCAATGGATAATCTCATTACGGGTTCTATGAGTAACATAGAACACCTAATGCCATTAGAAAATTTCGAGTTTTATCATCACGATGTTTCTAAGTATATCCATATACCAGGAGAGCTAGATTATATTCTCCATTTTGCATCACCCGCTAGTCCTATAGATTATTTGAAAATCCCTATCCCTACGCTTAAGGTAGGCAGTTTAGGAACGCATAATTGTTTGGGCCTAGCCTTGGCCAAAAGAGCCAGAATGATAATAGCATCTACTAGTGAGGTGTATGGTGACCCAATGGTACATCCACAAACAGAAGATTATTGGGGCAATGTAAATCCAGTAGGTCCTCGTGGTGTATATGATGAAGCTAAGCGTTTTCAAGAAGCTATGACCATGGCGTACCACACCTTTCATGGCGTAGAGACTAGAATAGTTAGAATATTTAATACCTACGGACCGCGAATGCGATTGAATGACGGTAGAGCACTACCTGCATTTATTGGTCAGGCACTTAGAGGTGAAGATATTACTATTTTTGGAGATGGTAGCCAGACACGCAGTTTCTGCTATGTAGATGACTTGGTAGAGGGTATCTATAGATTGTTACTTAGTGACCACGAGCAACCAGTTAATATTGGAAATCCAGACGAGATAAGTATTCTGGACTTTGCCCAAGAGATAATAGACCTTACCGGTACAGACCAAAAAGTAGTATTCCTAGACTTGCCAAAAGATGATCCTAAGCAGCGAAAGCCAGATATTACAAAAGCCAAAGAAATACTAGGGTGGGAACCTACCGTTAATAGATCTGAAGGTTTAAAAATAACCTATGAGTACTTTAAGAATCTACCAGAAGGGGATTTGTATAAGTATGCACATCCTAGAGAATTTTAAGCAATGAGTTATTTTGCACATGAATCTGCCTTCGTAGATGAGGGCTGTACTATAGGAGAAGGGACTAAGATATGGCATTTTAGTCACGTGATGACGAAGTGTATTCTAGGTGAAAAATGTAATGTTGGCCAAAACGTAGTAATAAGTCCTGAGGTCGTCTTGGGCAATAACGTAAAAGTGCAGAATAACGTAAGCATATATACAGGTGTAACTTGTGAGGATGATGTTTTTCTAGGACCAAGTATGGTTTTTACCAATATTATAAATCCGCGAAGTGCGATAATACGTCGTGATGAGTACCTGAAAACTACGGTAAAAAAAGGAGCCACTATAGGTGCTAATGCAACAATTGTATGTGGCAATGACTTAGGAGAATACTGTTTTATAGGAGCAGGAACCGTAATAACTAAGGAGGTTCTTCCCTATGCTCTAATGGCAGGAAACCCGGGCAAACAGATAGGTTGGATGAGTAAATATGGCCATAAATTAGATTTTGATAGTACGGGTTTTGCCACCTGTACAGAAGGCGGAGAGAAGTATCAAATAGTGGATGGCAGAGTATCGTTTTTAGGGTAACTGAAAATATATATAAAAAGAATTTGTAATGTTTGATGTGAGGTTATATTTGCACTCCTTAAAAAGGAAATCAAAAAACGTTTTGATTTAATTAAATATTGGTCCGGTAGTTCAGCTCCGAATAATTTTTAATTATTCGAGAGTCCTCGAAAGAAAAGTAAATCACAGATTTAGTTTCTTTCGGGATTGGTTAGAAAGTTCCGCTTGTTGTGGAATAGACGCTGAAGTTAGGATTTAGTAAAAGAGTTTGGTCCGGTAGTTCAGTTGGTTAGAATACCTGCCTGTCACGCAGGGGGTCGCGGGTTCGAGTCCCGTCCGGACCGCCAACAAACACAGAAGTCTCGCTTAACGGCGGGACTTTTTCGTTTATAGATATTTGGGAATGTCGTTAGTCAGGGTCGTTACTCAGATTTTAAGGCGTCAGAATCAAAATAGACTATATTTTTAGGCTACTTCTCAAACTAAATTACAAGCTATTCATTTAGATTTATACTTTTGCCTTTCATAGTAAAACAACCAGATGGCAGTATTATTAGATTTCGAAAAACCTCTTGAGGAACTTATTGAACAACGCGATAAGGCACAAGAAACGCATGACAAAGGCAAAGTAGATATGAGTGACACCATTACTCAGCTCAATAAAAAACTAACAACTATAAAAAAGGATTTGTATAGCGACCTTTCAGGTTGGCAAAAAGTACAAATTTCTCGTCATCCTGAGCGTCCATATACGTTAGATTATATAAATGCTATGACTAAAAATTTCGTAGAGCTACATGGCGATAGAAATTTTGGTGATGATAAAGCTATGGTTGGCGGTTTGGCTAAGATAGATAACATCAATGTGATGATAATAGGCCAACAAAAAGGCCGTACGACTAAGGAGAGACAATACCGTAACTTTGGAATGCCAAATCCTGAAGGATATCGCAAAGCTCTTAGGTTATTTAAAATGGCAGAGAAGTTTAATCTTCCTGTAGTATGCTTAATAGATACTCCTGGTGCTTTTCCCGGTTTAGAAGCGGAGGAAAGAGGTCAGGGAGAGGCTATAGCCAAAAATCTGATGGTAATGGCTACACTCAAAGTACCTATAGTTTGTGTAATAATAGGAGAGGGTGCTAGTGGTGGAGCTTTAGGCATAGGTGTAGGAGACAGAGTTCTGATGTTAGAAAATACGTGGTACTCGGTTATTTCTCCAGAGAGTTGCTCCTCTATACTTTGGCGTAGCTGGGATTACAAAGAGAAGGCAGCAGACGTACTTAGTCTTACATCTGAAAAAATGCTTAAGAATAAACTAATAGACGGTATCATCCCGGAGCCGCTAGGAGGTGCTCATAATGATCCTGATGCTATGTTTAAAACACTCAAGATGGAACTGAAGAAAAATATCAAGGAGCTAAGCGAATTATCTACTAAGAAGCTTGTGAATGCTCGTATTCGTAAGTTTAGTGATATGGGTTCATTTACTGAGACCGCATAAGATATTCCTTAGTTTCTGGTCCTAGATTAAATAATAAGTCTAGGATGCATAGATTAGATTCGAAGCTTATCTTATCGTCAAAAACCTGAGGATAGGCTTGATGAACTACAGGAGCAGTTTCGGTATAGTAGACAGATGTATCATCATCTATATTGATTTTCTGATCTGCTTTTATGCATTTATAAATTTCATTAAATAAGGCAAGGTTCAAGTGTAGTACGCAGGTATGCTGCGTCTTGAATACTGCTTCTATTTTATATCCATAATATAGATAGAATGGAGATTTGAGATAGGCTATTTCTATACTCCGCCATTGCTCTGCCTGCCAGTTTGTGCTGTAGTCTATATGCACTTCTTTATACGCACCCTTACGAGTCTTTTTTACGGTGGGAATGCTTAGTTTTTGTCTTCCGTTGCTCGCTACTATTTCAAACTGAGATAGAGAGGACTGTTTTTGAAAGGTATGGTTAGTACAGATGCTTTCCGTTTCTGGACGTAGGATATTTATCCAATAGCTAATACTCCCTATGCAGTCTAAGTTCATCATATAAATAAGGTAGTGTCATCTTCTAGGCTATTGAGAAAAGAGTGCATAGTGCCTTTGGTTTTTGGATGTTCAAAATTAGGCATTAGATCACATAGAGGTACTAAAACAAAGGATCGATTGATGATTTCTGGATGTGGCACTTCTAGAGTGTTGGTTTTAACTATAAGATCGTCATAAAAAAGTATGTCAATATCGATATTACGTGGTCCCCATTTTCGTTCTCTTTGTCTTCCCATTCGCTGCTCTACTGCTTGCAATATGGCAAAGCATTCGTCTATAGACTTCTGGGTATCAAAAGCAATAACGGTATTGATATATTTAGCTTGGTTGGTATCGCCCCAAGGTGGAGTTTCATAAAAATGGGCACATGTGGCCGTAGTTTCTATTTCAAATTCTAGCTCCCAAAGAGCCTGCATCAGATAACTATATCTATTACCTAAATTGGATCCTAAACCTAGTACCAGCTTTTTTTTCATTACTTTCGTTTCACTCGAATGGAAGATTATATTAAATATATAGCAATCGGAGCTTTCCTGCTATTTCGCTTCATACTTGCTGGCAAAAAAAAGCAAGAAAGTGCGAATAAAACTACTTCAGGTAATAAAAATCAAAATCCACAGAGATCTACACCTTCTTTGGATGATATACTTAGGGAATTTACGGGGGAATCGTCCAGACAAGAAGAGGAGCTAAAGCCAGTAGTTGTGAAGTCTCAGGAAGCCAAAAAGTTAGAAGTAGAAGAGGATCAGTACGATTTTAGACCGGAATATGAGCACCATGCAGATACGGGAGCGAGTCTTAAGAAAATTCGTTTAGAAATAACGAAGGAGCAAGGACTAGAAGAACATGATGATGCAGAAAATTTTGATTTACGACAAGCGATAATTGCTCAGACTATTCTAACTCGTCCAGAGTATTAGAATCTTTTTCTTTAAACAACCAATATTTCTGACCTATGTAGGTGATTGCTACACTAGCCGTAGTAGCTATTACAAAGGCAGCTAGTTTATCTACCCCTATTACTAGGGACTTTATCATATCATACGTATCATTATTCAGTGCAAAACTAAATGTATAGTTAGGCAGAGTGTCTAGCATTAGATTATTCATTCCTACGTTTACCAAAAGAGCTACGGCGTAGAGTAAAGTGAAAAGCATAAGTCTTTTATTGTCTTTCTCAGGCTGTTTCCACGTCCAAAACTTATTCATATTATAAGTCACCACCATACCAGAACAAAAGCTGATAGCCTTACTAATACTCGGGTCCATGAACTGAGACAAAGCAAAATATACTGTAAAATCTACACCTACAGCGAGTACACCTGAGATGATGAATTTAGTGAGTTGTTTACTTGCTTGATAGATGGCCATGTAAAGTGAATTCTAAGCCTGCAAAAATAGCTGATTATCTTTTAGTACTGCCTTCATTCCAAAACGCATTGCCACATTAGGTTTCTGATGCCCAGCTTGGAAACCAAAGTAAATAGGATAATCAAATCCAGCGGTGTGTTCCAAGATAATCTCTTCCGCTGTTTTGCCATACGGAATAGCATTGTCATTCATATCGCTCATGCCACCTACTACTAGAGCCGCTAGATGCTCTAGCTTGCCAGTACGTTTCATATTCATCATCATACGATCTATGTGGTACAGGTATTCATCTAAGTCTTCTATGAATAGTATTTTGCCTCGTGTATCTATATCAGAAGCAGAACCGCACATACTGTAGAGCATACTCAGATTGCCACCTACTAGTATGCCAGATGCATCTCCTTCTTTACTCAATGGATTAGAAGCTATAGCATAGCGTAAATCTGCTCCCATAAGTGCGGCTATGAGTGTAGTATTAGATTCTTGCTCTTCTAGACTCGGATCATTTGAGATATTCATAGGCATAGTGCCGTGTATAGTAGGTGTACCATGATTTTGGTGTATGTGCGAGTGAAAAACGGTAACGTCACTGTATCCCACAAACCACTTTTTTTGCTTTGCAAGAGGAGTCAGATCTAGCTGGTCTATCACACGTACGCATCCGTATCCGCCTCGCGTACTTACTATAGCACGTACGTTTGGGTCATTTATAAATGCTTGTATGTCTTCTACTTTTTCAGCATCTGTACCCGCCATCTGATGGTGTACGTTATGTATATGCTTACCCAGAACTACTTGGAGTCCATGCTTTTCAAAAAAATGAACTGCAGGCTGTATTTTTTCAGAATCTATAGCTCTAGCTGGGGATACTATGGCTACGGTGTCGCCTTTTTTCAGATACATCTTGCGAAGATATTGTATAGAGATGGCAATGCAACGTCAATACAATATCTGCATTAACATTGCAAACGGTATGTTGTCTAAAAGTATAATTACCCAATGGGTAGAATTTTTCAATGCAGGGGATGCGAGTGCTCTTTCATTCTTATATCATAGTAGTGCGATAAAGGAATTTGCCACAGGCAAAAGAATAGAAGGACGAAAAAATATTTGGGATACCTACAAGCAAGAGTTTAGTAGTGCAAAGATGGTTTGCATAGTAGATAGAATGCAAGCCTCAGATGATATGGCAACCTTAGAATGGAAAGATCCGTTAGGCCTTCGTGGATGCTCTATTTTTAAAATAGTAGATGAGGTCATAGTGCACGAACGTGTATATTTTGATGAGTTGAGTTTTTTGCGAGCACATAAGCTGCCATTACCCAAGGTGTAATCTTTATTAATTGTATCAACTTACGGTTTCTTTCAACCATTATAAATTATAAAGTAAAATACTCAGTCCTTATAGTGACCCTTAAGTGATTCGCCTCAGAAGAGAGCAAAAAAAGCCCCGCACAAGGCGAGGCTTTAAATTTTTCTAAAAAACTACTTCGTATAGTCGTTGCACTGCAACGTCTTACTTAAGTTGTTTTTTAAGTTTGTCGTTGTTCACTGCATCAGCAAAAGTTTTGCCAGCTTTGAATTTAACTGCAACTCTATCTGCTATCTTGATAGTTTTACCAGTAGATGGGTTTCTTCCGTCTCTAGCTGGTCTGTAAGATGCTGACCAAGTAGCGAATCCTGGGATAGATACTTTGTCACCTGCTTGTACTGCTCCTTGGATAGATCCTATAGTAGCTTCTAATGCAGTTTTTGCACTTTCTTTTGTAATACCAGCTTCTACGCTGATAGCGTTTATTAATTCTGTTTTGTTCATATCGAACGCAAAATAGGGACAAAGGCCCGAATACAAGGGCTTTTGTCTAAAAAATTGACAAAAAGTAATTCAGATGTTATCAACGATTCGTTTTGCGTACACCATCGATACCCATTGCATTGTGAGAGATTTTGTCCAGAAAACTTGATTTTTGAGATGCGATTGATTTCTATTCACATTATTTTAACTCCATTCTAAACTGTTGCCTTGCTTACTTCATTCTGAACAATTAATCTCCTATTCCGTTACATTTGCATAATATTTTACGGAGCATGAATTTCGAATTATCAGAAGAGCATTTAATGATACAGCAAGCCGCTAAGGACTTTGCTGAGACTGAGTTATTACCAGGTGTCATAGAAAGAGATAACGAGCAACGTTTCCCTGCTGAGCAAATAAAAAAGCTAGGAGAACTCGGTATGCTAGGTATGATGGTAGATCCTAAGTGGGGTGGCAGCGGTATGGATACCATAAGCTATGTGCTAGCTATGGAAGAGATCTCTAAGATAGATGCTAGTGCTAGTGTGGTGATGAGTGTAAATAACTCGCTGGTATGCTGGGGACTGGAAAAACACGGTACCGAAGAACAAAAAGAAAAATTCTTAAAACCACTAGCTAGTGGTCAGATACACGGGGGCTTTTGCCTAAGTGAGCCTGAGGCGGGCAGTGATGCTACAAGTCAAAGAACTATGGCTGTTGATATGGGAGACCACTATCTACTAAATGGTACTAAAAACTGGATCACCAATGGTAGAACAGGAAGTACATTTTTAGTAATGGCACAGACTGACGTAGAGAAAGGTCACAAAGGAATTAATTGCCTTATAGTGACTTCTGATATGGAAGGTTTCGTAGTAGGCAAAAAAGAAGATAAACTGGGAATACGAGGTAGTGATACTCACTCTCTTATGTTTCAAGATGTAAAAGTGCCAAAGGCAAACAGAATAGGAGAAGACGGATACGGTTTTAAATTTGCTATGCAGGTACTGAGCGGTGGACGTATAGGTATCGCTGCTCAGGCTCTAGGTATAGCAAGTGGAGCTTACGAGAGAGCACTAGCATACTCTAAGGAGCGTAAAACATTTGGTACTGAGATAATGAATCATCAGATTATTCAATTCAAGTTAGCTGATATGGCTACTCGAATAGAAGCTTCTAGATTGTTTTGTCTCAAAGCGGCCTTCTTAAAAGATTCAGGAGAAGATTTCTTACAAGCAGCTAGCATGGCAAAATTGTTTGCATCTGAAACAGCTATGTGGGTCACTACAGAAGCAGTACAGATACACGGTGGATATGGATTTGTAAAAGAATACCATGTAGAGCGTATGATGCGTGATGCTAAGATAACGCAGATATACGAAGGAACCAGCGAAATACAGCGTATGGTTATCTCGAGAAGTATATTGAGGGATTAGAATTAGATAATAGATTTTTAGACCTTAGAAATTAGACTTTTAGGGTTGTATACAAAAACGCATTTCGAGAGAGATGCGTTTTTTACTTTTTTGAGTAAACCTATTTCAGGACAAGTCAAAGAGAGCTTATGGTAAAATTAGCGTACATACATTGTAATCCTTTTCAAACTAAATGGAGCTTTTTCCAAAGTCCTTTGTCAATAGGTCTTGAGTCAAATTGGAGAGCAGAGTATACATAGGTGATTTTGGAAACTACAGTATTAGCTAGTATCTTGCTGCTCAGTATATGATATTTCAATATATAGCTATTTTTGGAGTCAAATGAATGTGATTAAATCGCCCAAAGCTATCAACGTATTGTTTGGAGCTGTATGCCTATTAGTTGGTGTACTTCTTGCCTATCTAGACTATCTATCTCCTGGCTATAGCGGAGGTGGCGATACATATAACCACTATCTCATAGCGAGATTTAGCTGGCAGAATCCAGAACTTTTCTTGGACTATTGGGGTAAGCCTTTGTACACGGTCATCGCATCACTTTTTACTAGACTAGGTTTAGCGGGTTCTGTACTGCTCAATATTCTGTGTCTTATTGGCTCTGCAATAGCCGTTTTTATTACGGCTAAGAGATTAAACTATAAAAACTATTTCCTAGCGGGAGTCATAGTCCTCCTTTGTCCTGTTTTTTTGGATAATACTATCTCATCACTTACCGAACCTTTGTTTGCTTTCTTTTTGGCATTGATAGTAATGCTTATAAGTCAAAATAGGATAGGAGCTGCGGCTGTATTCGCAGGGTTTTTACCTCACTTGAGGTCAGAGGGCTTGATTATTTTTGGGATACTTCTCGTCTATTTTGTGCTTAAGAATAGGAGCATTAAGCCGCTACTACTGATGGCTGTAGGTAGCTTAGGTATCAATATGCTTGGCTGGTGGCAGACGGGTGAGCCTTTTTGGATAATAACTAGCAATCCGTATATAGGAGCACAACTGAGCGGTGCCAGTATTTGTGGTAGTGGTAGTTTATTCCATTATCCATGGCAGACACATTATACCTTTGGGTTAATCAATAGTTTTTTGGCCGCACTCTCTGCTATACTTATCGCTTGGCATTTATATAAAAAGAAGATAGGACTGTTCTCTCCTATCGTATTAATACTTGTACTTTTTGTGGCCTTCTATGCTGCTCATGTATTGATCTGGTGGCAAGGGTTAATGGGTAGTTGTGGCTATGTTAGAGTTATGACTATAGTGGCTCCACTGATAGCACTGCTCGTAGTTTTCTCTATAGAACAAATAGTGGGGAGCATTGCCAATCTAAAAAGTAAGAACAGTCGTTTGCTACAGATAGGTTTTGTAGTATTTATGTTCTTGGTACAGATTATCACGCCTATTCGCTATTTCAGACACAGATACCCTATTCCATTGTCAGAAGAAGAGGAAGTATTTCAAGATGTGGCTCTGTGGTATAAAAATCAAGATGTTTCTGGCAATGCTACGGTATATCTAAATTCGTATTTTTCTGTAGTGGGAGATATAAATCCGTATGATAATACGCAACATTTTCAGCTGTATACTTCTGGTATTCAGTGGATAAAGAGTGGTGATATAGTGATATGGGATGCTCACTTCTGTCCCAATGAAGGAGGAGTACCTAAAGCTACATTTATGGAAAATCCGGAGTATGAATACTTGAAGACATTCAAACCAAAAGAGAGGTACATCACGCTAAATGACTATGAATATGAGGTCTTAGTTTTTAGGAAGAGATAGTAGAATAATAGAACATCTCTAGTCCTGTGTCAATAAGTCTTGAGTCAAATTATAGCAACCACTTCCTCTGCCACCTCAGCACTCAGAGCCACGCCCATGCCGCCCAGCCTAGCAGCCAAGTAGATGTTTGGTTCTAGAGCTTTTACGATGGGTAGTTTCTTGTGGTCCTTACCCATTCCCATAATGCCGCTCCATTGGTGTTCTATAGCGATTTCTCTCCCAAATATTTGTTCATTCATAAACCGGTGTAACTCGGTGATGATGGTTTCGTTTGACTCTAATTCATAGGAAGTTTCGCCATCTACGTCCATATTGCGAGCTCCTCCTAGGAGTATGCGGGTGTCTATATCTCGCCAGTAGTAATATCCGCTATCGTACATATACATTCCTTCACACGGCAGATTATCTACTCGCTCACTTATGATCACTTGCCCACGGCAAGGTGTTATATCTTCGGCTATCAGCTGACTCGTAAATGCATTGGTACAGAGGATTAAATTCTTGGTTTTAAGTGTTAAGTCTTGGGCGGTTTGCACTTCTATAGTATCACCATTAGACCATTCTTTTACTTCTATTCCTCCGTAGAGTTTTATGCCTAGTTGCTGAGCATATGCATAGATAGTATTGTATAGTTTTCCGGTATTGAGCTGCCCTTCGTATGCATTGTGTATAGCACCTATAGTATTTGGAAGTGGAGTATTACTGCGGTAGGAGAATATATTATCTAGCCCCAGCTCGTGGTAGAGTATAGTATTGATTCCTTGTAGGCTGTCTATTCCTTGTGTTAGGTAGGTCTTGTTGTCTTTGGTAAATATCTCGCAGCTCCCAAGTTCCTCGTACCCTATATTTTGGTCACCGAATGTGCTACGCAGTTTCTGTAAACCTTGGTATCGTTTTTTGATAGTAGCGTATACATTTTCTACGCTGTCGTTTTCTAGATCATCTAGGATCTCACTCACATTGGCAAAGCACCCAAAACCTGCATTGCGTGTACTTGCTCCTAGTCCCCAAGCGTGACGGTCTATCACTACTACCTTAGCTTTAGGCTCTTTTTCTTTTATGTTAATAGCCGTCTGCAGACCTACGAGTCCCATTCCTACTATGAGGTAGTCTATGTCTGCTAGCAAGTATTCTTTTTCCCAATAGGAGTAGTTCATACGGCGAATGTAGGTAGATTCTTAATTTTTATATACCGTTCGCTTTACTGATAGTTTAAATGTTGTAATGTAAAATTGCTCTGGCTTCTTGTTCGGTAGTGAGTTTCATATAGTGAAAGAAGTAGTTTTATAAAGCTGCAAATATGAATTAGTACTGAGTAGAGAACAAATAGAGTTCTTGGCTACTTATTAAGATTCTACTTTCATTAATATCCTGAGTGTTCGGTACTTTTATACTCTATGCATTTCCTTAACTTCGCCCTATGCAAAATAGGATTACGAACCTCTTTGGGATACAGTATCCCATAATACAAGCGGGAATGATATGGTGCAGTGGTTGGGAACTAGCCAGTGCCGTTAGTAATGCAGGAGGACTTGGCATCATAGGAGCTGGGAGCATGTATCCCGATATTCTGCGTATGCAGATAAAAAAATGTAAGCTAGCAACTGACAAGCCATTTGCGGTAAATCTACCGCTCCTATATCCAGATATAGATAAACACATAGCTACTATCCTAGAAGAAAAAGTACCTATCGTATTTACCTCCGCAGGTAATCCAGCCGTATGGACGGAAACGCTGAAAAACGCAGGAATTAAAGTGGTGCATGTAGTGAGTAATGAAAAATTTGCACTCAAGGCAGAGGGATGCGGTGTAGACGCTATAGTGGCGGAAGGTTTCGAAGCTGGAGGACACAATGGACGAGAAGAAACTACTACACTAGTACTCATTCCACAGATAGTAAAAGCAGTAAAGATACCCGTAATAGCTGCAGGCGGAATAGGTACAGGCAAGACTATGCTAGCAGCAATGGCTCTAGGTGCTGAAGCGGTGCAGATAGGAAGTAGATTCGTAGCGACTAATGAGAGCAGTGCCCACCAAAACTTTAAGCAAGCTGTGATAGATGCCAAAGATGGGAGTACTCAGTTAAGTCTTAAAAAATTAACTCCTGTGAGACTAATAAAAAATAAGTTTTGGGAGCAGATAGCCGCGGCAGAAATGGGTGGAGCTAGCTCAGAAGTATTAGCTCAGATGCTAGGTAGAGCACGTGCTAAAAAAGGAATGTTTGAAGGTGATCTGGAAGAGGGAGAATTAGAGATAGGACAGATTAGTGGGTATATAAATGAAATCAAACCAGCGGCTCAGATTGTTAATGAGATAGTGAGTGAGTACAATGAAGTACTGGCTAAACTAGAAGGGAATATACTGTAGAAGTGGACAGCCGTATAAAGCGATATTTGATAAATGGAGAAGGTGATATGCTTGATTATAAGCAAGAAATTACCAGTTCCAATAAAATCGCAAAAACGATGGTCAGTTTTGCAAATCATAGAGGTGGAACTTTGCTCGTAGGAGTACGAGACAATAGGACTATTGCAGGAATACGCACAGAAGATGAGAAGTATATGCTAGATCTGGCAGCCTCATTCTATTGCAAACCAGAAATACCCTTAGAAATAATAGAGCACACCATAGGAGATAAAATAATACTAGAGTGCATAGTGCCAGAAGGTGACGATAAACCATACAGCTCTAAAGGGGACGATGGCAAGTGGTGGGTATATGTCAGAAACAAAGATAAAAGCCTACTAGCGAGTAAGATAGTGGTAGATGTGCTTCGCAGGCAAGCAAGCAATAAAGGCACCATGATACAGTATGGCAAAAACGAAGAAATGTTGCTGAAATATCTTGAAGAAAATGAACGAGTAACGCTTATGGAATTCAAGAAAATGGTGAATATAAGTAGGTGGAGAGCCTCTAAAATATTGGTAAATTTGATAAGTGCAGGTGTCATTAGAAACCATACGCACGAAAAAATGGAGTTTTATACTCTTGCTTAAATACTTGTCTTGAAATAAATGAACGGTTTCTTTCGTTAAGAAATACTACCTTTGCTTGCTATGGCAAAGGCTGTAGGTAAATTTTTACAAAGAATTACAATGGGAAAGATAAATATAAAGTGGATAGTATGTACCATTTTGCTCGTAGGAATGAGCACTTTAGAAAGTAACGCACAGCAGCGTTGGTTCAAAACTAGTTCGTTGGAGTTCGGTCTAATTGGAGGGTTTTCGCACTACTCAGGAGACCTTACTCGCACACATTTTGAGGCAAGAGGTTTTAAGCCAAGCGTTGGTCTAATTACAAGATACACCCCTGGTCAGTTGGTTACTTTTAGAATTAGTGCCCAGTACGGTCAAGTAGAAGGTAGAGATGATTGGTACGAAGATCAAGCAGATCATCGTTATAGAAGAAATCTTAGTTTTAAGTCAGATTTATGGGATTTTACAGCCGCTGCAGAGTTTAATTTTAATCAGCTAGATTTTAGAGACAAGTCTGGGGTTATACCTTATGCATTTATAGGAGTTAGTGTCTTTAGATTTAATCCTAAAGCTCAATTTATCTATGACCCAACTAGTCCTGTAGCTCAATATCTTGGTCAACCAACTTATTCTCAGTTAGCAGATAGAGATGAGGAGTGGGTAGAGCTTCAGCCGCTGGCTACCGAAGGACAAGAAACAACAGAATTTAACGAGAAAAAAAGATACTCACTTACTCAAGTAGCTATACCAATAGGTGGTGGGCTCAAGTTTAAACTAAACCACAAATGGACACTGGGTCTAGAGTATGGTTTACGAATAACATTTACAGATTATATGGATGACGTAAGTTCTACGTATGTAGATCCAGTGCGTTTGTCTTCACAGTATGGACCTATGTCTGCAGCAATGGCGGATAGAGGTCCTGGCCCGGAACTAAAGGTTGAGGATGCACAAAGAGGAAATACAGATAAGAATGACGCATATGGTATTTTCGGTGTTACATTGACATACAGACTGTATGGCAACAGACCCAAATGTCCGACGTTTTAGTAGATTAAAGTCATAATTCTCACCTATTTAGTCCACCTGAGGTAACATCCTAGTTATTTTTGCGTAGTATAAGAAAACAACTTAAAATCAATGTTAAAAATAGTTAGCACTTTTGTTTTAATTCTATCTGCATCTCTATGCAGCCTAGCCCAATCTTGGGAGCTTGGCGGTATGTTGGGCGGGTCTAATTATCACGGAGATCTAGCCTATAACATTGTGCCAAAAGCTACACGCTTTTCTGGCGGTATTTTTTATAAGTATAATTTTAACGAATACTGGTCTATAAAACCCACGATATCATATCTCAAGATAAGTGGAGCAGACAGTAATTTTGACGAGTATAGACTCAGAAATCTCAGTTTTCGAAATAACATTCTTGAGGTTGGAAGTATGTTTGAGTTCAACTTTCAGCAATTCAGCAATAGAACGATACATCGTAAATCTACTTTTTATGCCATGGCTGGTATTGCTGCTTTTTTGCATAAGCCAGAAGCCAAGTTAAATGATGAATGGTACGATCTTACCGCTATAGGCACGGAGTCTCAGAGGTATAGTAAAGTGCAGATAGCCGT
>Ga0209119_1001379_pt1 | contig 23979 bp, 19 predicted proteins | sample COG_03_FD_184747 | JGI IMG/M metagenome (GOLD analysis project Ga0209119, IMG submission 184747) | Pelagic Microbial community sample from North Sea - COGITO 998_met_03 (SPAdes) (version 2) | ecosystem: Environmental > Aquatic > Marine > Neritic zone/Coastal water | place: Helgoland, sampling... | reverse complement strand
TATCCGGTCAGCTACTTATTATGCGCGCCTCCTAGCCAATCACGTCCCGTTCGTCTAGAGGCCTAGGACACCGCCCTTTCACGGCGGTAACAGGGGTTCGACTCCCCTACGGGACGCCATTTTTACAAGTTGCTTATGGATTAGCTTCTGCGGGAATAGCTCAGTGGTAGAGCACAACCTTGCCAAGGTTGGGGTCGCGAGTTCGAACCTCGTTTCCCGCTCCAATCAAAAGAACGCAAAACTTCGGTTTTGCGTTTTTTTTTGCCGGTTATTTCTTCAGCCTGCCCCTCTTATATTGATACAAATTCCTGCAGACGCTGTATATAGACTGTCTACTCTGTTTATTGACCCTAATGCTTACCCTGAGTTAGGGTGTCTGATAATAATATGAATTCTTAGCCGCTACACCTATCGTGGGGGTAATCATGGCAAATAAAAAAATCTTTAATGCACGGCTAGCTGCACTACTTATTGGACTACTTATTGTAATTGGCTTGATGCTTGTTGTCGGTAGACCCCATATGGTTTCGGTCGAGAGCGATCAGCGCCATCAACAGGTTGCCTCAGCTGAAGTTGCCCTGATTGCAGACTCAATGCCGGTGAGCTCGCTAGAGCGAGATTTGGATTTTTATCGGCAATTATCTAGCGGTGATAGTTTTGCACTGCAATTGGGCGCTGATAACTCTGCTGCTGTTGCCGAAGTGGTTGTTACCCAGATTAGCCGGGAGGGCATTATCGTCTCAATTACCGGTTCTCTATCCTCTGGCCAAAAAGGTTCAATTCATATGACCGTAGGCGATAAATTTATGCATGTTTTTCTCAGTTCAGAGAATGGTATTTACGAGTATTCAGGCAGTGACTTTCAGGCTGTTGTTGAGCGCACCAAAGATATGCGATTTGAAAATGATACTGCTGTTCTTCGAAACCAGTCTGTTGAGTTGAAAGATCAACCGGTTCGACGAGCAGTTGAACTTCCGGTCTCAGTCAAATGAATATTCGACGTCAGTTACGCCTTATTTGTGCGGCTTTTTTTCTATCCACTCTATCTGCTACTGCAATTGCAGTATTGCCAGTGGCTATCGATTGCCCCTGTTCCTTATCAAGAGTTACTCCCACTGCGCTGGAAATCGACTTTAACCTGATTTTTACCCAGAGCCAGAGTGAATCTGGTGCCTTGAAAATCTATGTGTATGGCCATCAAAGTCGCCATGCTGCCCTTAGTAGTTACTATATATTGGCTGGTGCGGATATAAATTCGATCGGGTTTTCCAGTTCTCCAGTAGCCCAGAGTTTGACCATGCCATTTTATTTTGCCGGTTTTGATAGTGGCTATCTGAGTTTGGTTTTAGTGGATTCCGCTAGCGGTGTAACCCTGGATATGGTGCCTTTGACGATTCAGCCTGTCTCGGCAACTCCTGATGCCGGTGCCGCTGTAAGTATTGGCTCTGGAGAGCTATTTTTTGCACAGCAACCAACCTTTGCTGTGTCCGCAAATAGCTATCAATTTGACGCCGTAAATATTACCAATAGCTCTAATCCTCTGGGTTCAGATAATTTGACTTTTGAGGTTACTGCTTCGAATCTAAGCAGTTATTACGTTCTCGATAGCCAAAGTTTTACCCTTAACTACGATGCTCAGGGCCGGGCGGATATTAATTTGCCGGGTGTTGCCAATAGCGCCTTGGATACGCCATTAAGTTTTGCCCCTGAGCATAAATATATACAAATAGGAATCTACCGGGGTGGGCAGCTGTTGCTGTTTTACACTGCAACCCTGCTGGATAATTCAGCGCTTCCTGATTACAGCCTTGAACTCACCGAGGTAGATACTCTTGTCGACACTGATGGCGATGGGGTTGGCAACTATGAGGAATTATTGCGCGGATCCTCGGCGGATATTGCCGATCCAGTGATGGATGCGCGAATAGAGACGGCTTTTTTATACGGGGATGCGGCCCTTGATTACTACGGGTCACTAACTGATATTGAGGCGCAGCTCAGTCATATGCTCAGTGTTGCTAATAATGCCTACAGAGACTCCGGTTTAAATATAAGTTTGCATAAGTCCGCTCTGCTCTATGTGGGCGATGACCGGGCTGTGACCAATAATGAATTGCTTGATCGAGTGGCGGCGCGGTCCTCACCCTTTAGTAATGTAGATGCGCTGCTTGAGCGCCAGCCAGATATTATTGTTCACCTCAGCACATTGTCCTTCAACGATATTAATGGCGGTGTGGCATGGGTTAATGGTTACTGGAATGATGGCGTTGTTGATTTTGAGGGTATGGCTTCCTCTGGCACCAACACCGCGATAGTCGATATGGATAATACCGCTTTGACCCTTGCTCATGAGGTCGGTCATATCATGGGGCTGGATCACTCTAGACCACAGGTTCAGGGTTCGCACTACAGTAGTTTTCCCTGGGCTTTGGGTCATGGTGAAAATGGCCAATTTGTCACCATTATGAGCTACCCCGAATTTTACGCCTATGCACCACAGCAGGGGCTTTTCTCCTCACCGCAACTCGCCTGTTCAGAGAGTAGCAGCTGTGGTCAACCGCGCAATGATTCAATCAACGGTGCAGATGCTGTTTCGGCGCTGAGGAGTGTGGCTTTTCAGTTTACTGCAGTTGCCAATGGCTTTGCGCCGGTATTGAATTTAGTTGGGGAAAATCCTCTGATGCTCGACATCAGTGAAACAGTAAGTAATTTAGGGGCAACCGCAGCTGATGCTGAGGATGGTGATATAAGTGGCGCGATCAGTTTTACTCAGACTGTTGATAGCGAAGATCCGGCGGTGGACTTTTTGCAAACTTATACGATTGTCGACAGCGACAATAACAGCACTAGTGTTACTCGCAGGGTTGCGCTGGTTACTGATACAGACTCCGATGGTACCTATAACAGATTTGATAGCGATGATGATAACGACGGCGTGCCCGATAGCAATGATCAATTTCCCTTAGATAGCCTCTACACCACCGATACCGATGCTGATGGCATGCCTGACGCCTGGGAGACTCTCTACGGCCTTGATGCCAATAATCCCGCTGATATTGACAGTGATTGGGATGCCGACGGTTTGACCGCAATTCAGGAGTTCAACGCCGGGACTATTCCAATAGCGTCGCTGGATATTGATGGCAATGGTCAATACGACGGTCTTACCGATGGTTTGCTTGTACTGCGCTATATGTTTGGCTTTACCGGAGAGCAACTGATTAGCGGCAGTCTGGCTACTGATGCCCTCTACACGAGTGCCAGCCTAATTGAAGCGCGAATAGAGGGGCTTGGCGATCGCATCGATATTGATGGCGATAGCCAGATCGATGCTCTTACCGATGGCTTGTTAATTCTGCGCTATTTGCTCGATTATCATGAGGCTGCACTGATTGATAATGCGCTTTCCGGAAATGCCCTTAGGATTGACCCAGAGGCAATCGAAACCTATCTGGATTCCTTGAAGACTGGCAGTTAAACCGCCTGATATAGGGGTTTAAGAGACGTTTGTCTGCTGATTCATAGAAATCTTGAGGGTCTTACAGGCTTATTCGTTTAATAGGCAATCAACAGGTTGCTTTCTTGTTATTCACGGTAACAAGATGGGGAGAGCAGACGGACCCGCAAGGGTCCGTTTTTTTTATGCCTGATTAAAGCCCAAAAAACTGCCTTATCTCATCTTCTTTTGCCAGTGCATCGGCGGTTCCCATGGCAATTAGGTCACGACAAAAGCCTGGTTCAAAGAGTAGGTAGCTGGCGGCACTTGAACCACCACCGCGGGCTGTGGCCCCAGTTAAACGCAGAAATAATCGCAATGACCTTGGCAGTTCATGGAGATACTTCTGGGCAATTTTATCGATCGATTCACTGGGTGAGATAGACAGCACATCAACTGGGTTGAGATCGGTAATATTATTTTTTTCACGCAGTGACTGTGGCAGTGCGCTGGATAGTCGATTAATGCTCTGCAGGGTCTCAATATCGCTTTCAACCGCATCGATAAACGCGCTGTTAAACATATGACCGACAATCTGCGCCGTCGAGGGTGAATGTTCCATCGCTGTCGACCGCTGGCTATGACTGGGGTTGTCACTAACACCGATAATTAGCAACTTATTGGCGCCCATATGCAGTGCCGGGCTAATCGGTTTTAGCTGACGTACAGCGCCGTCACCAAAGTAGTCACTGTCAATTTGCACGGCTGGAAACAATCCGGGAATTGCTGTTGAAGCCATGAGGTGATCAATACTGATAGGAATTTTCTCACCGCGTCGCCGCGAGCGATTCCAGGCTGGGATCTGCTCATTGCCCTGAAAGAAGGTCACCGACTTACCTGAAGCGTAACTCATCGCAGTTATCGCTATGGCCTCTAGTTCACCATTGTCGATCGCGGTATCCAGATAGTCGAACTTGACATAGCTCTCCATCATCGCGCGCAGGGGGCTGTTGTCAAGCAATGATATTGGCCGTCCGATACCGTAGCCGCTGTGAACAAACGAGGCGAGGATATGAAAGGTGTTTTTAATGACACCAGTGGCATCGGTGCGGTAGACATCTGCCGGTGTCAGCTCGTGCCAGATTCTTTCGAGCTTCTTGGTGCGCAGACGAAAGGGACCGGCTCTGCCGGCAATCGATAGGGCATTTATGGCGCCGGCTGAGGTACCACAGATAATCGGAAAGGGGTTGTAGACCGATCTTGGCAATATGCTGGCAATCCCTTTTAAAACGCCTACCTGGTAGGCGGCTCTAGCGCCACCGCCAGTGAGTACTAATGCTTTGCTCATCTAAAATATTCCCATTGCCAGGCCAGCGGCCATAGATAGTCCAAACTCTTCACATTGTTGCAGATGATCGCGGCTAACCTCACCTTTTGCAATTAGTGGCGGGGCAATTTTTTTCATTGGGTAACCGCTGACAATTCGATCAATCTCGCGAACAGCGCCACTGCCATCATTGCCGGCACTGATAAACAATGCATAGGGTAGGTTGAGTTCATAGGGCTCAGCTGGGTAGTAGGTGCGATCAAAAAAATCTTTTAGTGCGCCACTCATGGTGCCAAAGTTTTCCGGCGTGCCAAATAACAGGCCATCGGCCCACAGCAGTTCTTCGAGGTTTGCGTCAAAGGCACCGCAGAGTCTTGTTTCGACTTCTGTTTCCTGCTGACAGCCGCGCATTACTGCCCGGGCAAGCTGGGCGGTATTGCCGCTCTGTGAATGGTAAATAATCATCAGGTGCTTCATTAATTTTTATTTTCCAGCTAGTCAGTGATTAAAAGTTCGCAATGAGGAAGGGTTGCGCTATTTTTTTCAATCAGAGGATTAAAGTAGCTATATGGGTTTCGGAGCTTTACCTGCTTAGTCACTTTAACAGCCCAATGGATATGTGCAAACAAGGATGCAAATGTCGTATTTAATAATGCTTTCAGTGGGTATTTTCTCCGTTGCCTGGTGGCCCAATTTACCGAGTTTTGAAATTTCTTTGGTTGTTTTGGTTTGCTCTATACCCCTGTGGACTGTCCCCAAGCTTAGATTATTTCTCTGTTTGCTGATCGGCCTTAGCTGGGGTATTTTTTCCGCTCACCTCCTGATTAAGGATAGTCTGCCTGCGACCTTTGATGGCGAAGATATTTTACTCTCTGGAACCATTGTCGGTCTGGTCGATACTAATGCCAAACGCAGCCGCTTTAGTTTTCGCGTTGACTTAGCTCGGCCGGTTGCTGATAGCAGCCAAGAAATTGCCCTTAAAAAAATATTAATTAGCTGGTATAGCAAGAAGGATTTACGCTCCGGTGAACGCTGGCAGTTTGTGGCGCGGTTGCGCCAACCACGCGGATTTGTCAATCCGCGAGCCTTTGATTATCAAGCCTGGTTGCACCAGCAGGGCTATGGCGCCACTGGTTATGTGCGCGCCGCTTATCCAGCTAGCAGGGTGCAAGGCAGCCCTCTGAGCATAGATTCCGTTGTTGTGGCGCCGGCAATACTATCTGCAGAGTTGCGTTCAGCCCTACGTGAACGAATTGACAGCGCGGATTTATCTGCCCGTGGCAGGGCGGTTATATTGGCTTTAACCATTGGTGATAAGCAGCGGCTCTCCGATTGGTGGCAGGATCTGGCACGCATGGGTATTGTTCATCTGCTGGTGATATCGGGTTTGCATATTGGCCTTATTGCCCTGTTGGGCGCTGGGGTTGGCAGCGGCTTGAATCGCGCGATTATTCTATGCCGACAGATGATGTTTAAGCTTGGACTCGGTTCCCCGTCGATAAATTCTAAACCTTGGTTAACCCCGGTATGTGGATTGTTGGCGGCATTTCTCTACAGCTTGCTGGCCGGCTTTTCCCTGCCCACCCAGAGAGCGCTGATTGCGGCGGCGGTAATTGTTGCGGCGCGACTCTGCCATCGGAAAATCCGCCCGCTACTCTGTATGTTATGGGCGTTATTATTAATTGCCATCAGTCAGCCACTGGCGGTTTTAAGTGCTGGATTCTGGCTCTCATTTAGCGCAGTTGGCTTGCTGATCTGGTGGTTTTCACCCTGGCAGTCAATCCATAAGAAATCGGGACTGCTGCGCACGGCTTCAGCTCAGTTGGCGCTGTTAGTGGCTATGTCAGTACCGCTACTGCTGTTTCTCGGCAAGGTCTCCTGGTTGGCGCCGCTGGTTAATCTTATTGCTATTCCATGGGTTTCATTTGTCACTGTGCCGCTCTCATTGTTAGGTGCTGTTATGCCGACGAGCGTGCTGGCCGAGATGTTCTGGCAGTGGGCCGATCGGTCAATAGCGGCACTCTGGTGGCTTTTGGAGGCTATTCCCGAGCAGTTGGGTTTTATTGTTTCTCCACTGGCTATCTCACCGCTACTTCTCACTGCTGTAATTCTGGCTGGATTGGCGCTTTTGCTACCCAGAGGGATAGCAGCACGATGGATAGCTATGTTGCCTTTGATGCTGTTATTGATCTTTTCTAAACCTGATATTCCTCTACGAATTACCGTCTTGGATGTCGGGCAGGGCCTTGCTGTTACTGTTGAGACAAAAAACCATACGCTAGTCTTCGATACTGGGGTGGCGTTCAGCAGACAGTTTAGTGCTGGCAGCGGGATTATTGCTCCGTACCTCTGGCAGCAGGGGCGGGGGATTATCCATACCACTGTGATCAGCCATGAGGATGCTGACCACAGTGGTGGTTTAGCCTCTCTGCAAAAGGTGCTTCCCAGTGAGCTTTTGTTAGCGGGCCCAGCGGTTACCTATACAGATTCGGTGATTCAGGACTCTCAGTTTACCCACTGTAATGGCGGTCAGTATTGGATCTGGGACAGTATTAAATTTCAGATATTGGCGGCAGAGGATCGCCCTCAATCGGGAAATAACAGTTCCTGTGTGCTGCTGGTAAGTTTCCTCAATGCTCTGGGACGACAGGTCAATATTCTCTTGCCCGGCGATATTGAGCGCAGTGGCGAATTGACGCTGCTAAGGTCGGCTGCCCTTAAGGATATTGCGCTGGATCTATTGCTGGCACCTCATCACGGGAGCAAGACGTCATCTACCCAGGCTTTTGTTCAGCAGCTTGAGCCACAGCATGTGGTATTTTCCGCCGGCTATCGCCATCAGTTCGGTCATCCTCACCGCACTGTTGTAGAACGCTACCGGCAAGTGGGCAGTAAAATTTGGAATACCGGTGAACAGGGGGCAATTACCTTTAACTGGTTATCCACTGGCGAGCTGCATGTTTCTGCGGCGCGTGATAAACAGTTGCGCTGGTGGCGTTGAGGATGGATTTTGAGATTTTTCCTCGACGCGGTTTGTGGTAAGGTTAAGCCGAATTTAATGGACTGACTGGAATACAACGTGTATCAAATTTTCCTCTCCGGTGGCTGGTTAATGTGGCCACTGCTGACCTGCTCAATTATCGTCGTGGCGATTTCAATCGAGCGCTTTATAACCCTCAAAGCCGAGCGAATTATTCCCAGTGGAATGCTCGCTCGTGTCTGGCAACAATTGCGTAATAAAGAACTGCAGGGTGAACAGCTAAAAGATCTCCGCGACTCGTCGCCGCTGGGTTATATCCTCGCTGCCGGAATCAGTAATTCCGGTCACGGTCGCGATATTATGAAGGACAGTATTGAGGAAGCTGCCGGGCAGATTATTCATGAGCTGGAGCGCTTTCTATCAATACTCAGCACCATCGCCAATATGGCGCCGCTGATTGGCCTGCTAGGAACGGTTCTCGGCATGATTCAGGTATTTGCCGATATTATGCTGTTCGGGACTGGCAATGCCGCTGAATTGGCTGGAGGTATTTCTCAGGCGCTGATTACCACGGCTGCGGGGTTGACCATTGCTATACCGGCGATGATCTCCAACCGTTATTTTGAGCGCCATGTCGAATCGCTAGTTGTTCAGCTTGAGGGGCAGGCGACCAAACTTGTCGACGCTATGCACAGCGATCTGTTTAAGCAGCCTTAGATTAATGATTAATACGACTCAGATTCTTACGAGGCTGCGGTGAAATTTCCCCGTCGGCGCCGAGCGGATAACGGCATTAATTTAACACCGCTGATAGATGTGGTGTTTTTGCTCTTGATTTTCTTTATGGTCACCACCACCTTTACCAAAGAGACCAGATTGCTAATTGATCTGCCAGAGGCCAGTGGCGAGGTTGCCGATAGCAGCCCGGCGACACTGGAATTGGTGATTGGTAAAGATGGCAATTACGCTGTGAATGGACAAAATTTGATAAATCGTGACATCAAGACCATTATGGCGGCACTGAGGGAAGCCTCGGGGGGCAATGCAGATATACCGTTGGTGATTACCGCAGACGCGCAGGCCACCCATCAGGCAGTAATTACCGCGATGGATGCTGCGGGAAGGTTAGGGTTTAGCCAATTAAATATTGCGACGCAGGAAGCTGGCGACAACTTACAATAACCGTTTTATAAAAATTAAAAAGCACCATCACAAGAGACAACAAAAACTATGCCCAAGAAAAGCGCCCCTGACGGAGCAACAACTTATCTGCGATTATTAAAATATGTGCGCCGATACTGGTTAGCCTTTTTGGTTAGTATACTTGGTTTGATGCTGCATTCTTTTGCCGAGATAGCCTTTGTTGATTTACTCGGCTTTATAACCGATACGGTGGCCAATTTAACCAGTACCTCGGGCTCGGTATCAGCTCAAAGTCTGCCGACTACTGGCATTACCGCGATGCTATCCAAAGGTCTGTTAGGTGGCCTTATGGATGACCGGGCGTGGCTGGTTATCCCGATTTTCTTAATCGTTATTAGCGTGCTGCGTGGCATAGGCTACCTTATCGGCAGCTACGGTTTGGCGTATGTTTCTAATTATCTTGTTCATGAGCTGCGCTTAGATATTTTTGAGAAATATCTGCAGCTGCCATTTGGTTTCTTTGATCGCTCGATGTCTGGCCGCTTGGTTTCGGTGGTTACCTACAATGTTCAGCAGGTCACTCAGGCTTGTACCAAGGCGTTAAAAACTCTGTTGCAGCAGGGCAGTCTGGTGATCGGTTTGCTTGGATATCTGGTCTATATCAACTGGAAGTTGACACTGTTTTTTGTAGCAGTTATGCCTCTTGTTGCAATTTTGGTCTCGGTGGTGAGCAGGCGTTTTCGACTTATCAGCACCCGCATTCAATCGGCAATGGGGGATGTTACCCATGTTACTCAGGAGGCGGTAAACGGCTATCAGGAAGTGCGCATGTTTGGCGCTGTTACTAATGAGCGCGAGCGCATGGCCTTAGCCAGCCATAGTAATCGCCGACAGAATATGAAAATGTCGCTCACTGAGGGAGTCAGTAGCCCGCTAGTGATGTTGTTAGTTTCAAGTGCTTTTGGTGGGATCACCGGTTTTATGCTCAGCCCCTCTATTCTTGAGACTATGAGTACAGGCAGTTTTATCACCTTTTTGGTCGCCTCCGGTATGTTGATCAAACCGATTCGGCAGATAGCTGAAATTAACAGTGATATTCAAAAGGGTATTGCCGCTGCGGAATCAATCTTCGAGATTCTTGATGATGATCCGGAGAGGGATAATGGCGATGTTGAGTTGGATTCTGTCCGCGGAGAATTTCATTTTAAAGCTATTAATTTTCAATACAACGCCGATGGCCCGATGATTTTGCAGGATATTAACTTTAGTGTTAAATCAGGAGAGACTGTTGCCTTAGTCGGCACCTCTGGTAGCGGTAAAACCACACTGGTCAGTTTGATTGCGCGTTTTTACAATCATGGCGAGGGTAATATCTTTCTTGATGGTGTCGATGTTAATGATTACACCCTGAAAAACCTGCGCAGCCATATTGCTCAAGTCAGCCAGAATGTCACCCTATTTAATGACACTATTTTTAATAATATTGCCTATGGTGAGCTCTCTGACAGCAGTCTTGAGGATGTTAAAGCGGCAGCGGCTATCGCCCATGCTGATATCTTTATAGAGCAGCTTTCCGATGGCTATCAAACTCATATTGGCGATGATGGGGTTATGCTCTCCGGTGGTCAGCGCCAGCGTATTGCTATTGCTCGTGCAGTATTAAAGAATGCGCCAGTGCTTATCTTGGATGAGGCGACCTCGGCTCTAGATACAGATTCCGAGCGCTATATTCAAGCGGCTCTGGAAGAGTTGATGAAGTCGAGAACTACCTTTGTGATAGCCCACAGGCTGAGCACAGTTGAAAAAGCCGACCGTATTCTGGTAATGGAAAAAGGTCGAATTGTTGAGCAGGGCAGCCATCAAGAACTTCTCGACAAGGTTGGTCGCTATTCCCAGTTATATCACAATCAGTTTAGCGAGCAAGAGGCGGGCTGACTTTGTCTCTTGAGCAAACACTCACCAGTGCCTGGACTCGCAATAGCCGCTGGCTAGTCTTGCTGATCCCTTTATCTTGGTTGTTTTCCGGGCTCATTAATCTTAGGCGGCGCCATCTGCAAAATAAATACCAAGGCCGGCCATATAGCGCGCCGGTGGTTATAGTTGGCAACATCTCGGTTGGTGGTAGTGGCAAAACTCCGTTAATAATCGCCTTGGTTAAGGCCCTCAAAGAGCGTGGCTACAGGCCTGGCGTTGTCAGTCGTGGCTATGCAGGCAATGCCAGCCATTACCCGCTGACGGTGTGCAGTGCTACAGCGGTTAGCGAAAGTGGTGATGAGCCGCTGTTGATTGCAACCCTAGCCGACTGTCCCGTCGTGGTCGATGCCAATCGCCCGGCAGCAGTAGATTATTTACTTAATAATTCCGATTGCGATCTGGTTCTCAGTGATGATGGTTTGCAGCACTATGCCCTGCACCGTGATATTGAGCTGATTGTTGTCGACGCACAGCGCGGGCTAGGTAACGGGCGAAAATTGCCTGCCGGGCCCTTACGTGAAGGGTCTGAGCGTCTCGTGCAGGCTGATCTGGTGGTTGTTAATGGTCAGCTGGCTAATGATGATAATCTGGCGGTTAATGATGTTCAGCAGATGACCATTCGTCCCACTGGGTTTCGTCACCTTCAGTCTGGCCGCAGTCAGTCGATTGCGAATTGGCTTGAGTCTCAGATTGTCGCAAACAATGAGGTGCATGGCGTAGCCGCCATCGGCAATCCGCAGCGCTTTGCCAGTACTCTGACTGAAATCGGTCTGTTGGTAAACTTACACAGTTTTGATGATCATAAGACGCTGAGCTTGGACGATTTAACCTTTGCTGACAATCTACCTGTAATCATCACCGCTAAAGATGCCATTAAGCTCAGGCAATCGAGTCTTGCCGGGCAGGGCGCAGCTGCTAATATCTGGGTTCTTGATATCGAGGCGGATATTGATTCAGCCTTGGTCGATAAACTTATTGTGAAATTGCCTGCGCTAGAGGCTAACGCCGATTAAACATTAAATTAAATATTAAATTAAATAAGAGTCCTATGGAATTTATAGTTATTATCCCCGCACGCTATGCATCAACCAGGCTGCCGGGCAAGCCTCTCCGCGATATTGCTGGAAAGACAATGATCCAGCGCGTCTGGGAACAGGCCGGTAAAAGTGCCGCCAGCCGAGTGGTGATTGCTACCGATGATCCGCGTATTGAAGCTATCGCTAAAGCGTTTGGCGCCGAAGTCTGCATGACCAATCCCGATCACCCCTCAGGCACTGATCGTCTTCAGGAAGTGGCTTCTATTTTAAATCTTAGTGACAGCCAAATTGTCGTTAATGTGCAGGGTGATGAGCCTTTGATTCCGCCAGCGGTGATCAATCAGGTTGCCGGCAATCTGGCCGCCAATGCAGAGGCTGGTGTTGCCACTCTGGCTGAGCCAATCGATAAGATGGCCGATCTGCTTAATCCCAATGTGGTCAAGCTGGTGACGAACCAGCAAGGCATGGGACTGTATTTTAGTCGTGCGCCAATGCCATGGCCGCGGGATAGCTTTAATCAGCTCGCCGTTGAGCTGCCAGAAGAGCTACCTGCCGAATTCGATTTTCGCCGCCATATTGGTATTTATGCCTATCGCACAGTGGAATTAAACCGTTTTGTCACCTGGCCGGTAGCGCCGATTGAAGACAGTGAAAAGCTCGAACAGCTACGTTTTATGTGGCATGGCGTGTCTATTCATGTGGCTGATGCGGTGGAGAATGTACCCGCCGGTATAGATACCGAAGAAGATCTTCAGGCGGCAATAAATTTAATATAAAGCATATACTTAACAATTGGTTAAAATAAATATACAGAAACTACTTTAAATAATTTTCAGGGTCTATCAGTGAGTAAGGTATCAGTTCTATTTGTCTGTCTTGGCAATATTTGTCGCTCGCCTACAGCTCATGGTGTCTTTCAGGGCATGGTCAACGGTAGTGGCTTTGGCGATGCTATTCAGGTTGATTCAGCCGGGACCGGAGACTGGCATATTGGCCATTCACCCGATCAGCGCACTGCACAGGTGGCCGCATCAAAAGGCTATGACCTCAGCGAGCTGCGAGCCAGACTGGTAACCAGCGAAGATTTTCAGCTGTTTGATTATGTTATCGCGATGGATAAGGCTAATTTGTCCGATCTTAGGGCGATGCAACCCGCTGATTACAGGGGTTATCTCGGACTTTTTCTTGATTTCTCGACGCAGAACGGCCACAGCGAAGTACCAGACCCCTACTACGGTGGTGAGGACGGCTTTGAACTGGTATTTACTCTGGTCGAAGAGGCATCGCAGGGTCTGCTTCAGCATATACAGGCTAATCATCAATTACAGGCCGGGCACTCTTGAGTCTTACTATAGAACAGCATTTCTCTCTGCAAGCCCTTAATAGTCTGGCGTTGCCAGCCTATGCTGAGTATTTCTGTGAGGTCTGCGACCAGCAAGAACTGCTTGCCGCACTCGACTATGCCAGAGAGCACCAGCTTGAGGTAACCCCCTTGGGTGGTGGTAGCAATCTGGTGCTGGCAGGTGATCTACCCGGACTGGCTATCCATCTCAATACCAAGGGTATTAGTCATACTATCGTCGATGACTGCGTTGAGGTTTGTTTTTCCGCCGGTGAGAATTGGCATCAGGGGGTTTTAACAACATTGCAGCGCGGTTGGTACGGTTTGGAAAACCTGTCGCTTATTCCCGGCAGTATGGGTGCTGCACCAATTCAGAATATCGGCGCCTATGGTGTCGAGCTGGCGGATATCTTTGTATCTTTAACTGCGATCGAAATTGCCACGGGCAAGCTCTGTCAGTTTGATAAGGCTGCCTGCGAGTTTGCCTACAGAGATAGTCTGTTTAAGAATTCAGCCCGCGACAAATATATTATTGTCGATATAACCCTGTGTCTAAGTAGCAGGCCGGCTGTAAATACAAGCTATCCAGCGCTTGCAGCTGCGGTGGCAGAGGCGGGATTAGAAGGCGATTTAACACCTCAAGTGGTTAGTCAGCTGGTTTGCCAGATTCGCAGTCAGAAGCTGCCGGATCCAGCGGTCACACCCAATGCCGGCAGCTTCTTTAAAAACCCCGTACTTGCAGATTCCACTGCCGCTGCCTTGCTGGAACAATATCCGCAGATGCCCAGTTATTCGCAGCCGGACCAGCGTAAAAAAATTCCCGCTGCCTGGTTGATAGATCAGTGCGGATTTAAGGGTGTAATGCGCGGTTCAGTAGGTGTCCACAAGAATCAGGCTCTGGTATTGGTAAATTATCTCAGCGATGGCGGTGGTACTGGTGAGCAGTTATTAGAGCTTGCTGAAGAACTGCGCGATGCTGTGTGGGATCGTTTTGCTATTCGGCTTGAGATTGAACCTAGAGTCTATGGTTCAAGTGAGGAAGGCTAGCTGATGGATCTATTTGATCATCAGGTAATTCCCTTAGAGCTGACCCCAGAGCGCGACAGCGCAATTACATTTTGGCCGAATTGGTTGTCAATTACAGATGCGGACAATCTGCTATCCAAATCTATAGAAAGCATTGATTGGCGGGCGGATATCATCAGGATTGTTGGCAAACAGATTCCTATCCCGCGTCTACAGCAGTGGTTTGGCCAACCCGGCACCAGCTACACCTATTCCAATATCTGTATGCAGGCGGTGAGTTTTCCGGACTGGATAGACAGGCTGCGACTATCTGTTGAAGAGCAGACTGAAAGCACCTTTAATCGCGCGCTGGTCAACTACTACCGCGATGGCTTAGACAGTGTTGACTGGCATGCGGACGATGAGCCTGAATTGGGCCCAGAGCCGGTAATTGCATCCCTGAGTCTCGGTGTTGAGCGCGTCTTTCAATTGCGCCACAGGCTTACTAAGCAGCGTATTTCAATCTCGCTACCCCATGGTTCGCTGTTGATGATGGGCGCCGGTATTCAGAGTTACTGGCAGCATCGTATTGCCAAGGTTGCCAATCTGCAGGAGCCGCGGGTTAATTTTACATTTCGCTACATGGGTTAAAGAGTGGGCTTGGATTAAGCAAAGGAGAGTTTGAGAGTGGAGTTATCGAAATTTGGGGAAAAGTTTTCCGCTCAGTCCGGTATTGTCGAGCTGATGGACGATCTTGGATCGGCGCTGAATGAAAACCCCAGTATGCTGTTTATGGGCGGTGGTAATCCGGGTCGTATTCCCGAGGTTGAGCAGGTCTTTAAAGCGCGCCTGGAAAAGGTATTGGCGGATCCCGCCCAGTTACATAGCCTGATGGGTGTCTATCAGTCACCACAGGGGGAAAAGAATTTTCGCGAGCAGATTGCCGGGCTGCTAAAACAGCAGTTTGGCTGGGATCTCTCGGCGCGTAATATTGCCGTCTCAAATGGCAGTCAGTCAGCCTTCTTTGTGCTCTACAATATGTTTGCCGGTGATATGCCAGATGGCAGCCGCAGGTCGATCCATCTGCCCCTTGCACCAGAATATATAGGCTATCGGGATATAGGTCTTAGTGACAATCTGTTTACGGCGACGCGCCCGGAAATCGAGCTGTTTGACGATAATCTTTTTAAATATCATGTCGATTTTACACGCTTAAATATTACCCAGCAGACAGCGGCACTCTGTGTTTCAAGGCCAACCAATCCAACCGGTAATGTTTTAACCGACAATGAAATTGAGCATCTCGATAGCATTGCCAAAACACAGAATATTCCGTTTATTCTCGATGGTGCCTATGGCTTGCCGTTTCCGAGTATTATTTTTAATGATGCTAAAGCCCATTGGAACAGTAATACCATTCTGGTCTTGAGTCTCTCCAAGCTGGGGCTGCCCGGCGTGCGCACTGGCATTATTGTTGCCAGTGAAGATATTATTCAGGCCTACACCAAGGTCAATACTATTGTCAGTCTTGCCTGTGGCAACCTGGGGCCTGCGCTGGCCAGTGAATTAGTGGCCAGCGGTGAGATACTCTCGCTGAGTACTCAGCAGATCGCACCGTTTTATCGACAGCGCGCTGAGCAGACTCTGGTTTGGTTTCGGCAGGCGCTGGGCGATCTGCCATATCGAATTCACCGACCTGAAGGGGCGATCTTTCTGTGGCTGTGGTTCGAGGGTTTGCCGATTACCAGTCAAGAGCTCTATGAACGTTTAAAGGCACGGGGAGTACTAGTCGTTCCTGGACATAATTTCTTTCCGGGGATTATCGATGACTGGCGACATAAGCAGGAGTGTATTCGCGTTTCCTATGCTCAGGATGCCGAGGTTGTACAGGCCGGTGTTAAGATTATTGCCGAGGAAGTTGCCCGAGCCTACCAAGCGTAAAAAAGAGGGTTTGTAGCTTTTGGTTTCTACTTTAGGGTTTGTAAAAGGTTTCAAGAGCCTCTAGTAAGGCGCTGATCTTATCGATGGATTCCTGATATTCACGATCTTCCTGAGAGTCTGCAACAATTCCGCCACCACCCCAGCAATGTAATTTTTCGCCATCGGCAATTACTGTGCGAATTGCGATATTGCTATCCATGCGATTATTGGCGCTAATATAGCCAATACTGCCGCAGTAAACTGAGCGTCGAACAGGTTCCAACTCTTCAATAATCTGCATCGCGCGTTTTTTAGGGGCGCCGGTGATCGAGCCACCGGGAAAGCTGTCGCGAAGCAGGTCTAAAGGACTGGCGCTTTTCTCGAGCTTGCCGGTAACCGTGCTGACCAGGTGGTGAACATTTGCAAAGCTCTCCAACTCAAATAGGGCAGGCACAGAGATAGAACCGGACTCGCAGTTTTTACTGAGATCATTGCGCAGTAGGTCGACGATCATTAGGTTTTCAGCGCGGTCCTTGCTGCTGTTTACCAGCTGTTGTGCAAGCTGCTGATCCTCTGCCACCGTAGCGCCACGTACTATAGTGCCTTTAATCGGCTTGGTCTCAACCATATTGTCGAGTGACTGGATAAAACGTTCCGGTGATAGGCACAGCAGTGCCTGATCAGGCCATTGCCAAAAGGCAGAATAGGGTGACGGGGCTTTTGCTCGCAGGGCTTTGTAAGCCTCCCAGAGATCGCCCTTAAAGGCCGCTGAAAAATGCTGGGTAAAATTGGTCTGATAGCAGTCGCCGCAGGCAATATAGTCTTTGATGCTGCGAATTGCCTGCTGATACTGCTCTTGACTGAGTGTCGCTTTAAACGTCTCTGTAAGGGTAAAAACACTTCCAGTTGCGCCTGGTACTCTATTGTTCTGATAGCGCTGAATAATATCTGTCCGCAGTTCTTCTGAGCAGTGCGGATGGAATACCAGCTGACATTGCCTTGCGCTGTGATCGATAATCAGTGCCCAGAGATAGCGGCCAATACGCATATCAGGCAGCTTGGTTACTGCTCCAGCACGATTTTCTATAGCGATTAAGCGGCGCCCAAGATCATAGCCAAAATAGCCGATTAGACCGCCGACAAACGGGTAGCTAGCTGCAGTGTTATCAAGGGGATGTAATGGCTTTAAAAGCTGCTGGGCCAAATCAAAAGGATCAGCGTCGCTGGTTGTTGTGCCATGGATATCGGTGATTGTTGAGACTTGGCCATTGGTTTCAATAAGGGCATCGGGAGAGGCGGAAATAATATCAAAGCGCCCCTGGGTACTGCGTGGTTTACCGCTGTCGAGCCAGATTGCATCGGGCAGATCACGGACCGCTGCAAACAGATTTTCACTGTCAGGCTGGTAGGGGATCTCTTGAATCGCAATACTTTGCATAGAGGCTAGGCTTTTTGTTTTCGGCTTGGATATTGTGCCGCTGTTAGGCGGCAATTGCTTACACTATTGCTTCCACTATAACAAAGGTCAGCCAAGCGGCGGCATAGGCAAAGATACTGTAGCTGATAAATAGCTGGGTTGGCAGCCGCCATGATCCGGTCTCTCTGCGCAGTACTGCCAGAGTGGATACACATTGCAGGGCAATAGAGAAAAACACTAGCAGGGCAAAGCCAGCGCCGACGGGCAGGCCACTATTTTGAATATGTTCTGCCAGCGAGATAATATTTTCTTCGCCGCCTTCAATACCAAATAATGTGCCCAATGTGCCGACAAAGACTTCGCGAGCCAAAAATGAGGTGAGGATTGCCACACCGTATTTCCAGTCGAGACCAAAGGGAGAAAATATAGGCTCGATCCACTGGCCCATTTGGCCCAGCCAAGATTCACCCAGAGCGGCACCCTGATTAGGGAAGTAGCCGAGCAGCCAGATAACCACGGTGACCAAAAAGATTACCTTACCGGCTTTGGTGACAAAGTGTTTGCTGCGACTCCAGGCGTTGCGCAGCAGCGGCCGCCAAGAGGGCAGACGGTAGGGAGGCATCTCAAGAACAAAGGGCAGGTCGCTCTGTAGATCTTTATTGGTTTTTGATACCAGTGCGGTGACCAGCAGACCGCAGACAATACCGAATACATAGATGCCAAACATCGCCAGACCCTGCCAGCCAATCAGTCCGCCAAACATATTGGTGGCGGGAATAAAGGCGGCAATCAATAGGCTGTAGACCGGCAGTCGCGCTGAGCAGGGCATCAGTGGAATCGCCAGATAGGTAAGCCAACGCTTGCGCGGTGAGTCGACTGTGCGAGCGGCATAAATACCGGGAATAGCACAGGCAACACTGGATAGCATTGGGATAAAGCTCTTTCCCGTCAGACCAAATACTCGCAGTGGTTTGTGACAGATAACCGCAGCCCGCGCCAAATAGCCACTATCTTCGAGCATGCCAACAACCAGAGTTAGAACAAATATCTGCGGCACAAAGACTAGGAATGCACCTATGCCGCCAAACAGTGCGTCGGCGGTAAAGTCACTGACAACACCGGCTGGTAGCAGTGGTAATATCAACTCAGCCATGAATTGCAAGCTGCTTTCGACACCATCCATAACCGGTGCCGCCCAGGTAAAGATGCTCTGGAATAATAGATACATAATGACTAAAAAGCTTATCCCGCCAAACCATGAGTGGAGGAAAAACTCGTCGAGACGGGTCTGCGCATTAATTAGCAGATCGCCTTTTGGGCCGTAATCTGCGGCCAACTGCTGTGCCTGACGATGGGTAACAGATTCATCGCTGGCGATAATATCGCTACTGTAGGCGCAGGGAAGTTCTGTATGGCTAATAGCTTTGTCTTGTAACTCTTCAAGACCAGCGCCAGATTTTGCCGAGACTGCTATCACTGGAACCTGTAGGGCTTTTTCCAGTCCGGTGACATCCATTTTCAGGCTGTGCTGATTGAGCACATCAATCATATTCGCGGCAATGATTAGTGGTTTTTGCTGCTCGGCACAGGCATTGATAACCTGTAGCGCAAAAATTAGTCCTTTTTCAAGCCGGGTTACATCGACAACACAGATAACCGAACTGGTCTGTGGGTCTTGCAGTGCAGCGTAAAAAGCCTCTACGGCAATCTTTTCTTCACCAGAAATAGTTTGCAGCGAGTAGGCGCCAGGAAAGTCGAAAAATTTATTGTCGGGATGGGCGAGGCTTTTGCCGGAATTGATATCAACGGTAACGCCAGGAAAGTTGGCAACTTTCTGGTTGAGACCGGTGAGACGGTTAAAGAGTAAGCTTTTGCCGGAATTCGGACTGCCAATAAGAATGGTTTTTGACATTAACTATGCTTATTCGCTTTTGCCGATTGGGGAGCCGACTTGAGAGCCGACTTGAGAGCCGATTTTGATCAGCGAGGCTACGCTGTCATCGAGGGAATAAACGCTGTTATTAACTCGGTAGAGTTTAGGTGCGCCAAGGCTGGGGGAGAGCACGCAGGAAATATTTTCGCCAGGATGAAAACCGAGCTCGCTAAGGCGGGTTCTATAACTGCTCTCAAGGCTGGAGACAAAGCTCTGAACGGTGGCGGAAGTTCCCTGTTTAAGATCCCAGAGGGTCATCAATTAATCTCTTAGTTGGCTTGCAATAGTCTAATTGTACGCCAGATTCGGTTAAATGTTAATAATATTGATTCTCATTCGCAAAAAAAAGATTGCCGGCAGAGAGTTAATCACAACATTCGCTATACGCGTATAAGTCGGTAATAGATTTTTAAGACTAAAACAGTCGCTCTCGGCAGGCCTAAATCCGTTACAATGACCGCCGTTTAACCCTATAACAAAGTGTATTTATTGATGCCAGTAAAACAGCCGACACCAACAGCACTCTACAACTACCCAAAATATTGGGCCGAATGCTTATTGCCCGCGCCATTTTTGCCGATGTCTCGCGATGAGATGGATCAGCTTGGCTGGGATAGCTGCGATGTGATTCTGGTGACAGGGGATGCCTATGTGGATCACCCGAGCTTTGGTATGGCGGTTATAGGCCGTGTTCTGGAAGCGCAGGGCTATAGGGTTGGTATTCTTTCGCAGCCCGACTGGCGCGACCCTGAAAGTTTTAAAGAGCTGGGTAAGCCAAATCTCTATTTTGGTGTTACTGCCGGCAATATGGATTCAATGATCAATCGCTACACAGCGGATCGTCGCCAGCGTAGCGATGATGCCTATACAGCCGACGATCTCGGCGGCAAGCGTCCCGATCGTGCGGTGACTGTCTATACCCAGAAGTGCCGTGAAGCTTATTCTGATTCGCCGGTGGTAGTGGGCGGTATTGAAGCCAGTCTGCGACGTTTGGCTCATTATGATTACTGGTCGGAGTCGGTTAAGCGCTCGGTGCTCATTGATTCTACGGCGGATATTCTGCTCTACGGCAATGCCGAGCGGGCAATGATTGAGCTGACCCACAGAATGTCTCGCGGTGAGACGATTCGTGATATAACTGATCTTCGCGGCAGTGCCTATCTGTGCAGAACCATCCCCAAAGGATGGAGTGAAATTGATTCTACCCAGGTCGATCAGCCCGGGGCTCTGGCGAAACCTAAAAATCCCTATGAATCCTCGCGAGCCGGTGATTCGGATGATGCCAAGACTATTCGTATGCGCGCAGAGAATCCGTCGACTTGCGCAACCGGCCAGGTCAACCTTGAGGATATTGATCAGCAAGTAAAGCCTGTGCAGATTGTTCCAGATACTCAGGCAATTAAAACCGATCCAAACAGTACTTATATTCGCATGCCATCTTTTGAGCAGGTGGGTAAGGATCCAGTTTTGTACGCGCATGCCGACCGTATTTTTCATCGCGAGACTAACCCCGGCAATGCCCGTCCGCTGGTGCAAAATCAGGGTCGCAATGATATTTGGGTCAATCCACCGCCAATTCCTCTGGAGACCGAAGAGTTGGATTGGGTTTTTGATCAGCCCTATAAAAGAGTGCCGCACCCAACCTATGGTGAAAGCAAAATTCCCGCTTACGATATGATTCGTTTCTCGGTGAATATTATGCGTGGCTGTTTTGGTGGCTGTACTTTCTGCTCTATCACCGAGCATGAAGGGCGGATTATCCAGAGTCGCTCGGAAGAGTCGATCCTTAATGAAGTTGAGAAGATTCGCGATATGACCCCGGGTTTTACCGGGGTTATCTCCGATCTTGGTGGCCCGACTGCGAATATGTACAGGCTTAACTGCAAGGATAAAAAGATTGAAGAGACCTGTCGTCGACCCTCCTGTGTCTATCCGACAATCTGCGTCAATCTGGAAACTGACCACAAGCACACCACTCAGCTGTATCGCAAAACCCGTGAATTACCCGGTGTTAAAAAGGTTGTGGTTGCATCCGGTCTGCGCTATGACTTGGCCGTGCGCGATCCGGAATATGTTAAAGAGCTGGTGACCCACCATGTGGGTGGCTATTTAAAAATTGCTCCGGAACATTCCGAGGATGGCCCGTTGAGCAAAATGATGAAGCCGGGCATGGGCAGCTATTATGAATTCAAAGAAATGTTTGAGCGCTTCTCGAAAGAGGCGGGTAAAAAACAGTATCTGATTCCGTACTTTATCTCCGCTCATCCGGGTTCGACCAATGAAGATATGATGAGTCTGGGGCTGTGGTTAAAGACTAATGGCTTTCGTGTTGACCAGGTGCAGAGTTTCTATCCGTCGCCAATGGCGTCGGCTACTACTATGTACTACACCGAGAAAAATCCTCTTAAACCACTGGGCAAAAATAATAGCGAAAAAATCTTTAGTGCCAAGAGTCAGGAGCAGCGAACCCTGCACAAGGCGTTTCTGCGCTATCACGATCCAGAAAATTGGCCGATATTGCGCAAGGCACTGCGGCGTATGAACAGGTCAGATCTAATTGGCAGTGGCGATGGCTTTTTAGTGCCCGGTGAGTCTCGTCGTGAGAAAGAAGTTATGCGTCGCGATTCGAAGAAGGCTAAACCGCAGTTAAAGACGCAGCCGCGCTCATCGCGCTTAAAGCCACGCAGGCGCTAGCATTTAAGCGGGAAAAAGTCTTGAGATAAGCGCGGGAACAGCGGTTTCTACACGCAGAATGCGCGGTCCTATATGCACAGTTTCAAAGCCTACTGTAGCCAGTAGCTCCACTTCGTAGGGAATAAAGCCGCCCTCTGGCCCTATAGCCAATGTAGCCGGCTGCTGTATATCGATTGGACAGCGGGTATCTGTTACCGGGTGTGCCAGCAGGTTTTTTCTACCCTTAATTATTTCCGGTAGCTCATCTTCAACAAATGGTTTAAAGCGTTTGCGAATATGTAGCTGTGGCATTGCCGTATCTCGCGCCTGTTCCAAGCCTAATATAAATTCCTCTTCAATAGCCTCGGGTTTTAAAAACGGTGTCTGCCAAAAGCTTTTTTCGACCCGAAAAGAGTTAATCAGATAAATTTGTTTAACCCCCATAGCGGCGATAGTTTGCAGGCTACGGCGCAGCATCTTGGGTCGTGGCATAGCCAGAATCAGGGTTAAAGGTGTTGGCGGTGGTGCAGGGCTGTGCAATTCAACTTCTAGCAGTGCCTGAGAGTCACACAACTCAATAATAGTCCCAACCCCCATCTGGCCATCAATTTCTCCAATACGAACAGTATCGCCAACGGCGCAACGCTGGACCTCAATAAGCTGCTGTAATTGACGGCCGGTTACGTGAGTTAGACTCTTGGTTGATTGGCCGGCCAATTGATCGGCTTTGAGTAGGAGTAAGTTCATGGTGGGGATTGTAAAGGATAATTATTTTTTCTGTGGGAAAGAGCGCATCTGCTGTTTTGAGACTGGTTGGTAAAATTTGATATTCATCTATTTTACGTGGTTTTAATCTTCTATACTGACTGCTACTCCCCTTGGTGAAATTGGATATCACGCTAGCCTCCTAAGCTTGAATTTCAGGTTCGACTCCTGAAGGGGAGACCAAGTGTTTTTTGGTCAGCTTCTACATACTTTCTACCCAGCTACCCAGTTCGTTTCGTACTTGAATTGACGGTCGATCCAGATTAATAAATGAGTGTACTTTTTGTGGCGTACAATTCATAATCGTTTCAAAATAATTATTTAATTTTTCTAGTGTTACCTTTTATCTCGTTGGGGGATTTATATTACGATGTTAGCCTATTCTAAAAATATCTTGATTTATTCCAGTGCTTTTATTTTGATACTTTGTTCTGGGTTTGCCTCGGCTCAGGATCAAATCGTAACTATAAATGCTTCGCAGGCTGGTATCATCTCTGGGGAATCAATTAACATTGATGTTTCCTACGCTACTTCTAATGAGTCCCTAACCGTTGGCTTGGGTGTAAGGCTTCACTTTGATAGTACGGCAATTTCCTGTACTGAATCAGATATTACTTATTTCCTAGAAGATTCGGATATCGGTTTTCAGTTTTTAGATGATGAAAATGATCATGATAATGACGTCTCTACAGACAAATACTTAAATGCAGCCTGGGCAAGCATCAATGGTAATTGGCCTTCAGGTGCATCTTGGCCCACTACACTTTACAGTTTTTCCTGTACTGCTCTTGAGGGTTTTGCTGGTACCACTCTAAATTTAAGTCAAAGCTCTTCTGCTAGTGGTTACGGCTTTACGGGTACTGGGTTATTCATTGGCAAAAGCATACCTTCAACCGATACCACCGCTCCAGTCATTAGCCTCTCAGGTGATACTGAAGTAACGGTTGACCTTAACAGTGCTTACTCAGATGCAGGTGCAACAGCAGATACCGGTGAAACTGTCTCGGTCAGTGGTTCTGTTGATACC
>Ga0209119_1001378_pt1 | contig 23985 bp, 17 predicted proteins | sample COG_03_FD_184747 | JGI IMG/M metagenome (GOLD analysis project Ga0209119, IMG submission 184747) | Pelagic Microbial community sample from North Sea - COGITO 998_met_03 (SPAdes) (version 2) | ecosystem: Environmental > Aquatic > Marine > Neritic zone/Coastal water | place: Helgoland, sampling... | reverse complement strand
GAAGATGAAATATCATTCGAAGATATTTTAATTTTGCGTGAAATGGTTAAAAAGGTCAGGCCTAAAATTAGTAAAAATGCATTTCTTGTATATCGATTAGCTGTTGTTAGATCGCAAGAGCATCGAAAAAATTTTTCAAAGCAACTTATTTGGACTGCGGGCTCTACAGTTTTTTTCTTGATAATGCTTTCTGGGCTATTGCTTTTATTAGATCGTATGCTGCGATCCGCGATTAGGCGTGCCGATGAACTTACAGCCTCTTCTAGACAACTAGCTATAACTGTAGCTGGCTCAATGGATGCAATTATCATAGCAGATGGATACAGTAAAATTATTGAATACAACACGTCTGCGCAAGGTGTCTTTGGATGGTCTCGCGAAGAAATTATTGGGAAAACTATGGAGGAACTTTTCTTTCGTAAAGGTTTGAGAGATGCTTATAAAAATGCAATGGCTCAATCTTTAGAGTTATCTAATACAAATGTCGTTGATGGTGTCCGAGTTGAGTTAACTGCGTGGAGAAAAAACGGCGAAGAATTTGAAGTTGAATTAAATATGACGTATGTTGAACGTAATAATGATGCTATATACATGGCGTATATTCGCGATATCAGCGATCGAAAGGTTGCTGAGAAAATCTTAATTGAAGCTCGTGATCGCGCTGAACGCACAGACAAAGCGAAGTCGCAATTTTTGGCTGTTATGAGCCATGAAATGCGAACTCCTTTAGCAGGTATTATTGGCGTTATGGATTTGCTCAAGACAACCAAGCTTACGAAAAAGCAGGATCATTATGTTCAGATTGCAACATCATCTGGCGAAATTATGTTAGAGCATATTAACGAAGCACTTGATATTACGCGAATTGAAGGTGGTGCGCTAAATTTATCCCCTCAAGAATTTAATTTACCAGATTTGGTTAGATCTTTGGTTGAGATCCTAAAACCGCTCGCCAATGAAAAAGTGTTAAATTTAGATCTCCAAATTGATAATAAAATTAAGACTAATTTTATGGGTGACAGTCTTCGGATTAGACAGATATTGACAAATCTGTTGGGTAACTCAATCAAGTTTACGGACAAAGGAAGTATCAAATTTATAATTAGTTGTAGTCATGGACCAGATGTTTCTAAACTTAAATTCAAAATAACTGACACTGGCGTGGGTATTGCACCAGAAAACCATGAGAAGATTTTTGATGATTTTGTGGTCATTTCCTCTGGTGGCAAGCAACAAACGCGGGGTGATGGATTGGGTCTTTCTATTTCTCGCAAAATTGCACGCCAAATGGGTGGCGATATTTTTGTGGAAAGTAATATCAATGAAGGTGCTACATTTATCTTGAGCTTACCGCTAGTGCAAGTTGCCAAGACGGATGTCATTGAGCCTAAAGAATTAGATATTCCTGTGCAGAACTTTAAAAAAATTAACGTTCTTGTTGTTGAGGATAGTATTACGAATAGGGAAGTTCTTTGCGATATGCTTGAAGAAATGGGGCATAAAGTGATTGGTGCAATGAATGGACTGGAGTCCTTAGAACAAGTAAAAAAACAAATATTTGATATCATTTTCATGGATATTAACATGCCAATTATGAGTGGCATCGTGGCCTCAAAAAAAATTCGTGCAGGTGGGGGGTTAAATTCAAAAACATATATTGCTGGACTAACAGCGCACGGAAGTGATGAGTTTGGCGTGGAAGCAGAACAAGCTGGTATGAATTGTTATTTCACAAAGCCAATTCGTTTAGTTACTTTGCAAAAGATCATTTCAGATGTTTTTTCTGCTGATCCACTTGAAACTATTACTGAGATATCACCAGTCCTAAAGGAATTATTTGAAACCATTGGACGTGAGAAGGTCTTAAATGTTTTGGGGGTATTTTTTGAAGAATTGGATCAGTTTATTCAACAGTGCAATAAGGGTATTTTTTCTAAAGATAATAACGCATTGGCGGAGGCTGCCCATAAAATAAAAGGTGCCGCAGCTATGTTGGGGCTAGAGCGGTTAGAAACACCATTTGCTCAACTGGAAAGCGATGCCCGAGAAGACAATGTTAGAGATTTAACTAATCGCATTCAAAGCCTTAAAGATCTTGCGAAGCAGACAGAAGCTATGTTTGATCATTATGTTTCGTTGAGTGTAAATAGCCACTCTTAGGTAGTGTAACCTATTCATTTGTATATTTTGTCCTCTCCTTATTTGTTTTTAACTACCCGATCACCTTACATTTTAGGTACATGTAACATTGTATAGTAAACAAAGTAATTTTTCTTAGAGATATTTACTACAATTAATACTATGATAATAAATTTTAAAAATGATTTTTTTTTGGGAAAAGTTTTTATAAATGGTAGAGGAAGTTAAATTGCTCGATATTAGATTAAAAAATGTGACTATAAATTGCAAGATATTCAATAAGTCCAGATTGATAAATATGGGTTCAATCAAACTATTTTCCAATAAATTAATTGAAATAGATTTTTTGGAACTAAGAATAAAACTGATTTAACCGTCAACTTTGAAAATATTTGCATGTTAATTATGTGTATCCATATTGCATTTTTTGTAAAAAATTCATAAGGCTGAAATTAATTGAAAGATACTCATAGCCCTAACATAGACATAAAGACAGATGCTATTGACTTAATAGCGGTTATGCAGACCCTATGGAGGGGTAAGTGGCTCATGATGTCATTTGTTCTTATTTGTTTTATAACTACAAACTTATACGTCAGTCGCGTGATTGTACCGCTCTATCCGGCAATAGTAAAAATTGCGCTTAAAGAGGACCAAACGCAGGGAATTATTGATATCGAAAGTGTTATGTCAGGTGGCCCAATATCAAATTTAGGCATTAATACTGAACTTGAGATTTTAAGATCTCGCGAAATTGTAGGAAAGCTTGTGGACCTGCTTGAACTAACTAATCAGCCTTACTTCAATGAGCATCTTAGAAAGCCTTCAAATTTTAGTCGAATTAGGAACCAGTTACTTTCGTTTATTGGCGTGATGTCTAAAAAATCTCAAATAATTCTTTCTGCAGAAGATGTAAGATCAAGTGTCATCAGTTCAGTAATAAAAGCTATGAAAATTTCAAATACTAAAGATACACTCGTGATCAAAATTTCAATAAAAACAAGCGACGCCAATCTCTCTATTCTCGTTGCTAACACAATGGCTGAGCTTTACATTAAAAATCAGGTTCAGATAAAGCTGAACGCGCTTTCAAGTGCCACAAACCTTCTCTCGAGCCGTACATCAGAATTGAAGGTTGGCTATGAGGATTTAAAAGCTAAAATGGCTATATTTACTAGTCAGTCAGAACTTGTTAATTCTTCTGCTCTAGAGGCACAGGAAATACAACATCGCGAGCTTCGCATACGTCTATTTGATGCTAGGGAACGTCTTGAAAAAAAAATAACTTTGCAGTCTAGCTTAAACTTATTAAGTGAAGAGGGAAATCTAGATGCTCTAATTAGCACAGCTAATACATTTCGTTTAAATGATATCTTTTCACGGTATCAAAACAATTTGTTGTCTAGCGAAGACTTCAAATCAGAAATTGATCGCTTTATGTTTGGCATAGATGCTGAGGTGGAGCGTGACAAAAAGCAGATTTTAACCCTTGAGGCATCTGAATCTAACCTGGCAAACCATATTGAGCATCAGTCTCATGAGTTGATTGCATTTCAACAGCTTGAACGCGAGACAGAAGCCGCTCGGCTTCTTTATGAAAGTGTTTTCAAACGTCTATTAGAAGTGAATGTTAGGTTGGGACTTGAAACTGCTGATGGTCGCATCCTCTCCAAAGCAAGTCTAATTGCATTACCAAAGCATGATAAGGATCATATTCTACGCATTTCTTGCTTAATTGGGCTATTGATTGGAGGCAGTTTCACGCTGTTTAGGGAAAAGCGCTTTACAGGCTATCGGACGGCAGTTGAATTGGATGAAAATATTGGCCGCAAAGTATTAGCGTCTGTGCCCCTGATCCCTTCGGGAGAGAAATCTTCACTAATTGCCTACCTCAATAATAAACCTAACTCAGTGGTTTCTGAGGCGGTACGAAATCTTCGTACATCAATTCTAATGTCACACTTGGAGCAAAAACCACAAGTTATCATGTTGACGTCATCAATTTCTGGTGAGGGTAAGACTGTAATTTCTTATGCTTTAGCTAAGAATATGGCTGGTCTTAACAAACGCGTCCTCCTAATTGAGGCTGACATTCGCAGTACTAAGCATTCCATCGATATCGATAGAAAGAAAACTGTTTCATTAGTCGATCTATTGACTGGAACTTTGAAGTTCAAAGATGTAAACACTTTCGTTGATGAATTGGGTTTTAATGTCCTCTCAGGAACAAAGAGCAAAATAAACGCTGGCGACCTTTTTGCATCCCATGCATTTTCCAATCTCCTCATAGAGTTACGTGAACATTTTGATCATATATTTATTGATACTCCACCAATTTTGGCAGTATCAGATGCTAAGATTATAGGAGCTATTTGTGACGCCAATATTTATATTGTAAAGTGGAATCACACACCTAGGGAACAGGTTCACCAAGGCCTTAATTTGTTTTCAAATGTAGGCATTGGCATAACTGGTCTAGTGCTAAACCAAATCAATCCAAAAAAGATGAAAACTTACGGAGCTAAAGGTTATTATGGATATGGTTCAAATGTATCTAAATATTATGAAAATTAATTTGGTTTAACAGTTTAGAGAGTAACTTTGAGGACGCTTCAGTGTTCAGAATATCAGACAAAAGAATAAATTAAGTATTGAAACGGAATTTAAAAGGAGGATTTATGAAACACATATTATTGATCTTCATTGCAATCACTTTAACTGGATGTGGTTCTGTCTATCAGTCATCTAAAGTGCGTGAGGATGTAAATACTAAAATCCGTATTGTTCAGCTTACACCGGAGACACTTCTGAAAGCTAATTCTTCGCCTTATATACCCAAGATATACCCTAAAACTTCATCTTTTTCTCTTGAAAATAATACTAAAAATCAAAAAAACTCTACTTCTTCGAACCCATTATATGGCTCAGAACAACTTTCTGGAGTAATTGAATGGAAGTTACCTGAGTCATCGCAATCTCAGCCTTATATGATTGGTGTGAGTGACGTAATAATGTTGAGTACACCAGATACTGGTAGTATAGTAGAAGCCTTGAATGGCACACTTGCAACATATAATAGGCGGAAGGAATTTACAGTTCAAGATGACGGTGCCGTTTCTGTTCCTGATATTGGACGTATTGTCGTCGCAGGTCTCACACTTATGGAAGCTGAAGATGCAGTATTCCGAAAACTTGTTGAGGTGGGTGTTGCTCCCTCATTTAGTATTGAAGTTATAGAATTTAATTCTCAGAAAGTTTCTGTATTGGGTGCTGTGAAATACCCAGGAATTGAACCGATTGCGATGCAACCACTTTACATCGATCAGGCTATATCTCTTAAGGGTGGCATTACAATAAGCGATGTTTCCTTTGTTGTAATTAGGCTCTACAGGAACGGCTCTATTTACCAAATTTCTGGCCCGGATATATATAAACAGAACATTTCTAATAAAATATTGCTGAAAAATGGTGATAGGGTTGTCGTTGATACGACAAGTGAATACGATAAAATTCTTGGATTGCGCCAAAAAGCTAGAGAAAATGCCAAGCGAGAGATTGAGCTGGAATCAGAAACTAATTTTAATGAAGCTAGGAGTATCCTTAACAGACTTGAGAATGGAGCCATTTCTCGAGATTATGTTTACATCATTGGAGAAGTGCGCGAACAGTCTCGTTTTATACTTCCTTTCGATCATAAGGCTTTTCTTGCAGATGCGCTTTTAAAAAGTGGTGGTATATTATCTTTTTCAGGAAGTCCTAAACAGATTTATGTTCTTAGGGGGGGTATGGGTTCAAAAAATTCAAAAGAAATTACGGCTTTCCACCTTGATGCAACTAATGTAGCAAACTTTCTCCTTGCAACACACCTTGAGCTAAGGCCTAAAGATGTAGTTTTCGTGGGTACTCAGCCTATCACTAACTGGAATCGTATAATCAAACAGATTATACCCACTTTTCAGATACCTAGGGGATGAGTAATGGTCTCGGGTATATGACTTTTTTAAATTAAAGTAATCTAAAGAATCTATACTATTTCATTAAATTATTTAATTTTGGATTGATTTATTTGTGCGACTTATCAAGTTATTTGAATTAGAATTACTCATACTTGATAATGGGTTTAAAAAATCCCTTTGGCTACCTTAATTAATCTTTAGGAAGGTACTTCTCGCAGGTATTATTAAAGCCTTGAAATTTTTATTATTTATTCATCTGTGATTTGATTTTATTATTCAAGAATATAGAGAGTTTTGTCTGAATTTCATTTGTTAAATGCCCTTCATCTCGCAGTATCAAACTGCCATCAATGTCTAAACTGCAAGAGTTCTTCAGACACATAAATTCTGACAAATCTACAAAGCTAATTTCTAGCTCGTTAGTCAGGGTGCGTAATTCTAAAAAATCGTTATAATTATTAGCATTGGAAAGTAAAAATACACACTCACTGATTGGAAAATTCCCTCTCATTGCAAATGTGATACACTTTTTAGATTGACTAAACCTTGGTGTAGAACTCACTAAAATAATAGACATTTCTTTTTTCTTAAGCTTATTAATACTTTTAATAAAAAGATTACGCAGCTTAGGATTTGCCAGATTTCTACTAGATGATAATATTACTGTTTCAATATTATGAAGCTCGTTTTGTAATAAAAATTGAAATACATTTGAATTGAATTCATCACAAGAAACTTTGGCTTTACGTGGAGCATCTAAAAAACCTGGTACAGGCGGACATGCACTTAAAGTTAGTTGTTGTATTCCTTCATTTGTGAAAATTAAATCGAGTGCATTTGCTAGATGCATTGCATGACTGTCACCCCATAATAAAATTTTAGGATTTTTTTTCGACATACAATTTTCATCAAATATGCTTGCACCAGAACAGTTAATAGATAACCCACCATTTTGAGCTAAGCGTAATAAGCTTGGATTTCTTTCAGGGTAACCTTTTTCTTTGTGCCCATGAAGCCCAACAGTAGAAAACGCACATATACCTACTACGAATGTGAGAAATATCATATTCCTATTAAATTTAGTTTTTTTTAGTTTGCGAACGGGTTGCTCAATGTATCGCCTAGTCACTATTGAGAGAACTAGAATAATAATAATGAGAATGCTATTTGTCAGAGCTGTTAATTCAGAAACGAAATATTGGCGAGCTAATGCAAAGATTGGTTGATGCCATAAATATGCTGAATAACTTACTAAACCTATACTTATAAACGCTTTTGTATTTAATATTTTTGCAACATAAGTATCTTTGTTTGAATACATGATAATAAGCATTACACCTAAAACTGGTGCTAGGGTATATCTGCCTGGATATGGAGTACTTCCATCATAAACTAAAATAGAAAAAACAATTGCAAAAAACCCTAGTATAGACAACGCATTATTTTTCTTAACACCATTTTTTTGAACTATGAATGCAGTAATTGAACCAGATAATAATTCCCACGCGCGTGTATGGAGAAGAAAGAAACTTGCGTTTGAATTTTTTTCTGACATCCCCTCAGCAAACAGAAAACTGATAATAGTCATAGCAAGTATTATCAAAAACACCTTTTTTTTACCAAAGTGCCATATTGAAATAAGAAAAATTGGAAAAATTACATAGTATTGTTCTTCAATTGCAAGACTCCATGTGTGAAGTAGAGGCTTTAATTCAGCGGCAGTGTCAAAATATCCAGTTTTTAAGAAAAAATAAATATTAGATGAGAAAAATGTAGTAGCAAATATACTTTGAGCAAATTCTTTCAAATCAAATGGATTTAAAAATTGCCATGCAACGAGATAAGAAATTATGATGATAAAAAAGAGCGCTGGTAATATTCTTTTTGCACGCCTCTCGAAGAAATTAGTAATGCTAAATTGGTTGTTTTCTATGCCTTCAATAAGGATTGTTGTAATTAAATAGCCACTGATTACAAAGAACACATCAACGCCAACAAATCCTCCGCTAAAGAATTCAAAGCCTGCATGGAATAGTATTACTGGTACGACTGCAAGTGCTCGCAAGCCATCAATTTCACCACGATATTTCACTTAAAAATTAACCAACCGTAATGCACTTTTCTTTTGATATGGAGCTTAAGCCTAATCGATTTTTACTAAATAAGATCATCAAAACGTATCCATAGAAAGTCCATCAAATTGCAGTCCATTCATTAATTTGGCGTCGTTATGGCCAAGAGTTCGCACAATAACATACCATGGTGATGGCATTAATTGTTCAGGAATAAATAGGTTGAGGCCTTTCGCAGGAAAAGTTGGAGTCATCGTAAAAATACCTCGCGTAGTCTTTCGAGGTAATAAAGGTAAATTGTTAGCTAATTCAATGCTTGTCCGAGCAATTGAAAACGATAAATGTCCACGTCGAGTATTTATGATTACGTCGCAGGTTCCAACCTTAGTGAGAAAATACTCTGATGAAGGATTGCTAAGTCGCCATTTTAGCCACTCAAGATCATTTATAATGTGGGGTGCATCATTGTCGAACTGCTTGGGTCGACGTCCTACAATCAAACGTATGTTTCCAAGAATCTTAAATTCAAGAGATTTTTTAAAAGCATTAATTGACTGTGCGTTTGCGACTCCTATAACGAACTGATATCCTTGCTTAGAGCCAAGTGCATAACTAGCTCTAGCAAGTTTTTTAAATAAACCGCGTCTTTGATGTTCTGGATCTGTTGCAGTATTAAGTGACAGCAAAAGCTTCATTTCTCTGCCTGCAACTTTATAGCGTCTGGGGATTGTCACATAATGTGCGGCCAATTTGTTGCCTAAATAAGCATCATATCCAAGAACATGGCCATGCGGGTTTTCCTGATAAAGCCATTGAAGATAATGGCTGGTGAGCTTTTTATTGTTACCATAGGACTTTTCGAATAGGTGGACATAATCTTCCATGGATGCCCGTGTGCAAGCTGGAATAAGCTCGTATTCAGTCATGGAAAATTTCCTTTATATGAATTTTTTTTCTATTTCCCCAGTCGATCATTGAAGCGGCTTCGAGTAAAGGTATTGTCTCCTCTTGATTAAGGAGACTTTCCAATTTCATCAAAGCGCCCTTGATTCCGACATATGATTTGAATTTTCGTATAGGTGAAAGGCCAGAAAGCACTGGCTGGCCATAATCAAAATCACGTAGATGAAAATAGGTCATATTGTATTCGTTAGCATGGAACATTGCGCGTCCCAAACATCCAGGCATCAAGCGGAAATAGCCGCCACCACTATAAACGATCTTTAGCCCCATTAGGTTTACATAATTAATAGGAAATTCACGCACTTCCTTGTCATTGATCGTGCGTATGATTGCAGGGATTCCAGCACCATAACCAATTAGTCCACCATGACTGCGAGGTGCAGGAAAAACTGAGCAATCATATTTAATTCCCACATCGGCAAGGGTGTCGAAAGCCCAAGGGGTTTGAGCTGTTATCGAAAAACCTGGTGCGCGATATGCGATGGGCCGCACGCCGCATGAGGCCTCAATATTGTCCAAAGCTTCCATTGTGTCGCGTTTGAAACTTGCTTGCGTCATTTTATAGACTAGCTGGTGCAAATTAGAATGACAGGCGATCTCGTGACCTGCTGCATGTATCTCTTTCACGACATGAGGAAAATTTTTTGCAACCCATCCTAGGATGAAAAATGTTGCCTTGACCTGCTTTTGTTCTAGAAATTTTAGCAACTTGGTGGTAAGTTTTTCGAGCCGGCTTTCATAGGAGATCCAGGTGTTTTCTGATTGGGTTTGATGAAAGTCGAGAATGTGGAACCAATCCTCAAGGTCAATAGTTAGTATAGTCATCTTATCAGTCATGTTTAACTGCTTCTTTTATTTCGTTGACACGTTGTTTGATTTGAGTGCCAACCACATAGGTCTTTGCAAGCAATGGAATGGTTGAAAGTGTGCGCCACAAGAGCCTTACTGGTTCTTTGTAAGTTCGGTAAACCCATTCAAGTCGAGCTCTGCGCATCCATTTTGGAGCTCGAGTAACTTTGCCGCCCATAAAATCAATGATGGCTCCACCATTAATAACTATCATGTCTCGTGACTGAAATTCTGGAGTGTTTTTAATTGCTTGTGCGACCAATTCCTGTTTTGGCATGCCCATACCCAAAACTACCAATCGTGCGCGGCTTTGGCGCAAATGAGAAAGATATTCACAGGGTTTTTTGAAGCCATTAAGTGCTTCAACCTTTGAATACCCTTTTGAGTATAATGCAACCTTCGAGCTAGATAATGCGGTTTCACTACTGCCATACAATGCGATAGTATCGTCCCCTGAGTACATCGAAATAATTCTTGGAATCAGGTCAGTACCATTCATATTGAGCCCAGGCTCTAGCTCTGCGCGTTTCATAATGATTTCTGCACCCATACCATCACGAAAGAGGAAATCGGCTTGTTTAAGTGCGTTGCAAAACTCTTGATGATGTTGTGCAATAATGATTGCATCTTTATTTAGAAAAGAAACTATACGTAAACCTGCTGCATTTTTTATGTGTGATAGCGCAATTCTTATATCGTTTTCATTCTGGCATATGATCTGGTGGGTAATAAGAGCTGCAGCTGTATCAATAAGAGCTTTCATATCAGTTTGGCGGACGAATAAATTTTATAATGTGACGGCCATAGACATAGAATGGTAAAAGAATCCGCATCATAAAACGGTTAAAATCACCATCAATATTTTTGCGAATAAAGTATTTTAATGAATCATATTTCATTTTTGCCACGCATGGCTGAAAACCGCTATCGCCACTCCAGCCCAGATTGTGCACTACAGGCGGGGTTTGCAATACCATTACACTATATCCACGGCGTCGAGCATCGATGCACAAATCTTCATCTTCACCGTAAAGAAAAATATTTGGATCAAAGCCTCTGGATTCCTTGACGAAGTTGGAGGATAATAACATCGCGGCCCCCGCCACCCATGAAACTAATCGTGTTTCGCCACTAAATGATGCGGCTATGGCCAAAGAATTGTTGAGGTCTAATGTTTTCTTGGCGTGATTGTTGGCAAAGTTATGAAAAAATGGGAAAGGTCTGATAAGTTTATGCATAAACTTAAGTGACGCAAACACTTTGGCTAGTCGGCGCAGACCTATTAACAGCAAGAACCAACGATACCAGGCCGAAGCGACAAATGTATAACTTTGGGGTGAACCATCTGGGTAAACCAGCGGTAATCCAAGCACACCGATTTCGGAATGGGCATCCAGATATTCTATTGCGGGTGAAATACTGTCAGCTACAAGAGAGGTATCAGCGTTCAGTAAAACATAGGTATTAGATGGTATAGATTTTAGCACAACGTTGTTTCCAGCTCCAAAGCCAAGGTTCTCTCTTTGAAAGTGCAAATTTAGCCAGCAATATTTTTTTGCAAACATAGATAATATTTCTGGTGTTGAATCAGAAGATGCATTATCAACGATATGCACTTGTGCCCGCCCTTGGTTCAATAATGGAAAGTGTTGAGCTAGTGATTGAATACAGGTTTCAATGTCAGATTCTGAATTATATGTAACAATAACAACGATTGCGTCTGGAATATAAATATTGTTTCTCAATGATCCAAATTCTTTTAGCAAACCAAATTGGGTAAATATTGTTTAATAGATTTGATGATTGACTGACTAATTGTTATTAGTTGAACGCCAACCGGTCGAACGTCCAATGAGTTTTTCTAGTTGGGCGATATCATGATTGTAGTAGGAACTCAGTTCTGCGCGCGTATCGCATGAAAGTTTAGGCTTGGTGCTGGTGTTTAGTATTCGTAGCCTCCTTCGAACCCATGCGCCGATGCCGGACGGCAATTTACGACGAAGAAAATTTGTATATCGGTTGGGTGCCATTAACTGGGCAAGAAAAAGTGATCGTGGCGAGCCAGAAACATTGCTTTTGAGATTTGTGTCAAAGACTTGTGAACCTTTGAGGTTAACAAACTTGCAAATTTGGCTGAGCACTTCGTCTGGATCACTGAGAAAGTCGTCGAATAAAAATACCTTAACTTGTTTACGGCCAAAAGTGTCCTGAAATTTAGCGATAGCTTTCGCATAGTAACCGCTTTCTCGATAAAGCCACATATCTGCAAACCCAAGCGCCTTTCGGTTTAGTTCCTGTTTTAGTCCTGCTTCGAAGCTTAGCTTTTCACGTCCTTCGCCCAGCAGATGCATGTATTGCGAAAAGACCTTGTCTTCTGGACGCCGCAACAAAAAGATAACTTTAACATCTGGCAAGGTACGGGCTATGAGCTCAGCCGAGTTATGGTGAAAAAGATATGAGGGTGATACGTCTACTGCAACCTGACTGGGTTTTTTTTTGTCGTAATATGAAAGATAATCGATAAACGATGATGGAATTTCATCGAAAACTGCCTTATCACCTGGTCCTGTGACCGTTTTTTCTAGAAATGAACGTGAGAAATAATGTAATTCTTTTCTCTGAGGTAGGAAAAAGGCATTATTTTGCCTTAGAATGTCATAGATTGCTGTGCTTCCAGCCTTTGAAGCACCTCCAATAATGAGATTAACTGTCATCTTATTGATCCTTTCTTACCGTAGTTTGCTAAATAGCCAGTAACTCCCAGAAGCACCCCACTTATGAACCCCCGATATTCAAGAGGCGCAGCTACAGGCGTGCCAATTATCAAGTATACGAATACGGCTCCCATTAAGGTACGGTTGTGTGGGTTTTTAATGGCCTTCAAAAGGTTAAATTGATTTATACCCCAAACAAAATAAAGAACTATCCCAGGTATTCCATAACGAAATAAGGTGCCAGCAATGCCAATGTCAGCAAGGAAAAAGAAATCTCCAATAACTCTTTTGAATCCATCCTGCCATGACAGAGACAGTGATCCATACCCAAATTTTTGTTCTGACCAGAATGTGAGGACATGTTGATAACTTTGCATACGCCAACTTTCCTTGGAGTAGGTGCCTGAGGCCAGTTGCTCAAACATTTGCACAATTACAAGAACACGTGCATTGATCGTGGGTATTGTATAAATAGCAGTTAGTGAGGCTATTATTAAGACAACGACAAAAAAAGTAGCGCTTCGACCCCTTAAAACAAATAATGTTGTTATAACGATAATTAGAATAAGCTGACGTGATTGGATTATGACAACCATTGTTCCGAATGTTAATGTTAAAAGAAGAATACGCCATTTTGCAATAAACTGGGATTTTGAATTAAGAAGGAAAGGTATTGATAAAGCTATCCAGCCAGGTCCAACTGAGATACGTTTCTCACGCAAAGCAATTTCTGATATATTGATTTCTTGAAGTGTTGGTACTACGCCAAAAAAAATGCCAACAGACAGGCTTGCGCAAATCGCTGCACAAATTGCGATATATTTTTCGAAACTGATCATATTGATCCAATTACGTTCGAACATGTCGCGGACTGGAAAATATACCAGAACTGCCAGAATTCGGCGTTCCTCAATTAATCCAAAAAATATTGGCTGCCCATAGCTCAATTGTGCAATCAAAGAGCCATATATAATTGGGAGAATAACTAATAATAAAACATATACATCTAGTTTTCTTACACGACCATCTGAAACCTGCTGAATTGCGATTGACAGAATAACCCAAAGGATAAGAAATATATAAAAAAGTTCCTGCAAACCTTTTACGCCTAATGGGTTTCCGACTGACCCATAAAAAATCTGCGTATTAAGTAGTAAAATAAAAAAAACAGCAATATTTTTCTTACTAAGATAGATGATCACTTTGCCGTATTTATTATTTTTAGAATACGCAGTCATTTTGGCCAGTCAGGTTGCCAGCCTGTTAAGTCTTTTATCAATTTGGTGTCTGAAGCAAAATGCTCGCGAAGCCTTTCCACCGTTTCTACTGGTACGTCATTGAGACTAGCTACGCTTTTTACCACGTTCCATTGTTCAACCTGAAAAAGTATGCATTGCTTCTTGGTATTAGGTAGTTTGCGCCAGAGCCATTTAATAGGAGCGAGTGACTTTGCTATGGCTTGTAATGGTAATCGTTCCTTTGTGCCCCCCTGGTGCATCTTCTTGCCGAGCGATGGTAAAGTAACTATCTCGAGACCAAGATATTCAAGTAATTGCCGTATTGTGTATTCTGGTTCACTTTCTAATTTGCGTGTTGAAAGTAAAAGCATTTCTCCTTTTGCAATCTTTTTTGCATAAAATTGCAGCAGGCGGCCATATTCGCCCCAAACTATATAGGTTTGATTTTCACTGGCTCGCCCCGTAGGTAAGGCTCGAGCATATATAAGTGCATCGGAATCTAGCATTTGATCTATTGCCTCTGTGAAGTTTCGCTTCTCAATTCCTCGACGAACAGACATTCGATAATGTGAAAAAGCACGTTCAACCGGATCACGCAGTATTGCTATGAGTAGAGTTTTATTAGAAAGTGATAAAAGACGTTCAGGAACTCTCGGGTCAGACAAATAGTGTGGTGTCAGTTTTCCTATCACAAATGAATTCAATTTTCCTTTGTAATGTTCAGAGATGAAGGCCTGATAGCTTTCTGACGTGACATCGTCTCTAACGAAAAAAGGTAATTCCTTTCCTGCTGGGACAAAAACTCTAGGGTGTTCAGAGAGAAGTTGGAAAATCGTCGTTGTGCCTGATTTTTGAGCGCCCAAAACAATAAAATCTAGTTTTTTCATGTGTTTATCTCATGGCTTCGTGATCCAATTCGTCGGGCTGGTATTCCACCCACGATTGCATAAGATGGGACGTCCTTGTTAACAACGGCTCCCGCTGCAATTATTGCGCCACGTCCTATTGTTACACCTTTAAGTATAATCACGCCATGTCCAACCCATACGTCGTCGTTTATGATGATTGGATTGCTTTCAATGCCTTGATCAATCATAGGTAGATCAGTGCGCTCAAAAATATGATTGGTATCACGAAATGTGACATACGATGCGATCATTACGTTCTTGCCGACAGAGATTGTGGCATTGCAACCAAAAATGCAGCCTTCACCACACCAGCTGCGCGGTCCAATTATAATTTTACCTGAGCCTTGGAATAAAGTTCCTCCACCTATCGAAACTGAATCTTCCAATGTGACTTGAATATTTTGTCCAGTTTTTTTTATAATATTATAAAATGGTTTAATACGTGTGCCACGATTTATTCGCACACCTTTTGCTAATATTAGGAATGGCCAATACCGGATATGAAATCTTTGTGTCGAAAGCCATACGCCTATGCGATCAGTAACTTTCATTAAGAAAATCATTGCGTTCATTTTAATGATTTCTAACCTCGTTGAGAATTGAATTGAAAAAGAATGAAAATACTCTGATTTTGAATCTTAGCCTAACCATGAAAACTGAAATAAGGCTTGTACATATAAGGCCAGTGCTTGATGCAATAGCAGCGCCTATGGCGCCATAATTTGGGATAAGAAGCAAAGCCATAAGAACTACCACAATTACGGAAATAAGTGAAAGAGTGCGCATATCTTTTTCACGGCCACCCATCATCAAAATTAAACCAACTGGTCCAGTAAATGCATTTACAAACTGTCCTACTGCAAGAATTGCAAGGATGTTGCCTGCGGTTGAAAAATCCATACCAAAAATACTCATGACTAAGTCACCAGAAAATATACAGATAATAAAAATTGGGGTAGTCAGCGTAGTGACAAATAGTGCACACTTACCCGCTATTTTTTCAATTTTTGCATATTCTCCATGCTTGAATAGAACTGTAAACTGAGGTGCTAATACACTGTTTATTGCAACTAAAATAAATGAAATTAGCAAGGCAATTCGAGTGGCCGCACCTAAAACACCGGCATCAGATGGCGTAGCCCAAATACCAAGAAGTAAAATGGGGACCCAAGGTTGTATTGCTTGGATTATTATCATTGAAACCCAAAGTGGCCGACTGCTTGCACGCAATTCGTTTCGATTGACTTGTGTTGCTGACGGTTGACCCGATAAGGCTCTTTCCCAAATGATAAGTCCAACCATAGATGCAAATATGGTCCCGGTCATATATGCAATACCTGAACCAATCACTCCCCAGATTGAAATTAATGGGTAGACAACAACTAATGCGCACAAAGGATACACAACGCTTCCTACCAACAATGCTTTGCTGGACATGCCAAGTCCTTTTAAAGCCTCAGAGAAAAGTGTCATGAGATTAAAGAACACTATTGAGAACGCTACTGCTATGAGAACTAATGTCATACCTTCGACATTTAAAAAAAAACTTTCGATTTTTTCAGCAAAAAAAATAATTGTAATGCTGAAAGTTAATGACACGCTTCCAACCCAAATGAGTGCGTAACGTAAAACGCCACGTATCTGCCCCCAATCGTTATTCTCGTGAAAATATGCAACAAACCGGAGAACAGTATTTTCAAGTCCTAGCCGTGCAATTGTCCCAGCTATTGAGGTTATAGATATCGCTAGAAAATATAACCCAGCACCATGAGCGCCTAACATACGACCAACCGCAAGGGTTAATAGAAATGCAAAGCCTGAACCTAGGACTTTTAAGCTAATAGCCATTCCAACTGATTTAATTAGATCAGATATCTGGATTTTGTAAAATTTTTTGCTTGTGAACAATTTAATAATTTTCGCAGGCTTCCGCAGAAGACCTCCCCGAGAAGGCCTTGTTATAAAAAAATGACACTCTATTTGTCTGTTTTTTTTAACACAAAAGATCCAAAAAATAAAAGATAGACTATACTTTTGATCATCAGAATATACTAATGCTTTTTATAGGATTCAGCTAAATTAGTTTAGTTATGTGTTTAGATTATACTAATTTAATGAGGTTTCTTTTTGACATTTCAATATCAGGAAACAGATTGGTTCCTGGCGCAGGTAAAGCCAAATTGCGTTAATATCGCAAATATTAATCTCACACGTCAGGGTTTTCAAACTTTTATACCACGTGTTGAAGAAACACGAAAGCGCAATGGAAAATTTGTTAACACAATAATGCCACTTTTTCCTGGGTACATTTTTGTTACCTTCAATATTGCGAACAGTTTGTGGCGAACAATTAATTCGACCCATGGCATTACGCGTCTAGTTAGCTTTGGCAATATTCCTGCTACATTGCCAAAGGATTTGGTTTCTGACCTGATGCAGCGTTGTGACACCAATGCAAAATTGTTACCATCAGGAACCTTGAGAAATGGTGATAGGGTTACCTTAACAAAGGGGCCGTTTGCGAATTTTGTTGGAAAAGTTGAAAATATTACCCCGGAGAGGCGCGTCTGGGTGTTGATTGAACTCATGGGAAGAAAGATCCGAGTAGTAATTGAAAAAGATATACTTCAAACAATTAATGAGTAATTTATGTCTTTGAGGCAGAAAAAGCCAAAACTGATAGTAATATGCAATTCAATAACGATCTCATTTATTATAGTAATCTCTGTTCTATCCTTGTCTTCTATCGAGTTGTTTGGTGCTAACAACATTCTTTATTTTGATAAATTCTATCACTTTTTTGCATTTTTTTGCCTCGCTTTCCCTTTATCACTATTGCAATCAAGACGAATAATCTGGGTCTTTCTTGGAGTTATAACCTTTGGTGGCTCTATAGAGTTAATTCAAAGCTTTATGGACCGTCAGGCTTCATTAACGGATTTTGTAGCAAATGTGGCAGGTGCTACTGCTGGTGTGATCACGGCGCGTAAATTGGGAAACTGGCTCTAATGACCCAAGCTGTATTTAGAAAGTGACTACGAAGCAAGCCAGACTGGTTCAAGATGCAGCCGTCTAAGATAAGAATTTTTAATTATATACTGAAGCCTCTGTAACATAATTATACTGGCTTACTTCAGATCAATGCCACAGATAATGTTTTTTTATAATGCTTGCGTATATATGGTGATTTCAAAGATACTGATATTTTAGTTGCCTACAATTATATTTGAAATTTTGATTTCAAAATAAAAAGTTAAAGTATCAGGAGATTTTATATACTTTTGCAAATTGATATATACTAATGATCTTAAAAAATATGAGACCTGTTAGTTTAAAAGTAAATTAAGAAAAAATGATTTCCTTTAAACTGACTGGGTCTGAAATTGCTTAACCACTCAATCTTACACTCGAATTGGCATGGATATACAATTTTATTGTTTTCGTTTACTCTATGCATTGTTATTGTTATGATGAGCTCTCGGTTAAGGTATATCAACAGACGACCCTGTGATCTAATTGCGATTCAATCAATGCACACACACCCGACACCTCGAGTAGGTGGTATAGCGGTCTTTGGCGCTATTGTTATTGGAGTTATTTCCTCATCAGCTTCAATTTCAGGTACTCACACTGACTTTGTCCTAGTAACTTCACTACTTTTTTTTGTTGGATTAGCCGAAGATTTTGGTTTCCAGATGTCACCTCGTCATCGCTTGCTAGCTGCGGCAGTTTCAAGTTTGTTAGTAATTTTGGTATTAGGATTTTACCTTCCTCGGACTGGTGTTCCAATAATAGATATCATCATTGACCACTGGGCTGTAGGTGTTCCTCTTACTGTTTTGGTTACAGCGGGCATTTCAAATGGCTTTAATCTAATTGATGGGGTAAATGGGTTAGCATCTTTTACCGCCATAGTTGCGGCTTTGGCTCTAAGCCAAATCGCAGAGGTATCTGGCTACGCGACTATGGCGCATCTTTCTATTTTAATCGCGGTAGGAATCTTGGGTTTCTTTATTGTAAATTATCCGTTTGGTTTAATTTTTCTGGGGGATGCGGGTGCATATACTATTGGCTTCGTGCTAAGCTGGTTTGGTATAGCTATTCTGATAAATGTACCAAATGTCTCGCCTTGGGCAATTCTACTGACTTTATTTTGGCCTGTAGCAGATACTTTACTTGCGATCTACCGCCGCTTACGCAGGAGACAGAATGTTTGTACCCCAGATCGCTTACATGTCCATCAATTAACTATGCGCGGCTTAGAAATTTGTTTCTTTGGTCAAAACCGTCGTCATATAACAAATCCAATGACAACCTTGGTTATGTCGCCTTTTGTTAGTGCACCACCAATCGTAGGAGTTCTGTTTTGGGATCAGAATCAGAATGCTTTTCTGGCTGTATTGGCTTTTTTTGCGCTTTTATTTGTAGGTTATGTCTATGCGCCTCGCCTCATTCGACGCTTCCGTCGATAAACTTATTTAGTTAATACAGTATACTGTAAGTAAATTAGGGCAGGATATTCAAAAAATATAATTACCTTCCATATAAAAAATCCTTACTCCCTAAAAGCTGTATCTTTCATCTTTGCGACGGGTTGCCAGAAGTATTCAAGGATTGTGCGTTCACCTCGAATGATATCAACTTGTGCAATCATGCCTGGTACAATTGAGACTGGAACGTCGTCACTTTCAAAGATTTCCGTATCGATGGAGAGATTGACTGCATAAGCCGATGATTTGGTTTCCTCTCTAAAGACTGTATCAGCAGAGACTTTGGTGAGTGTGCCCAACAAATATCCATATTTCGATGGGTCATATGCAGTGAGGCTTATTTTAGCCGCTTGGCCTGGCTCAATTGTTGCAATGTCTTTGGGATCGATGAAGGCTTCAACAAGCAATTTACCCTGTGTTGGTACAATTTCTGCAATCACCTCACCACTCGATACAACGGCTCCCAATGAATTAAAGAATACACGATTTACAATCCCATTTATTGGTGAGCGTATTTCTGTTTCCTTGAGGCGTTGACGGATTGCAGGAAGACGGACTTCTAACTCTGCAATTTCACCTGTTACTTGAGAACGTTCTTGATAGATTTCAGTATTATAGTTGATTTCAACTGCATCTAGCTGACCAATGATTTGTTCAATCTCCAACTCAGTTTGAGCAACCTTTTCAGAGAGTACCTGAAGCTGTGTTTCGATTGATGCATCTTCACGCTCTAATCGAAAGCGTTCTGAACTTCCTAGAACACCCGCATCAACCAAAGGCAATACTTCAAGCATTTCTTTATTCAAGAGTGCTTTGAGACTATTTTGACCGTCAATCTCAGCACCCAATCCTAGAAGCACTTTACCTTTACGTTCTTTGTCTTGGTTAAGGGTTTTTAGTTCTGCATTTAAACTTTCACGTCGAGACGTCATGAGTTCAATTTCTGCATCCAAAAGTGTTTCTGGATAATCAGATGCATTTTTGCGAACACTAGCAATTGTGCCCCCCTTTAACTCAGCGTCCAATCTGATCATCTTTAAACTCAGATTGCTTAGGCGTGCTTCTAATTCTTCTAAGACACCTTCAGCCTCAATAGGATTAATCGTTGCAATGATTTGGCCTGCATTAACTGCACTGCCTTCTTCCACAACATAAGTTGCTATCGTTCCACGCTCAGGAGATTGTATGTTCTTATTTTGGCCATCTGCAATAACACGGCCACTGCCACGCGTTACCAAGTCTAACTGAGTGTAGTTTGCCCATACCATAAAAGCCGCAAAAATAGCTGTAACAAGTATGATCATTAAATACTCGCGACCACTAGAGGTGTTATTTTGAGTTAAACGCATATTAAGTCTTCTTCCTTGCGTTTTTATTTAAGAGATCAAAGTAAGCGTCTTTTGTACCATCCCCAACAATTTTACCTTGGTCCATGACAATGACACGATCACACATCGCCACGACAGGCATTTTGTGCGTCACAATAATAAGAGTTTGATCTGTTAACTGTTTGGATAAATGCGCAATCACATGGCTTTCAGTCAGTCCATCCATTGCACTTGTGGGTTCATCTAAAAGTAAAAGTGAGGGTTTAAATGCAAGGGCTCGCGCTAACATTACAGCTTGCTTTTGGCCGCCAGATAAATTGCTACCCTGGTCTTGAATGGCAAATTCGAGGTCTGCAGTCGTGCCTTCACCAACAAAGTCAGCGCCAACTGCCTTTAGGCATTCTAAAATATACTCATCACTACAATCATCTTGGCCGAGAGCAACATTATCACGCAATGACCCTGTGAATAGCCAAGGCTCTTGGAAGACTGTTCCAATAGACCGAAACAAGTCAGCGCGTGGATATTGGCGTATATCTGAGCCATTAATCATGACAGACCCCGCTTCAGGCGCCAGAAGACCCACAATGAGTTTTATTAAAGACGTTTTTCCAGAACCTGTTCGCCCAACAATCGCAACTTTTTCACCTTTTTTGACACTTAAGTTGAGGCCATTAAAAAGTGGGCGTCCCATTTCTGACAAACGCATGGTTGCGCTACTCACTTCAACAGCACCATCATTTGTGTTTTTAATGGCAGACCCAGTTCCATCACTTTGCATACGCGCTGCAGATAAAAATCTTTTTAAATTACCACGCGCAACGTAAGCAGCGTTTGCACGCCCTAGTGTCTGACCGACCTTCGCAAGTGGACCAAGTGCGCGACCAGATAATATAACGGTCGCAATGATAGCCCCCATAGTAATGACTTGATCTGCAAAGAGGTGGAACCCATAAACAATAATCGCAACTTGGGATATTTGTTGGATAATGGTAATTGTGTTTCCATTAATTTGTGCATAGGTTTTTGCCTGATGAGATGCCTTGGCATAAAAATTTGATTGCGTCAGGAATTTCCTTTTCATCAGAGCAAAGGCGCCGTTAACCCTTAATGCATCCAAACCACCTAAAACTTCCACAAGAAGACTTTGGCGTGATTGTGCAGATGCAGACACAGCAGCAGAATTGCGCACAAGTAATGGCTGAACGGCCAATATAAGAATTAAAATCACTGGAATACATATCAGTGGAACAATAAACAGTGGTCCCCCAATCATATAAATCACCAGCACAAACACGAGAACGAATGGCAAATCAATTAAAGTGAGGATTGTGGCAGAACTCATAAAGTCCCTATACACTTCAAAGTCACGCATGACTGAGGCAAGCTCGCCCACTGATTTGCGATCTTTGGTATTTGAGACTTCTATAAATTGCTCAAAAATGTCTTCATTTACAGCTATATCTGCAGTCACTGAAGCACGCTCGACAATTCTACTTCGCGCACCTTTTAATAACGTATCAAATAAGATCGCAACTCCCACACCAATCGCCAATGCGTATAGCGACTGTGTCGCTTGGTTTGGCAAAACCCTATCATAAACCACCATGACAAAGAGCGAGGTTGCCAATCCTAAGATATTTGAAAGGAGTGCGGCAACTGCAATCCAAGAGAAACGCGTGGTTCCAAGCGTCTTAAGCGGGCTAAGTGCTTTTAGCCGTGATTTTACAGTTTTGTGTTCCTCAAGTGCGGGTTGTGCAAAAAGGAGTTTACCTGAATACCACTCTTTAAACTCTTTCTTTGTGAGCTTTCGTTTTTTGCGCGTCTTTCCATCGAATATGATAAATTGTTCAGCGCGCACATCTTCTAAGATGGCGAGGTCACCCTCTTTACCAAGCAACAGAGAGGGGCATAATGCTGGAGATAAATCTGAGACTTTTGCTGTCCCAGAATTACAAATGAACCCAAAGGTATTAACGGCATCACTAGACCAATCCATAACATCTGCCCTTGGGCTCGATGAGACAGCTTCCTTGACTTCATTATAAGTATTCTTTGAGCCTAGGCGTTTGAGAAACGCATGTAGTGTAAATGCATCGCGCACATCTGTTGAATTCCCACTGTCTTGAGGTTCAACAGCTGTCACTTAGAATTACCAAAGTTTTTGACATCACATAGATTGACGACCTGGCAGGTTTGTCCAGTGGTCGCGAGCGCGGAAAGCCTTTGCGTGATATACTCATGCTTTAAGCGCTCAATGGCGATCTCAGCTCTTGCAAGTGTTAAGATTTCTTTTGCTAGAACACTTACATCTACTCGGCCAGCCTTTAACTTGAGTTCAAGTTCATCAATACGATCTTTGGAGATACGCATACGCTCATTCAAAAGAGAACTTTGTTTTTGATTGAAAGCTTCAAAGTTATCCAACCCTTGCTGAGCCAAAGATACTTTCTCTTTATATGAGGAGACATCTAAAGCATTCACTTCCAATTCTTTATTTAAAGCCACAATAGAGGCTTTTGCTTTTCCACCATCTTTAAATGGCAATCCCATTGTTATACCTGCAAATATGGTACTTCCTGCACCACGTGATTTTGGGCTGCTGGCAGTTGTGTGCCAACTTGTTGTGAAGGAATTTGCGGCTTCTTGAAGTTTAATTTGTGTTTGAAGCTGTAATTTATTTAAATTTAACAAAGTGATTTGATACGTGCCATCTGCTGAAAGCTTTATGTCTTCTTTAACTTCAAAGTTTTCTTCAAGTTCAGCCAATGCTTGCGTGAAGTTATGACTTAGAGATGTTTTTAGATAACTAGAGGAGCTATTAGATTGAAAAACTGATTGAGCTTGCTCTGAGAGAACTTCGTTTTTCAATGACTGTAGCTCTAAGTAATCTGAGTTTGAGAGAACGCCTGCATTTACAGCTGTTTGAACTAAGTCTTCCCGTTCATTAAATTGGCTCACGTAGTTCGTGATAATGCTTTCAATTTTTAAAGCATGATTTTGTGATGTATATGCCTCCAAGATTTGCTGAAAGGCTTGATCAAAGGCCACTTGGCTTTCCAATGTGGCTATTTCTGCCCCCAATTCACTGAGATAAATTGAGCGATCAGTTTGTCCATTATCATTTAAAAGCTTCTGAGCTGTGACACCCACAACCAATATACCCTCAGAGCTGTCACTTGTTTTTGTCTCGATGCCTGATGAGCCAGTTCCTTGAATGGTAAGTTCTTTTTGTGACCTTGTGATTGCAACAAGATCTTTTGCAGCAGATGCTGCAGAAAGTGCCCTGGCAACGGTTGGTATCTTTTGAATGGACTGCGTTAATGGA
>Ga0209119_1001376_pt1 | contig 24005 bp, 22 predicted proteins | sample COG_03_FD_184747 | JGI IMG/M metagenome (GOLD analysis project Ga0209119, IMG submission 184747) | Pelagic Microbial community sample from North Sea - COGITO 998_met_03 (SPAdes) (version 2) | ecosystem: Environmental > Aquatic > Marine > Neritic zone/Coastal water | place: Helgoland, sampling... | reverse complement strand
TATGCACGGCAGGGCAATGCGTAGTTTTTTATGTTTGATGACTGGTACTCCATTGAGCCAAATGGACGAGTTTAAACACAATAATTTGTGCCTTTATAAGCTAGAGTATCATGGAGGGAGATATGCTATACTAGAGCACAACTGCTCTAAGCATCTTTGGATTTAGACTGCCGCTCTGCTTGATGCTCTGCGTAGGTCTTGTTGCTGTATTTTGACTCAAAAGTAGGATATTTTTCTGGACGATGATAGCGATAGGTATCTGCACGATATTGTATAAATGCATACAGTATATAAGCACCTAATAAGAAGGAAAGTCTTCTGAAATCCCAAAATACCCATTCTAAGTTATCTCGATAATCAAAATAAGAAAATAGCAGATAAAGCATAGCTACATTAGTTACTATGGTCCATCTATATTTTACATCCGTAAGATTAGGTTTTTTCATAGTAGGGGAAATGCTTCTATATCGTCATCAGCTCTTTTTCTTTAGCCGCTATAGTTTCGTCTATCTTCGTATTGTAAGCATCCACTACTTTTTGAACTTCGGCTTCTGCGTCCTTAGCCATATCTTCACTTAAGCCATCTTTCTGTAGTAGCTTAATCATATCTATAGCATCTTTTCGAGCACCTCTCAAGCCTATTTTACCAGTCTCAGACTCATTCTTTGCTATTTTAACTATCTGTGCTCTACGTTCTTCTGTAAGTGCAGGTACATTTATTATTACTTGCTCACCATCGTTTTGTGGGTTGAGACCCAGATTAGCAAACATTATACCTTTGCTTATTTCGTCTATCATGCCTTTTTCCCAAGGTTTTACCATCAGGGTTTTAGCATCTGGGGTGTTTACATTGGCTACTTGGCTTAGTGGCACTTTGCTACCATAGTAATCTACCATTACACTATCAAGCATAGAAGGAGTGGCTTTGCCTGCTCTTAGTTTGCTTACTTCAGACTCTACGTGTCTCAGACTTTTTAGTACGCCCTCACGTAGCTCGTCTAGCACCATTTTTATATCTTCATTCATATTCTTGTAATGATTTTTTTGTACGTTACTACGGCAAAGAAAATTAATAATTGCTTCTGTTACAAAATTAAAATACGATGCAGGTAAAGAGAACACAGAGCAATGCACAGAATAGATACAAATGCAGCATTCACAAAGGTGTTTTTTTGCTTGTACACAAACCCATAACTGAGCAGAATAGTACTCGCCATAACAGCGTATATTAGCAAGCTAAGCTGAGCAGTTATAGCTATCAGTAAAAGGCTCATTACTAGCTGTATAAGCATAGTAAAATTCAATATTTTGGTCTTATTAGGATACCTAAAAGCGTAGTTATTAATAGAGAATAAATGTATGATTAATCCTATTACTATGCTGGGTACAAATAATTTAATTAAGATGGTGTCGAAAACCGAATAGTCTAGTGATAGGGTAGGTAATAGTTTTGGTATTTTATATTCTAACTCCATTACATAGAGGATCCCCACATAAGAAAACAAAACCATAGCCATATAAATAAGACTTAGGATAAACCCTCGGGTACTACGACTTCCTGTCTGTATAAACAAGATAAAAATAGGCAAGGTAAGTACTATACTAATGTTGTTAATGGTCTGAGCTACTCCTAGTAGTATGCCTAAGAGTATCATGTAATTGGTGTTCTGGGTTTCATTATCCCTAGCCTCAAAAGCTAAAAAAGCTGAGCCAAGCCAAACTGCTCCGTATATGATATCTGCTACCGATAGGCTAGGCATGATGAGTACTGAACATATAGTAAATAGTACGATAGGGACACTACTCTTTTGTCCTATGATTTTAAATCTGAAACAGATATAGTTGAGAAATAGGCCTTCTAGAAATAGCAGAGCAGAGTAGAATATTAAAGTTGAATTAATACCTAATATAAGATTGTACCCTATCAGTATTAGAATAGAAACTAGTGCTGCGGTTGCTGCTTTTTGAGATATTAATTTTATCAATTATATACTAGTTTTAGCAGAGAAAATCTCCTGTTTTTTGAAGTTGGGATAATTAATTTATTAGAAGAAACTTGGTTGGATTCTTCTGGGATAATAGCTACAAAGTCTAGTTCTGTTTTCAGTAATTTTTTACTTTCTTCTACACCGTTATTGTAGATAGTATATTGCATTACATCGCCAGAGCTACGTATCTGGTCATTGTAAAGTAGCTGTATATACTTGTCTCCAACAAAAATAGCTACAGAACTAAAATAGCCTCCATCGTTTACCGTGGTTTGGTTTTTGGTCACAACCTTGTGCCAGTCTATAAATGTAGCACTATCGTAGTTTATGATAAGTAGCTCATTGAAGTTGTATATGTTTTTAGAAGTACTCTGTGGTATGCCATTCACTAAAATGATGTCATCTTCGGTGGCTACCTCTTTTTGTTCAGCTATAATGAGCATGCCGCCATCAGACCTAGGGATAGCTTCTAAAATCCCGAAACCTTCTGATATGGCTCCGTTATTTCTGTCGTTTAACTCTACGTTGTTTATCAGTTTCTCTGGGAAAGGAGAGCAATCTAATATACCATAAGTACGGTCACTACTTAATTTAAAGCTGAGTGTGCCCACTAAACCTGGGGTATCCTCTAACCCATAAAATGCAACAATGCGTGCAGCATCATCTGCTCTAGAATAGGCAAGCTTTGCAGATTTAATCTCAACAGAATCCGTGATCAAAAAATCTTTTATTTCACCATTGTAAATGGTATAAATACTACTAATAGAGTTGCTTATTTTTCTACGTTCTCGGGTTTCATTTCTACAAAGAATATTGGTCTCACCTGCATTGGTCACCAGAAAATCTGAGATAATAAATGTGCTGTAGGCAAAGGGTAACTCAAAGTGCTTCTCGTTTTCTAAATTCAGAGCTATGTCAAAGAGCTTATGATGAATGAGAATTTCTTCCGTCTTGGTTTTTTCCGAATAAATAAGGGATATGTTTTGCAGGTTATCACTTATACGGATTCTGAAATTGCCTCTATCTCCAAACTCAATAGGGGTAGAGCTAGCTAGTGATACAGGTGGTCCAATAGGTTTGAAATCGTAATCGTACCACTGGCCAGAAAGGATATTCTGCTGGGTGCTACGGCTGTACTTACTTTTAATAAGTAATAGACCTTTTGGGGTCATATATATTTTAGAAAGCCTAGCGTTCTTAAGGTCGATGACCTTACTGTTTTGTACAGTAAGTAAATGATCATAACGCTCTAGAATGACGTTTTTACTATAGAATCTGTTGCGATAGCGAAGTAAATAAATGCCTTGTTCGTTTTCTCCGATAACCCTAGTGAAAACAGCGGTCCCTTTTAACTTAGTAGGCGTACTCCATTGCAGTACTTGTGCAGACGCACTAGTGGTATAGAGTAGAATAGCAATTAGTACTAAGCGAATATTTTGGACGTATTTTTGCAATGTTCTGATTACCTCACAAAGAACGAATTTAATAAGGAAATCATCTATTGGAAAATAAAGTAAATAATAACAAAACTCCGGAAAAAGCGATTTTGATAGGAGTAGAGCCCAAAAATGTACCTATTCAGTCTACTGCTGTATATTTAGACGAGTTAGAATTTTTGGCATTTACCGCAGGTGCGGAAACGATAAAACGGTTTACTCAGCGTCTGGAGCATCCTAATCCTAAAACATATATTGGTACGGGGAAATTAGAAGAGATAACAGCCTATGTGGCAGAGCACGAAATTGACTTAGCTATTTTTGACGATGAACTTAGCCCTTCGCAAATCAGGAATCTGGAGGAACAATTCCAGTGTAAGATAATAGATAGGAGCAGTCTTATATTAGACATTTTCGCTAAAAACGCTCATACGGCACAGTCTCGTACTCAGGTAGAGTTGGCTCAAAGTGAGTACTTACTTCCTCGCCTTACACGTATGTGGACTCACCTGCAGAAGCAGAAAGGTGGTATAGGTATGAAAGGCCCGGGGGAGAAAGAGATAGAAACTGACAGGCGTGTAATCCGCGATAAAATATCTAAGCTAAAAAAAGAGCTTAAGGAAATAGACCGACAAAGTGCGACACGTCGTAAAAGTAGGGAATCGCAAAAACGAGTAGCTCTGGTAGGGTATACCAACGTTGGGAAATCGACTATTATAAATCTATTAGCCAAGTCTGATGTGCTTGCTCAAGATATGCTTTTCGCTACGCTAGATAGTACTGTGCGAAAAGTAGTGCTGCCACCGGATGAGCATAATTATACTCCGTGTATTTTTCTACTTTCTGACACGGTAGGTTTTATACGTAAGCTACCTCATCAACTTATAGAGAGTTTCAAGTCTACCTTAGATGAAGTAATAGAAGCAGATGTACTGCTACACGTAGTAGATGTGAGTCATCCGCAATTCGAAGAGCAAATGAATACTGTAAATGAGACTTTGGCAGAAATAGGAGCCATTAATAAGCCTGTGATTACAGTATTCAACAAGATAGATAAGTATAATCCTGATGCTACAAACGACGATATTTTTGAAGATGAAGCAATTTACGATCTCGCATCTTTAAAAAAGACTTGGATGGCTAAGCTAAATGAGAACATCGTCTTTATATCTGCCGCTAATGGAGATAATATAGAAGAGTTGAAAGAGATGATCCGCAAGCATGTGCGGTAACATAGTGTTACTCAGACAGTAATACTATAATCCTTTGAATTCGAAAAGCTATCCATTCGTCAGCCAAACCTATAGCATACACTTTTCGTTTAAAACTTTGAAAAGGTTGATCATACATCATCGCTTCCATTAGTTCAGATTGTTTGCCAAAATCTTCTACTTTAGTGCAGTAGTTTTCCATGATTTTGAACATATCAGGACCTTCTAGTGGCGAGTATTCGGTAAAATCTCCTGCATCTCTTTCTTCCAAAGTTATTTGGTCAGCTGCATATACCTTTCCTGTGTTCTTGTCTGCATAGCACTTATACCCGTTGCCTAGTATTTCTGCTACTTCTGTGAGTGTGTTTGTATTCAATAGATGATTGTATTATTTATATTGGGAACCAGCTGCGTCCTGCACCTATTATCTCTCTAAATGGCCAAGGAATCATAGCTAGTATAATGAGTAGACCTATAGTGAAATAGATGAGTGCGGTTTTATGTTTTTTAGGTGCTTCGGTAGCTTTTTTAGATTTGGTACGGCCTATCTGTACTAGAACGGCTGCTAATAGCATGCCTACGAAATGTTCCACAGTCCAGAAACGCTGTACAGGATCGCTCATTATCTCGCCCATTTTACTCAGGTTATTAGCCCAGCCTCTGGCTACATAAAGTAGGAGTCCTAGCACTATTTGCAGGTGTACACTTGCTATAAAAAGCGTAGCTGCCATATTATGCTGTGGGGTGTAAGCTTGCTTGTATAGTAGCCCACGTGCAGATTTAGTAATGGCATATAGCCCAAAAAGAAGTACGGCCCATCTTAGGATGCTATGAGCGTTTAGTAGTGCACTATCCATAATTGTAATTTGAGACAAAAATAACCTAATTAAGGTTTGGGTAAATAGGAGAGTTAGCCAAAAGGCTATCTGTACCTCCTTTACTTCGAATAGCGAGCTTCCACAATTCACCGTCTTGTATGTCTTGATTAAAAATATGCTCGGCATCTAAGTCGCCTACTATCCAAGATTTTTCTTCTAGTTCTGCCTCTAGTTGGTCTGTTGCCCAGCCGCTATATCCCACAAAAAACTTAATGCCTGCGGGATCTATAGTGCCTGCTATTATCTCAGCACATATTTGTTCGAAATCGCCACCCCAATATACACCGTCTTTTATGGCTACACAGTCTGCTATGTGTTTATAGTTATGTATGTAATGAAAACTTTGGAGCTCTACGGGCCCACCTTGATAGGCCAGGTTATTTAGTCCTTGTATCATTTCTACTATTGAGTCTACCCTATGAGTGGTTTGTTGATTAAGAACAAAACCTACTGTCCCGTTTTTATCATCTTCTGCTATAAGGACTACCGACCGCATAAAAGTAGGGTCTGGCATAAACGGCTCGGATATGAGGACTCTTCCTTTCATTTTTATACTTCGGAATCTAATACTTCTAAGGGATTTACCAGCCATACTTAGGATGGAATTAATATTTTATTTTTTTAGCAGTCGGTATTACTATAGAAGGATTGTCTATTTCTATGATTTCCCTTTCTAGCACTCTTGATTTTATATACTTTGCTAGTCAGTCAGTTGACTAAACTTTATGTGACTTGTAATAGACTTTAACGTGTAAACTAAACATCCATGTCACAAAAAGGAAATGATAAAAAGAATGCTTAACATTATAAGTACAATTATTCCCACCTTAGCAAGGAGCATCTCTGTTCTTGTCCAAAGTTGCAACTTCGGTTGGCTCAAGACAAGTTTATAACTTAACCAAGCTAGAATAGGAGCTGTAAGAAATGAGACTATGGTGGCAAAAGTTACCATCTGTCTCATACTGCTTACCAGAAAAAATAAAATACTAAGAGCTCCAAGGAAAAGTAAAATTTGCCAAATTAGTACACTGCTTATTGCTTTGGGGAGCTTGAGTTCTTCGCTAATTTTATTCATGACTCTTGGCATAGCATCGAAACAAGTAAGGGTAGTGCTAAACATAGTAGTGAACGCTGCAATGGTGATAAACCAGTAAGACCAAGTCCCTAAGCAACTCGTAAAAGAAGTGATAAGTTGTGCTGCAAAACCGCCAGCAGAAGATTCTAATGCTTCTCCTGAGCCATACATAGTATTGGCTCCGAGTACTAAGAAACAGATACCCAATATAGCAGTCCCATAGAATCCTACCCTGAAATCAAATTCCCCGTTATCAGCAGACTTTCCTTTGGCTAGAGTCCAGATGCTATGCCATATAGCTATGTCTAGAGGTGCAGGCATCCAGCCTACAAAGGCAAGTAAAAATCCTAGATCTTCTTCCTTAGTAATAGTAAAGATGGTTTGGGCAGATGGTATCACTCCTCGTTCTACACTAAAGGAGAGTGCAAATGCCGCAAGGGTAGATACCGAAAGTATGATCATAATAACCTTCATGAGATTATCTAGAATCGAATAGTTGCCGATTCTAAGGATAAGGAGACATATGACAAGCAGTAGTAGGGAGAGTACAACTGCACTTAGCGAAACTCCCATATGCTGTAGCAGCCCAGCTGTAACTATAGTCACGGCGGCCTGTACTGTAAACATAGTGCTCAGTGTGAGCACTAAAAGGAGGACGACAGCCCATCTGCCCATTTTGGCGTATCCTGCTACTAGAGACTCTCCAGTTTTATTTGCATAGCGTGGTCCTAGAGCAAAGAATGGGTACTTGAAAACATGGGCTAAAACTATAGCTATAATGAGAATGTATCCGTAGGTGGCTCCCGCTTTGGTGCTTTGTACCAGATGTGATACCCCAATAGCAGCACCCGCATATAATAATCCAGGACCGAGTGATTTTAGTTTGGCTAGCACGTGGTAAAATTAAGATTTTAACCATAAAAAAAGCAGCCTCTAGAAATAGAAGCTGCTTTGATATTTTGATATAAATAGGATTAACCTACTTTAGCTATAAGGTCAGCTACTCTGTTACTGTATCCAGCTTCATTGTCATACCAGCCCATTATCTTAACAGTATTGCCCATTACCATAGTGGTGTCAGCATCAAAAATACAAGAGTACGGACTTCCTACGATATCAGTTGATACCAATGGATCTTCGCTGTATTCTAATATTCCCTTTAGGTTAGTTTCAGATGCTTTTTTGAAAGCAGCATTCACTTCCTCTACTGTAGTATCTCTTTTCAGCGTAACTACAAAATCGGTAGCACTTCCTGTAGGAGTGGGTACACGCAGTGAGTTTCCGTTTAGTTTACCCGCAAGGTGAGGTAGTACCAGTCCTACTGCCTTAGCAGCACCTGTACTAGTAGGTATAATATTCAAAGCTGCAGAACGAGCTCTTCTAAGATCGGAGTGTGGAGCATCTAGTAGTCTTTGATCACTAGTATATGAGTGTATAGTGGTCATAAAACCGCTTTCTACGCCGATTAAATCATCCAGCACTTTAGCCATAGGGGCAAGACAGTTGGTAGTACAACTAGCGTTAGATAGTATAGTCTCGTCACCTGTAAGAGTTTCATCATTTACTCCAAGTACAACTGTCTTTATATCGCCAGATGCTGGAGCAGAGATAATTACTTTTTTAGCACCTGCGGTGATATGCTTGCCAGCAGTCTCTGGGCTACGGAAGAAACCTGTACTTTCTAGTACTACGTCTACTTTCAGTTCTTTCCAAGGAAGGTTAGCTGGGTCACGCTCAGCAGTTGCAACTATTTTTTGTCCATTTACGATGATGTGATCTTCTGTAAAATCAACAGTACCGTTAAACTTACCTTGTACAGAATCGTACTTTAGTAGGTGTGCAAGCGTTTTATTATCTGTAAGGTCGTTAATAGCAACTACCTCTACATTAGACTTTTCTAGAAGACACTTAAATGCTAATCTTCCGATTCTACCGAAACCGTTTATGGCTACTCTCATTTTGTTGTTTTTATAATTTATTAATATGGAGTGCAAACGTAACATTTTTTAAAAAACAATACAGGTTTTGGATCGTGATATGATGGCTCTCCATTTTACACTTTGGAGCGTATGACTTGTACATGTATAGCTTTTAAAAAAAAGTGCAGATTTTATGTTTTTTTATTGCGGGGTAGAATAAAAATATTTCCTTTGCACTCGCCAAACGCAAAAGGAGAGTTTATTCTTTTCATAAAACGTTTAGCAATGTCATCCGAAGGTTTCGGAGCCGGACAGCACAGAAGCTAGCAATAGTGGATGTGATACGAGCATTTAATTGGCCCGTTCGTCTATCGGCTAGGACACCGGGTTTTCATCTCGGCAAGAGGGGTTCGATTCCCCTACGGGCTACCATAAGGGACTTTGCTTAAAGTAAAGTCCCTTTTTTAATGCCTTAAATTTTGATAATCAGCGAGTTAAGTAGGTGTAAAAATGTTCGACTTGGGGTGAAAGTTGGATGTGAAATATGATTGACTATTTGATTGAAATACACCTTGGGAAAGGGGCAATAAAGCAAATAAACGCCTGAAATTCAGAATATTAAATCGTTCAATTGAATGTTCGACTTGGTGATTGAAGATCTAAATCGTATCTAGCCCCAACTGTTTCAAATACTTATTATGCTCTGTCAATGATTTAGAGGCTCTCTTCTCTATTTCTTCTAGTTTTTCATTGACTTCTTTCAAGTCAATAATTGGCTCTGGCTTGGCGGTACTTACATACCTAGAAATATTAAGATTGTAGTCGTTCTTCTCTATTTCATCCATTCCTACTCTGCGAGCATAACGCTCAATAGGCTCTTCAGGTCGATTTTGATACGTGTCTACTATTCTTTCTATATCCTTTGCTCTCAGATGGTTCTGACGTTTCCCTTTTTTAAAGTTTTCTTCATCGCTTGCATTGATAAACAAAACATCATCATCCTTTTTACATTTCTTTAAGACTAAAATACAAACTGGTATTCCTGTAGAAAAGAAAAGGTTTGATGGTAAACCGATTACAGTGTCTATACTTCCGTCTTTTAGTAGCTTTTCTCTGATGCGATGCTCTGCTCCGCCTCTGAAAAGTACCCCGTGTGGTAAGATGATTGCCATAGTGCCTTCATCGCTCAAAAAGTGAAAACCGTGCAGCAAGAAAGCAAAATCTGCTGCCGACTTAGGTGCTAAACCAAAGTTTTTGAAACGGAAGTCTTCCGCCATAACTTCTGATGGGTCCCAACGCAAACTAAAAGGGGGATTCGCTACAATAGCATCAAAGGTCACTTTCTTAGCCGGATTCATCTCGCTCAGTATGCTCCAGTCATTTTTCAGTGTATCTCCGTGATGTATATCAAACTCTGAGTCTTTTACTCCGTGTAGGAGCATATTCATACGTGCGAGGTTATACGTGGTTATATTTTTCTCTTGTCCGTAAATACGGCTAACCGTACCGCCACTTTTTTCTATTTTGTTTTTAACGTTGAGCAACAACGAGCCAGAACCACAAGTAAAATCGAGCACTCTGCTAATTTTATTTTTCTTCCCTGTTTTGGGGTCTTGTCCGTCTAGAGTTACTATCTCTGATAAGATGGTAGATAGCTGCTGTGGTGTATAAAACTCCCCTGCTTTTTTACCCGAACCTGCGGCAAATTCACCTATCAGATATTCATACGCATCTCCCAGTGTGTCGCTATCGGTATCAAAATCGGCTATGCCTTCCGATATTTTTTGAATAATGGTACTGAGTTTTTTATTTCTCGCTCCGTAGTCTTTCCCTAGTTTCTCGGAGTCTAGGTTAATCTCTGAGAATAATCCTTTGAAGGAGTTTTCAAAAGATTCGTTTTCGATGTATTTAAAACCTTTTTGTAGTGTTTTTAAAAGATCATCGTGCTGTGTACGTGCTAGCTCTGAGATGCTACGCCAGAGGTATGCAGGCTCTACTACGTAGTGCACTTTTTTACGCATTTGTTCTTCAAACGCTTCTATACTCTCCTCGTTAGCCTCATACCATACTGAGAGAGGTGTACGCATATCTTCCTCGTCTAGACTTGGATAGTCACGGCCTAGCTCTTTCTGTACGGATGCCTCATAGTTATCAGACAAGTAGCGAAGGAATAGGAAGGATAGCATATAATCCCGAAAGTCATCGGCATTCATTGCTCCTCTAAGTTCATTGGCTATGCCCCAGAGCGTTTTACCTAATTGTTCTTGTTGTTTTACGGTCATTGTTATTTTGCTTCTGCTGGTTCAATAAATATTTCAGGTAAATAGAACTCATATTTCTCTAGAAATCCATCTAAAATATTCTTAAATAAATCTTTATTATCTGCACCCATTTCTCTTGGGTCGTAAATGGAATATTTTCCGTGACTAAAGAGATTTAATGCTCTATTGAATAGGACTTCATCTTCTGCTAAGTGCTCTATGCACTTGTTTATTTTATCGTATCCAAAAAAACTAGCCGTCTTTTCTAAAATACTTCTAAGTGTATTGAAGTGGTGAGTGTAGATTTCTCCTGATTCCACCACTTGCTTTAGTTGGCTAATTATCGCAATGTGGTGAAAGAAAGGTACATCTCCTGTGTCGCTAAGCATATAGGTAAAGTCCTTTTTGGTATGCAAGTAATAGGTTTTATTCTTTACCTTCCTCACTAATTCATTAAACATTACATTAAAGAAAAGGCCGTGATGAGTTGATACTACTGTCTTAATGTTGTTGTCTTCCCTTCTGATAAGATTGCCCAAGTCACAAGCAACAGCTATAGCTTTGTTCTCGTCTAGTGAAGAAATAGGATCGTCGATGTATATGAACTTCACCCAATTGTATGCTCCAGTATCATCGTCACTATTTACTTGGTCTATTGCTATTTCGCAAATGGCCAAAAAGAAACACCAAATAAAGAGATTTTCTTCACCTCTAGAAATTTTTATATTCTCTATTGTTTCGGCATTTCCTTCTTCATTTATGATACTGCGAGAAAACACCACGGTATAATTTTCGTAATCTATTCTGAAACTCAGATTCACGTAGTTTTGAAAAAGAGTACCGATTTTAGTCTCCATTTCCAATTCTTGTAGACCGTTAAAAAAGGCAGAATCTCTATTGAAAGTTAAACTTCTCTCCGTGTCATTTTCAAGGTCATTATTCCAGATAAACAGATCTTCGGTAAATGCATTGAAGTATAAAGTGTCTCTTGGTGGGTTAGCAATTTTCCCCATTTCTTTAAACTCCATAGATAACCTTGTTTTCCCAGTGCCATTATGGGCAAAGAAGAGTATTAGGTCTTTTTCTTTTCGATTATCGCCTGTGAGGTCTTTACGAAAATGAGTGGCAACCTCTGCTAAATTGTTAAAGTTAGTACTCATATCTCTTAATTCACTTTAGGAAACAATCCCTGCATTAGTCCTTTTTTATGCTCTTGCAGGCTTTCTATCTTATCGCTTTGTGCCGCTATGAGGTCATCTACCGAAGACAAGCAATCGGCTATTTTTTGTTGTTCTTTGGGATTGATAGGAAGATTAATCGATAAATATTTGATATCATCACTATTTACAGATTCAAAAGTTCCACCTTGTGAGATGTTTTTCCAAAATGGTTCATAAGAAATTAACCATTGATAAATAAATTCTTGATTAGTTTTTTGTGTTGCACGGATAGCAGAAATACCTCTACCAATACAAGCTTTGTGAAATGATTTAGCAACGGTACCTACAGGAGCTCTTACGCTTAAGAGAATATCTCCAACTTTACATTGTTTCGTTGTTTGAGATGTATATATTCTAGGTACAGATTTTCTATTTTGAATATCGGCATTTCCCTGCAATAGAGGCAAGCCAATGTTGTTTTCATTGTAAAAAGTAGATTTTGGAGAAGAACCCATTATAATTATAGCGACATCTTGATCTCCCAACTCCTTCTCCTCCCAATCCCCATCACCTTCAAACTCAGGGAAACGAAACTTTGGTACTATTTCTCCTTCTGCAGGAAATAGCTGCTGCAACAACCCTTTTTTATGGTCTTTGAGCAAGTCTAGCTTTTCGGTTTCGGCACTTATTACTTCATCTAGTGAGGATAGACAATTGGCAATTTTTTGTTGTTCGTTAAAATCTATTGGTTTAAGAAATGGAAACGTTAGGACATCATCTTTTTTTAAGTTCGTTTGCTTATTTCCATCATCAAAGGCTAAGAAATACGGGTTTCTATTCTGAACATAGAATAGAAACTTATTGTCGATATCCGTTGGTGTAATCTTACAAATTCTTTGATTTACAGTGTATGTATCGTTACTGTCTACATAAAAACATTTAGCTATCGCTCTTCCATTTGGTACATCGCTTAAAACCATTAAAATATCACCAATGCCTGCTTTTAAATTAGCGGAATCGCTGTATTTAACCACTTCTCCATCGGTAGAAATAAATTTAGAATTGACAACTTTGTAATTACCTGATTCAGAGATTTCTTGCTCGTGAGCTTTACCGTTTTCATAGTCTGCTACTTCTTCCAAAGTAGTTTCTATCCACTCTCTTTCCTTCTCAAACTCAGGGAATCGCAAGGCAGGTATTTTTTGTTCTTCCTTATTCATATGCGTTGAGTCCAGCTATTTCTCGCCCTTGGGCTAGTCTTTTTAGTACGGGTATGAGCTGCTGCATTAGGGCTTCTTCTTTGTCTTTGCGGTCTTTCCAGCCTAGCTCTAGCGGTGCTAGTAGGTCGGTTAGTTTCTCCCCATCAAAAATCATTCGGTCCATAATATCGTCTATAAAAGCCTTTAGGCTCTCTGTAGTGATGCCATTGGTTTGGGCTATGGCATTTAGTTCTGCATTGGCTTTTTGGTCTTTAAAGGCTTGATAGTCTTTTTTTATCTGCTCTTCAGTTAGTTTATCACCTATTTGTAAAGCATTGATGTAGGCAATGATATCGTCCCGCTCATCTTGCATATTGGCACTGGAGCTCAGTAGATTTATAATCTGCTCCTTGGTCATTTTCTGCTTAGAGCTAGGCTTGTTGTGCATATTCTTAGCCACTAGCCCTATGATGTAGTCATAGTCTATGATGGCAGAGGAGAATAGCACAAACTCAAAATCGAGTTGCTCTACCTCAGGAGAGGCGTTGCCTTTGTCTTGCATCGCTTTCAGACGTTTGGCGGTATCTAGGTAGTTGCTTTTGAAGGAGCGGAAATCGTCCGTAGGCAGCAAGGTCTCTATGGTATGAGCTTGGTCTACATCTAGGTCGGTGTATTGGTCTAGTTGGGTTTTGAGTCGTTGTACTTCTTTGAAGGTATTGATAAATTCGGCTCTAGCTTGGTCTCCTTTCAGATTAGCCACTTCGGCAGGCGAGCATTCCAGTCCTTTACCTTCCATAAAGCCTTGTAAGTTAGCCACGGCTTCTTGGTACTTTGCTATCACTACAGGTGCAGCATCTACCACCCATATTTCTTTCGGATTTTCTACTTTTTCCCCAGAGAAGAGCATCATCGCCTCATCTACGGCATTTTCTTGATGCCTAAAGTCCAGGATGTTCCCGTAAGGCTTGGTATCGTTTATCACTCTATTGGTACGAGAGAAAGCTTGTATCAGTCCGTGGTGTTTTAGGTTCTTGTCCACGTACAGCGTATTGAGATACTTAGAGTCAAAACCAGTGAGGAGCATATCTACTACTATGAGCACGTCTATCTTGTTGTGGTGCGGATAGTCCTTGTTGCTATACTTCTGATCCTTAATGCGTTGCTGCACATCTTGGTAGTAGCCATCAAACTCATTGATGGAATGGTTGGTGTTGTATTGTAGATTGTAGTCTTTTATGATACGAGTAAGAGCTTTTTTCTTCTTCTCCGGTTCTACTTTGTTATCTTCTTTTTCCTGAGTTAGATCATCTTGGAGCTGCTTGATGTCAGCTTTATTCTTTTTATCCTTTGGGTCTTTATCCTTCAGGGCTTTTACAGGTGGCGAAAACACGCAAGCAACATTCAATGGACGATAGTCTTGGTTTTCCGTGATAAGTTCCTCTTGTACATCACCAAAGAGTTCGTAGTAGGCTATGGCATCGTTTATAGAGTTGGTAGCCAAAATACTATTGAATCTGCGGTAGTGCGTAGCTCTATCGTGTTTGTCTATAATAGCGTTGACCGCAGCTAGTTTAAAGCTACTGTCTTCTATGGCTATCTTAGTATCGGGCTTGAAATAGTCGATATGAAAACGCAGTACGTTTTTATCTTCTATGGCGTGGGTGATGGTGTAGGCGTGCAGCTCATTTTGAAATACATCTTCCGTCGTTTTGTAAGATGCTTCTTCCCCTTCTATGGTCTTGTAGGTGGAGTTTTCATCAAAGATAGGCGTACCTGTGAAACCAAAAAGTTGTGCTTTTGGAAAAAAGTTTTTGATGGCCTTGTGATTATCTCCAAACTGTGAGCGGTGACACTCGTCAAAAATGAAAACTACTCGTTTGTCTTTAAGCGGTTCGAGCCTGTCTTTGAAAGTAGGCTTGTTTTCTTCTTTCTTTTTGAGATTTCTGTTACTATTTTCATTCAGAGCTAGTCCCAGTTTTTGAATGGTAGTGACGATAATCTTATCGGCATAATCCGTGGAGAGCATTCGCCTTACCAAGGTTTCGGTATTGGTATTGTCTTCTACACTTCCCTCTTGAAACTTGTTGAACTCCTCTCGGGTTTGCCTATCAAGGTCTTTTCTATCTACTACAAAAAAGCATTTTTCGATATTGGGATTTTCTTTGAGCAGAGTAGAGGCTTTGAACGAGGTAAGTGTTTTACCACTTCCTGTAGTGTGCCAGATATATCCATTGCCACGGTTTTGGTCTATACAATCCACTATAGCTTTCACAGCATAGACTTGATATGGACGCATTACGAGTATTTTTTGCTCACTAGCTACAAGTACCATATAGCGACTTATCATCTGCCCTAAGGCACATTTTGATAAGAATTTTTCAGCAAACTCATCTAGGTGGTTTATCTTCTTGTTGTTCTCATCTGCTAATTCATATACAGGCAGAAACTGCTCTTCAGCATTAAAAGCAAAATGCTCATTATTGTTATTAGCAAAGTAGAACGTCTTGGTCTTGTTGCTCACTATAAAAAGCTGCATAAAACACATCAGCGAATTGGTATAGCCGTTACCCAAATCATTTTTGTATTCTACAATCTGCTGCATCGCCTTATTAGGGCTTACGTGAAGAGTTTTTAATTCTACTTGCACCACTGGCATACCGTTTATTAGAAGTATAACATCGTATCTGTGATTGCTAGTTTTTGTATTTATACTGAGTTGATTAATGACTTCAAAATCATTTTTGCACCAGTCAGTAATATTTACCAGCGTGTAATGCAATGGGGTGTCATCCTCTCGTATAAAGGTGTTGGTCCTTCGCAGTCGATTAGCAGCCTCAAAAACGTCAGGACTTATAATCTCATCAAGTAGTTTTTCAAACTCAGAGTCCGTTAGGTTTACTCTATTAAGCTTCTCAAATTTTTTGCGAAAATTTTGTTCAAGACCTTCCCTAGTCGTAATATCCTTACGATAAGTGTATTTGAGTCCTTGTAGTTTACCTACAAAACCATATTCTATAGCTGCTTCGTTTACTACACTTATTTCCATTTTGTTTTACTACTCTGAGTCATTTGGATGCTCTTGTTTTGCATCCTACTCAAATAAGGCACCAAAGTAATTAAGTTTTTAGAATATTGAAGAATGTGAAGGTAGGAATTTATTGATTCAAGTTATTTATCGCAAACAACGTTTTCTCCACCTCAATAGGCTCCAAACTCTTATCTTGTTGTCTAAAAACTAATCCTTTGGGGAAGATGACTTTTTGAAGTCTACGCTTTTGGTAAACATCACCATCTAGCCAGAGGGTATGGATGCTTTGAGCCAAGGCAAGAGCCTCGTTAATGCCTTGGTCCATATTTGGTATAGAGTTGGGTTTGAGCATTAGTAGCTCCTTTTCTACCGCTGCGATTGCTTTCTTCTCTTTACTCGCTACCTTTTTATAAAGATCCTTCTCAATTTCACCATAAGCGAAACGCTCATCGAGGACATCTATTTTCTTTTTGTGTTTGTTCAGCTCTTTTATGAGTCGTTGCTCATCGTTAAGTTGCTCTGTATAGAAAGACATCATCATATCCCGTAGTTTCTTTTTTACCTCAGGAACGGAAGATGGTTTTATGGTGAATGATTTTAGCAGCTCATAGAAAGTATTATGCATTTGATTCACGTTCACATTAATCTTGCACCCTTTGGTGCTGCACTTATAGTACCAGTTCCCTCTTCTACGTGATACTTCATAGCCTGTGAGACGTTTGATTTTGCATTTAGGACATTGAATGAAGTTTTTAAGTGGGACAAACTCATTTGCTTCAGTTTCTTTAATACGTTTTTTAATTACACGCTTGAGCTTATTGACTTGGAAGAAGAGTTCTTCATCTATAATCGGTTCGTGCTTCCCTTTAATGATTTCACCATCGAGCAATGCGTGTGAGAGATAACCAATGTAGGTTACGTTACAGAAAATCTTGCTCAATGACTTATGCTTAATGTTTAAACCCAATAGTTTTAGCTTATGTGAAATTTCAACATTGGTAAAACCACCTCTAGCTTTCATCTCAAATGCTCTTTTGATAAGAGGTGCAACCTCGCTATGAACAAGTTTTTTCTCTTTGGTGCCGCAGTACTTATAACCCTTTGGGGCAATACTCACCCAATAACCGCGTCTTACTTTTTCTGCCATTCCTGCGATTGTTTTGGCTCTTCTTTGTTGGTTATCAAAATGTGAAAAGACCAACATTATGTTTTGGTGTAACTCACCGCTGGGCTCATATGTATTGGTTGGTTGCGTTACTGCAATGATCTGTGTTCCTTGCTTTCGGAGCTGATCCGATAAGTATATAGCATTAGCCCCGGACCTACTAAACCTGTCCATAGAGTACAGAAGTATAGCAGAAATTGATTTCTTATTACGCCGCACATACTCCATCATTTTCTGAAATTCTACCCTTTCTTCATTCTTTGCAGATTCATAGGTGCCACCATACGATTCTAGTATGGAGTAACCGTTTCGTTCTGCATAGTTTCGTATAGCTTGACTTTGTACGTCCAAAGAAAGGTTTTCGGATTGCTCCTTACTACTCACTCTGGTATACATTACCGCAAGCTTTGTATCCTTGGTTTCTGCTTTTTTAGCTCCCTTGGCAAATTGCCCTAGGCTGAGCATTATCTCATTTTCTGTCATCGTTCAGTTGTTGGATGTTTAAGGGAATATAGCTCTACAACAATGCGACAGAAACTATCTAGAGCCATAGTTATATCCTTTCTTTCAGGGGTAGAAACAGTAGATTCTGGATCAGTATCTAAGGTGAATTTTGGTGATATGTCATTGTGAGATTTCAAATACTATCTTTTTGGACTTTGTGATTCTTCTTGAAATTAGCGGTCTAAATCTTTGATTCTAACTCTATTTTTATCTCGCATAGTTTGCAAGAATTCAAGTCTTCTAACTCGAGTATCAATCTTTAGTAAATTTTCTCGTTCATCGAGTTTAATCAGTGCCTCTTTGGTGACACCTAGTTTCTTCCACGAATAGGGCTTTCCATTAGAATCTAGTACACCTTTGACTGAACCATCATTGTTGTAGTCTAAACCAATCCCGACGGATTTTAACTTCCTGGCAAACTCTACTTTGCTGCTTGAACGCTCTAATAGGTCTTTAATAAATTTCATAATTGTTGTTTTTTAATGTTCGATGTCTTTGTCCTGTTTTTGTTGTCTTTTTCTGATGTCTTCCATTTGCTGTAGTAGGGTATCTTCTTTTTGAATATCACGCACTTTTGATAGTGCATTGACTCGATCTTGATCTATTCCCAAGGTGCGAAAACGATATTTTTTACCCGAGGCAGAAATCACTCCTGTAATTTCATTATGGTTTGCACTCCGCTCGTAATGGAGTAGATTGCACTTGTTGAGATTTGCAATAAGAGCTTCTCTTGTTTTGCTGTTCTGCAAGCAAGTTTCTACCTGAAGAGTAATACGCTGCTTTATGGTTTGCCCTTGATGAGCGATGTTATGTTGTTGCTGAGAGAGTCCTTTACCCGTTCCGTGAACCACATCAGATTGGATATGCGGGTACTCTTGTTGGATATACTTTTCAAGCTCTTTTTTGAGCTCAATGAGTTCCTTTTTTCGTAGACCGCTTGCCTTATCCCTTCTATAGAAATTTGAGGCTTCCAACACATGCAGGTGGTTGTTATCAGTATCAAAATGCGGGATACCAAAGGCTACAATATCACCTCGGAGCTCAAAGTACTTGTGTGCTATCTGCTTCATATCGTCTTGCGATAATTCACTGCCCTTGATTGAAATGATCGTGTGATAACAGAAAATACGCCCACGTCTCTCACTGGTTCTATATGCCTCTTGTTCTAAGAAGGCATTTTCAATATCAGCGAGTGTTGCATTGGGCTGTAATCTCAAGTTATGAGCTATGCCATTATTCACCCCATCAAAAGCGAAAGCTTCTTCGCGGTTAATGTATCTAAGTGTCGTTCCAATGGCTATTGGATTATGTCTGGCAAGGAGCTTTAATATCATGGTGCTTGCTTTAAATAGTTCTGTAATTGTTGTTCAATGGATTCTAGTTCTGCAATAAGTTTTTTGTCTCCACTTTGAAAGACTGTATTAATCACCAATCCTATATTGCGATAGATATTTTCTAATTTTTTTCGATTTGGGATGTTCTGTACTTCTAATACTTTCTCAAGCAGGAGTATGCGAGCAAGAGCCGTTGGACTTTGCTGCTCATCTGAATGAGATTTGCAGAACTGTTCTACTTCTTTGAATTGTTCTGGTGTTAGGGCAAAACGCACCTCACGCTTCTTTTTTCTGCGGTGCTGTGCCCACTGCTTTTTATATGCTCTGCGATACCTCAGACGAGCTTGCTGTTGCTCTTCTTTGGAAGCATCTTGTAGTCCCAAAGCAAGCAAATAATTATATAACTGCTTACTCCTCATTTTCATCAAATTTAAAAATGAGCTCTGGATCATTCTGCACTCTATCATCAGATTCGGCTGGTAGAGCCTCTACAGTATCAATTGCCTCATCACACTCTAAATCAATAGCAATTCTTCGCTCAGGAAAGTAGGGTTCAATCGCAGCTAAAGAGCGATATTTAAGTGACCTGTAATACGGCTCGGTTTTGACTTTAACGTACTTTTTACCGCCCTGTATTGCCAATGCTGAATTTGCTTCCCACATCCTAAACTCAGAAGCTGATACCAGCGGAGTTACATGGACGTTACCTTCTTTATCCTTGAGTTTTCGCTTGCCAGATTTCTGTTCGATCTCTCTCAGAAAATCCATCGGATGATCCCCAGGCAGTATGATTTGGGTGACACAATTGCTGGTGATATTTAATTTGTCATGCCCATAGTGATTCAATTGTGAGATGGATTGTAGGCACAAGAAATTGGCTATTCGTGCCTTCCTATTGTTAGCTAGAAACCTTGGTAGCATCGGTATATACATCGAGGAGAATTCCTCGTAAATCATGAACAAATCCAATTGTTCATCTCGTACTGGATTTTCAAGTAAATGGGAAAATAACAACTGGTAGAAGCAGGAAGTCAGTACTTCAAGATATGCCTGCTGACCTATCGAATTTTGTATGTATAAAAATGTTTCAGTATCTCTGAGCCTATCAAAATCAAAATTTTCTTCTTCACTTGCAGACACCACTTTGCGTATCTCTGGGTCAGCAAAAATCTCAACAATAGCATCCACACTTGCCATGACGTTTTGTCTTGTCTTTTCGGGCATAGCAAGTAGCTTCGCATAATCAGTTTGGAGTTTTTCATCATTGATGTCGACAATGAGCTGATCTAACTCATCAAAGTTTTGGGCGGAGAATAAGTCAATTAAACGACAGACTTCGCCCATGTGATGAAGCTTAGGGTCTTTGAGCTGAAGGACCATCCACATAAAGACAGAAAGCACGATTTTACTCTGACTCTGCCAGAATGGATCTGACTTAGCTCCCTTATTACTCGCCTTTACCAAGACATTGGAGAGCTGTTTTACTTTGGAATAGCTGCCTTTACAGTACAATAGGAAATTAATTTTGATGCTTATGTCACTATTTAAGTAGTTGAGGATGAGTACCTCTTTGCCTTGGGAGTTCGCATGCCCACTGGTAAGTGGATGTATTTCCTGTGCTTGGTCAGTTATTACCGCCGAGCATTTTTGTTTTGAAATATCGTAGATGATCGGGAGTATGTACCTTGTGGTTTTACCGCTTCCAATTTGTCCGTATAGAATAACATTCTCAAAAGATTTTTTGAGTGCTTGTCTGCGAGACTTTGAAATACGAAATCCTTTCTCAAACCATGTGCCGATAGATGTTTCTTTACCGAATTCAGCTTGCTTGTATTCCTCCTTTGCAAGCAATGAGTTAAGATCATCTAACACGTTAGCCGTTCCGCTAAGAGCCAGAACAAGTCCTCTGCCAAAGACCATACATCCCTGCTGAAATTTCTGATATAGTTTTGCGTAATTAATTTTCATTTTTCTATTCCTTTTTTAATAAGTGAATTGATACTTTGGAGCAAAAGCTCCAAAGATTTTAGCCCTAGGTAGCATGCCCCACAAAAGAGCCGCCACATAAGGGAGACAAGAGTTTGGAAGAGTTCGCTCAAGGTGTTGCTGTTATCAAACTAGATCCGATAGTTACTTTTAGTCCTTTGGAGCTATAGTACTTTTCTAAAAAATTCACTAAACGATCAAAGACAAAATCATCCTGAGCACTTCTTGGTTGATACAGAAAGTGAAGGGTTATGTCGGGCTGGGTGTATGTACTGACTACTTGTATTGCAAAATGTGTGTCCATAAGCCTAGTAAGTGAGTCTTGATCATATTTAAGTAAACCAAAATCGTCAGGGTCGTAACTATCATATTCCTCACTCTTATTCCGTAAATCTGAAAAGACATAAATATCTATTTGGTCGCTTGTACATTTAAGTGCCTCGTTAATGGTTGTGCTGAGAGCGTGAAAAACGAGTGATTGCTCTGCACCTACAGATTGCTGGGATACTGCTGTATAGAGCTCCTTCTCAATTCTGCTTTTAAAGGTATCTATCTCCCTTTTACGCTCAAACTCGTTAAATGATAAAGGATCATCAATAGCACTAAGTGAGATACTCTTTTCTGGAGTATGCTTTTTATCACTAATACTTTTTAGAATAGCAGTACTTCCTGTATAGACATCTCTTGGAACAGAAACTTCTGCCATCCAATGTGATGTGATTTCATCTACTAAATCGTTGCTGTCTGTTTGGTCCACGAGGTGATAGGTTGTTTGATAGTGGGTTTTACTCTTAGTGCAAGCTCCTAGAGCAAGTACTATTGTGATGATTATTATTAATTTTTTCATTGTGCTTATATGTTTATGTCTTGATAGTAGGTTTCTAGTTTAGGGAGTTCTCCTTGAGGTGGGTTGTAGGGTGTATCTCGTACCTGAAGATTGGCTTGTAAATACTTGCTCATTGCTCGTTCATACTTGCGTTGTATGAGTCCCTGAGTTGCCTTGGCAAATGAGAGTACACTTAGCCTCAAGCGATTATTATCGTTGAGCCTTTTGATATTTGCAGTAATTTGATCTTGCGTTTCTTGTACCAGCTTTTTCAGCTGCTTTACTTTGCCTACGGTCTGTAGTTCTCCCAGTGCTTTTTTCAGCTTGGCAACTGCTGGTGATAGAACATAAATGGCAACGAGGTAGAATCCTAAAAAGAACAGAACATTAATGGCTACAAAAACCCATAGCGGTAATTCTAACTCTGCTTGAGAAAAGTAACTCTGTCGTAAGATGCCTAACGCATAAAAAATTAGGATGATGAGCAAAAGTATTGATGCCCTTGCCATTCTCTTTAGCTTTGGATTTGAGATTTGCTCTGTCCATTTATGAGTGTAATGAGCAATTGCCATTATGGTCGTTGAAATTCCCAAGGCAAGGAAAATATTGGAGAGTCGTCCCCCTCCAAGTAAACCTAAGGATTGGGAGATGAAACCAACCTCACCTACCCATATAAGGAGGGTAAAGAGGCTTGCTATAATAAACTGTCCAAGCACTGCCCATGGGAAACCAACCTCTGTATTTGGAATTAACTTCAGCTTAGCTTTATATTCATCTAAGATTAATGTAAGCTTTTGATTTTCTGCACGTGTTTCGTCGATATCAAGTTTGCCAAATCTTAGGTGTACGCCTGCTCGCAGTCGTTGATGTACTTCTGCTCCTAGCAGATTGTAGTTGCGATAGATAGGTTCACGATAAGGTTCTAGATTTTCTTCGGGTTTGGGTTTGTCTTTAAAACCGTCTTGTTTACCCAGTTCTACTGCTTCAGTTTGATGCAGCTGATCTTGATTTTCGATGTAATTAAGTAGCTCTGGATTACTATAATCCACGTCCACAATTTGAATAAATGTTTGTTCTGACATGATGGTATCTTTATTTTAAAATGTAAAAAAGCGGCAACCAGATAGTCACCGCTATATTGGAATTATTTGAAGAGTTCGTTATGCATCCAAGTGATACTTGAATTATCTGGGAAAAGTGTGTGTGCAGGTTCCACCAGCTCCTTTGCTTTTAGCAATAGTGCCGCAGCATCTTCGTGATTGTACAACTTTGCTAGTTCGTACTTTGTGTGAATACGTTTGAACCAGTATTTAGGTCTCCTTATTTGAAATGTTCCTGCAATACGAAATACTTCATCAAAGTGAGAATTTGCTAGCTCCAAATGTTTCTTAGGATCAGATTTTTTTGAGAGCCTGAATTGGTACTTTCCTAAGATGTACTGTCCATACATCTTCAAAGTAGGTTTCAGATTTGTAAGATCTGATTCCTGTAGAAGTTGTCCTACTTCTATAAAGCAGGATTTACTGCACTCACAGTCCACTTGGTGGTTGAGTACATTTAATTTTTTTAAGTTTAATAATTTTGCCATAAGTGTTAAATTTTAACGGGTTTACTTATGGCTGGAACCATTGCTAAAATGTCCCAATAATGGTACACTTCTGCTGCCTTGAAGATATCCAACTATCTTATAAGGAAGCCAATAGTTACAGCCGTTTACTGTAATTCATTGACGGTCGGTCATTCTTTGTAATGTCCGGCTTTTTATTTGCCGAGATGACCTGTTTGTAAGAACGTTCCACAAATTTTATGTATAGAAATCGCTATATTGCAAAACTGAGTAGAACAAGGTTTAGCTCAAGTAAAGACCAAATAGACCAAACTTGTAAATTGCTGTATGTCAGCACTATAGAAATGGAGTTTTCAAAAGACGAATTACACAGATTACGACAGGATGTACTGAAATATTATGCCATCCAAAACAAGGTTAATGAGATCAAAATTGAACAACTAGAAGCTCGAACAAAATATAAGAAGG
>Ga0209119_1001375_pt1 | contig 24009 bp, 27 predicted proteins | sample COG_03_FD_184747 | JGI IMG/M metagenome (GOLD analysis project Ga0209119, IMG submission 184747) | Pelagic Microbial community sample from North Sea - COGITO 998_met_03 (SPAdes) (version 2) | ecosystem: Environmental > Aquatic > Marine > Neritic zone/Coastal water | place: Helgoland, sampling... | reverse complement strand
ACGCGATCGCGCCGTTGTGTTTTGTGTCGCCGCCCAGGCTCCCCGTCGCAGTCGTTTGGCTCACTTGGTCGTCGGTACCTTTACCGGAGGTTCCCTTCGTGTAGACGTAGTGTGCCTCCACGACGGCTTCCAACAAGTAGGGGTCCTGCTCGCCGCGGTCGGACTCGCCGCAGGGCGTAGCTACAGACACCGAGTAGTCAATGGTGCGCCCCGCGGACTCGCAGTTGTACGTTTTATCTTCGCCCGTCGTCGTCCGGGCGAAAGTTGCACTAGCCGTGCCCATGAAAGCTGTGTCAACGCTGTAAGCTCTTTCGCTGGTGCCCGCCTGCCCGCCCGCGCCAACCGTCACTGCGGCGTACGCGGCGTTGTCCACAGCAAAGACCTGGTGTGCTTGGCTGAGCGAGGCTATGGCGTCGTTCGTGTAGGTTTTGACGGCGATTTTTGTGTCGTCGGAATACCGATCGTCGAGAGAATCCGTGGTCACGGTGTACTTCACGTCGAGCACGGAGCTCAGGCACCGCACCGCTTTGAACCCGTTGGTTCGGCAGTACGTGGAGGCGGCGGGGTCGGCAGCCGCAAGGCCATTTTTCCTGCTTAACTTGCAATTGATCGATGCTTGGCCAACCGTCACAGCGTCGTCTTGCCCGCAGCAGAATGACTTCACCGCGTAAAACTGGTTGCTTGGGCTCATCTCCCCCAAGGCGAGAGCGGTGGCGTCGTTCGTGCCATCAAGGTTAGTTTGCTCGTCGGCGTCAGCTGAGTCCGCAAGATCGCCGACGTCTCGGAAGGGCGACATAGTGCCCACCCCGGAGACGTCGGTAAACAAGGCGTTGGGTGTATAGTACCCAGTCCCGTCGGTGGCGAGCGCGGCGGCTTTGACGCGCGTTTTAGTGAGGATGGAGGCATTGCGAGTTTTGAACCGATCCGTGGTGGTAAACCCATCAAAGTCTTTGGTGGTGCTCTCAGGGCCTCCGCGCCACTCGATCTTATCGTCCGCTGCGAGCATCAACACGTTAAAGTTGCCTGTGGCTCTGTATTTTTGAGGGTTTGTGTCTACTAGAGGTTCGTTGCTGATGGTTGCCTTGAAACCGCTGAACGTCGTGCCGTACAGATTGGGCACGTTGAACGTGATGTCTTGCACGGCGGTGGCTTTGGCGTTGAGCTGATATACCAAATCGTTTGTTGCGTCGGTGCCGCGGGACAGTGAAGCTAGCGTTTGTGGATTTGTCTGCGCGCCGTTGGTGATGGAGCAGGGGTCAGCTCCATCGGCGCGGTCGGACAGGCATGAGTACGTCGCCGCGAAATTAAACGTGTCCGCGAGCAGGTCGTCGAAATTCGACGTGTTCACTTGGAAATCGAAAATCGTCCCCTGAACGGTCAGCTGGTCAGTGTCGGTTTTGCAAATGTCTCCGGAAGCTCCGTCCCGCGTTCCGCAATCTACGTTGGTCACGGTGTGGAAGCCAATTTTCACGTTTGAAACGATTGAGGCGGCGCTGTCTGAGGTGATATCGGGCACGATTTCGCTCTCAACCATGGTGCCCACCGGGTTAGAACCCTGAGACTGGCACTTGATTTTCGGCGCTATTGCGTAGTACTTTGCCAGCGGCTTGTCGAACGGAAGGTACGCGTTGTCGCTCACGACGCTCGCGTCGCGAGCGTATTTCTTGCAAATACCGTAGTCCAACGCAGCAGCGTCGGCAGTGCACAAGTCGGCAGCCCACTCGGCGTATTCCTGGGTAGGGACCGCGCTGTCGCTTACACTCATCCAGCCTCTCTCTATGAGAATAGAACTTTGGATACCGGACACAAAAGTTCCCGATTCCGAGTCCCACTCACAGGTAGCGGCTTTCGGGGTGGGCAGACCGTGAAAGTGATCGGCGGGGGTTCTGCCAGCGTCTACGGAGGGCTGATCCACGCTAGGGTCGGGAAACCGCACCTGGTCGTGGAAGTGCTGGAACGCCGCGCTGTACCTGAACTCGCGCTTGGCAAGGCCTCCTGGGATCAGGCTGCCCACGGGGGTACCGGCTTTGTCCTTCGAGAAGAGAGTGGATCCGTCCGCTACCAGATCGTAGAAGAAGGCATACTCCGAATTCGCGCTGTTGCTATCGAGTTCTTTAAGAAACATTTTTGTACTACTAGCTACGTTTGAACTAAAACCGTCACAGCGAATGTACGGTTGTGCGGTAATGCCCAGACGCCCCGTGTGGAGTTTCTTCCCATCAGTACTTTCGTACCTGTAAGGGTAGGACGAGTAGGGCACAACCACTGTCGCCAGTCTACTATTGGCCAGAGTGAACGGCACTTCATCAGGCGCGGCGATCGTCGAGTTTCCGGTGTATGCACCCAACTCGGTGTCATTGGCGACGTATACGTTTGCATCCATCTGCAGTGTACGGTCGGATGCTCCCTTTACGTGGGAAACAATCACGCCCAGTTTGCAGTCTTGAGAGTCATAATAATTGTCATCCAGTGTCACCGCAAACTTAATATTAGTCCCTTCGCGAGTAATGGAGCCCTGTCCATTAGATCCGGCTATTGCGTAAGCCGTGGGGTCAAGTTGTATTACCACGACATTATCTTCGGTAAATCCGCCGTTGTGGGCCGTTTTTGGTATCTTTGAGCTCGCCGTGTACGTCGGAAGATTTTCCAGACGCCTTGCGCCGCAGATAGTGTGCGTGCAGGGAGTCATGCTCAAATCGGCCACCAGTCGGCGCTGCGAGTCGGGTCTGCCTGCCGCGAGCGCGGCAAGAGTCGCGGTCGCCAGTAACGATGGCATTTTGAATTTAAAATCGCTCTTGGTCGGATCCAGGAGCGTTGTCTTTAAAATGTACAAAGTCTTCTTAGTATATAGTGTTTTTTTTCCTTTCACAATTAGAATAGAAAGTATGGTTGTGTCGGGGTAAATCGCGATGTCTTATTTATAGGATCCAAAATTTCGTCGTGAGAATACATTCACATGAATAATAAAAGGAAACCGCGGGTTCGGTTCTCCACATGCGCGGACGACCACAAGAGTCCCCAGTTGGTGCGCCGCGGGTCCTACTTCTCAGGTTGTCGCGTGGAGGCCACTGTGGTGGGGTTGGGTGTGTGCTTTTTGGTCGTTTGCTTATTTGCGATTACTTTTTTTCTGAGCCAGTCCGACGTGACGGTGCAGGGCACTTCGTGGTTGTGGGGTCAAAAGGGCAGAGAGTGCAAGAGAGACAAAGATTGCACCACTCGCCTTCGCAAAGATTTCGATTCGTTGAGCTGGGGCCAGTGTTTGCTCCCGCCGAACGGCACGGCGGTTTGCGTGGACTACAAGTGCGTGGACCCGGCTCCCCGCCCGGTCGTTTTGGCTGTGCCCTGCGACGACGAAAAGTGGTGCACCGTGAACGACAAGTGCGTCCCCGGGCAGGGCCATTGCGCGGGCGTGACCCGAGGTTGTCACGACGTAGACTTCTGTACTCTGGAAACGTGCTCGGAGCACCTAGGTTGCGTCAGCATGGACGCGGAGGTTAGCACCGTATGCGAGAACAGTTGCGTTTCCGACGAAGACTGTCGGTCCGAGTACTACTGCGCGAACAGCAGATGCGCAAACTTCAAAACGTCGAACGAAAGTCTTTTTTTCTCTGCGTACGAAATTGTGCCGTGTGAGGACTACCCGGACGGATACAGCATGCTGCAGCACTACATCGTGTACGAGAACGGCTACTCTTTGAATCTCCACGAGAACCACGAGAACGCGGGCGTTCGGTACCGCGCGCTGCGATCTCCGGACGGCGTGTTTTTGCCCGAGCCGCCGACTTCCGACGGCTTTGCCGTGCCTCTGGTCTCCGTGGCTGGCGTGCAAACGAGAGTTGTTCCTCCTGGGTCTGGAACCCCGGCGTACTCCGAGATAACGCTGACAACCCGAACGGCGTGCCAGTCTTTGCCCGACGAGAGCACGTGCCTTACGAAATGGATGAACCGGCGCTACGACTTTGAGCTAGACTTGGAAGATTGCGTGATAGACCCCGAAGATCCGCTGGGGCCCACGCGAGGCACGACTTTGGGAGAGTGCCTACCCGTCAAAATTCGCAGAGCGTACTCTATGAATTTAGATTTGATCGATTGTCCCGTTTTTTCGCACAGGACTCTGATACCGCCCTTGTCGAGGCTTCGTATGCAGTCCCCTGGCAAAAAGGAGGAAACGGACGTGGTACTTGCAGGAGACTGGGTGCAGGCGGTGGTGGAGATGGACGCCGAGCAGCAGCGCACGTTCCCCATTTTGGCCAAACAAAGCCCGTTCTTGACCTCGGCGGTCGTGTGCGTGGTAGACCCATCCCACAGACTGGCGGGGTGCGCCACCGGCGAGCAGACCGACAACTGCCCCGTGCGCGGGTGTCTGGGGTGGAGCGGGATTTTTAACGACAACTCGCCTCTGACATTACTGCGAGAGTACATGGCGGACTCTGAGAGGCTGTCGGCTGCCGTCCAGGACGGCGTTGAGTTCTGCAGGGGGCTCGGGTACATGGACGAAGGGTGCGTGCCTGGCGTGTGCTCGTGGGGCGCAAACGCGTACCAGCCGCCGTTCGGGAGCGCAGACGGCTTCCAGTTCCGCGCCGAGGGCCTGGCGGGGCAGACCATCGTCGTGGACGCAGAGTTCAGAATGCAGTACTGCGGCGAGGGGTCAAATGCCACTTCCGGGGGTCGAAGGTTGTCCTCGTTCAGCTATCGCAGTTCTGCGGTGTTCAAACTTCACGGACCGACGCAAGTGAGTGATTTGGAGCCCTCCAAGGTTTGAAAAGGCGTGGGGAAATAGAGAATACCGGGTAGAGTATAAACCGCCAGGGGCCTGCGTATATGTAAGCCATACAATGTCTAAATTTGATATATTTACTACTACGTTGGCCAGTGCGGGCCCTAACCTCAAACATGTCTTTGTGAGCCCTTGTCATGCCTCTAAGGATACGTTTTCCGCATGCGCGATCTGCATCAAATACGGGGTACACTTCACACACTATTTCCAGGAGTCGTGCCTGTCCGAGTGCTACCGCGTCGGAGAAGAAGTCGATCTCACCGAGGAGCTCAAAAAACTCCGCCAGAAGTACTCGTGCCTGTACACTCGCTTTGGCGCGCAAGACATCAAAGACGTGCCGGGCAGCTTTACACTGCAGGCGTGCGTTCCGAGGGGAAGAAACTCCGCCATGACCGTGGACGCTCATTTTCTCCCAAACGGGAAAGTGCTTACCTTTGATCCAAACCTATACTGCGGCTCGGGCCAGGCAGTGTTGCTGCAGCGGACCTCGTTTCGCGGCGCGAAGACCTTCGACGCGGAGATTCTGAACGGGGAAGCTAAATCTTCGTTCGAAATGAGACTCGTCAAGAACTGCCATTTGTCAGACTTGCAAAAGTGGGGCACCGAGAACAACATGGTTGTCTTTCGAAGCTCGGAGCTTGTCTCGAGCAATCTTCTTTTCAGGGCGTACGACGAAAGTCTTGCAGACGGCAAAACACCGGAAGAGGCGTGGGTGGTCATAGCCAAAGCGCTTACGGGGGAAGACTCCGAAGAGGAAGACGAGCCACAAGGCTCCGACGTAGACGAATGGGTCCCCGACGGCTCAGAGTCGGACGAGAGCATGGACAGCTGTGAAGAAGATGAAGAGGAGGAGGACTTGCTCGAGTGTCTTCGCGACTAACGCACCCGCTTGTAATGATTCGTCACAAGCGTGTGCACGAAAGACGGAAAAGACGTCATTTGGTTTCTGCCGCGCTCGAAGTCGTAACAAGCGGCGCACACTTCTTTCGTGCTCGCCGCGTCGAGGGTCAGATAAGTGCGAAGAAAACTATCGGGCGGTGGAGTTTTGCACGCGGTAACGGTAAATGTTTGAGGGTCATAAGTAAACATCCAACTCACGTAATAAAATATAGCCGCCATCATGTACAAATGATCTTCTGTCTGCAAAAGTGTATTGTACGCGTCAAACATGTACTGTTCCATTTTAGGTGAAGTCTTTTTTGCATAGTCCACAATCTCCCTCATGCAGGCTTTGCCGTTGGCGTTCAACCAATCGGGCCACAGCGTGAACTCCAGCAGAGGGTCTGCGCTTATCTTACTCAGGCAAGAAACCGAAGAAGATTGGTGAGTCGCGCTCTCCCCGGTCTTTGGAAGACGTTTCTTTGCGTATTTCTGCTCAGCGGCGGCAGAGCAAAGAACCTGGTCGCCTAGCATGATAGCGAACCACTGCACGCGCACGTCGTCCGCGCTGGGCTCTTCAAAGTACAGGGTAGACATTTTTTTAAAAAAAAAACACACTGATGATGTTCAGATAGTTTTCAGATACTGGGAAGTCTGTATATAGGACCCCCCTAGTCCTATTATATGTTGTGCAGTGCTATTACATTACGCAGTTATGGTTTCTCTCATATCATCTTTCACAGAAAGACTGCTGCTGCTGCTTGGCTGGGATAGGGTTGAGAGTAATCGCACGCATGTTTACACAGAAAAAAAACCCGCGAATGGTTTCATTCGCCAGAGAAAGCGCAATTCCGACGCAAAAACCAAGGAAATGTTTGCAGACGCGCCCACGTTGGCTCCCGTGCGAATCGTAAGCCAAATTGCTCGCAGTTCGTCCACGAATGCTTGGACGGCAGATGCTTTTGACACGGCAGTCACCGGGACAGTCTAAAATATTTTAAAGGTATAACTGCTTGGACGGCAGATGCTTTTGACACGGCAGTCACCGGGACAGTCTAAAATATTTTAAAGGTATATATGATTGCAACCCAAGGACAATAGTGCAGTATGTCCTTGTTGCGATCCAGCGGCGCGCAAGTTCAGAACCCGCAGTATGTGTTGACAGGGAAAAAACAAACACAAAGACGCGCTGCAAGCTCCGCCCCTTCCAGTGTCGCCTCGTCAGTCGCTGCCGCCTCTGGCGGTTCAATAAGAAGAGTCGCGGTAAATCGACGCATGCGTTCTGAACGTGACTTTAAGCGTGCTCTTGAAAATGCAAGAAACCCCTATTTGGAGGGCAGGGACACAGATTTGAGCACAGAAGAGCTGCGTGCTAAACCTTGGTCTTCGGATCAAAAAAAAGCATACGAGAAGGTGGTGCGTCAAAACATAAAGCACCACAACTCTGCCTTCGACGACAAAGGAAGGTACCATGTGGTAAAAACCGCAGAACAACTGTATGTTCTTGCACGAAATCGTGCAAGAATTGAAAGTAATAAACAGTATCAAGCCAACACGTTTATTGAAGAAATGAAGAGCGTTCGCACAAAAATCGGACCCTGGAGCACTGGCAGGTATATAAATCAAATCAGAATGCGTGCATATTTTCAAGAAAACGAAAGATACGTATATTTTTCAAATAAAGGAAGATCCGTGCTTTGCCATGCACAAAATACGCGCGTGGGTGGTTTAGGTTACAGCAAAAAACATCTGCTGAAAGCCGGGCTTTTAACGGAACTAAACGAGTGGATATGTTGGAGAAAAAATTCGAGAGACCAACCAACAGAGGGAAGTAAATACGATTTAACGCTGATTAGCAGTATTCTCAGTTGTCTTATCGGTGGAATTGTTGTCGGGGAAGACATGCAGTTTTTCCCGTTTTACAAGCTTGATAGAGTCGGCGCAAGCGGTGGCGTGACCGTAGTGAAGGATACTGTCAAAAATGACGCGTTCAGAAGATCGTTCAATGAAAACCCAAAAATGCGATGGAGCCTGAAACACAAAGATTACGATGCAAACCCGCCAAGGCAAGGCAGGGCGGCTTTTAAGAAAACATTGGACATCTGGGGCGAGCTTGGCGGGCTAAAGTTGTTAACAACCTTGGAAAAGTTGGTTGAGGCCTTTAATAGCCGGCGCACAAGCAACAAGATACGTGGGTCGGGTTCGAAAGATGTTAAAAAAGAACTCTGTAGACGTGGCCGGCTTCTTGCTTGGGAGGGGGGGGCCGAGAATCTAGGTTGGTCCGATGGTCTGTATACGCCCGTTTGGTCGAGAATTCACCACGCTGTAGAACAATGGCAAAATGTTAGGATCACCGAGGGTCTCGAGAGCCGAGACACGAGGAGTGAGCGAGAAGAGCTATGGCAAAATATTACGATCACTGAGGGTCTCGAGAGCCGAGACACGAGGAGTGAGCGAGAAGAGCGAGAATCAAATTAAAAACAAAAACCATTTCCATTTTTTCCGTCGTCGCACTGCTTTATATTACAACTGTTGAAGCAAGTTACCGGGTTCGTGCTAATGTTAAAACTGTGCGGGCCGCAATCCGATGTCACCTGAAGCCCGGGGCAGGGTGAGCACTGTGATGTTGCAAACTCACCCGCACAAGCTTCACAGCCTTTACCGGCAAAGAACCCAATACCACCCGGTTTTGTATCGCTGTCGCAGTCGCAGTAAGCCTCTGTTCCGTCGAATTTGCAAGCGCCCCGGCTAGAGCACACGCCGACGCCGCCCCACCCTCCGCCGCCCTCGCACGTTATTTCGCAGTTGTCTCCAAAGTACCCCTCCGCGCATCCCTGCACCGCCCCGTCGTCTCCTACTATTTTTTCACAGTATTCCCCGCTGTACTTGGGAAATCCGTCTCCGGCGAGCGTGCCCAAGGGTTTTCCACAGACACACTGCAGCGAGTCGTACTCGGAGGCCCATCCTAACCCTACATCCACATAATACGGCTGGCAGCTCCCTCGACCTGAACAGACGGATTCTGCCCACAAACCGTTATAACCAGGGCAAGACTGGCACCTGGGTGCCTGAAATCCTGCTCTCGAGCATTCGCAGTCGGTGGACCCCACGCGTCTTTCCAGGGCGCACACCCTTCCTTCGCAAACCCCGCCAAGGCACTGGTCGTTTTCTAAACATAAGGCCCCCTCGAGGCCCCCCTTGCCCCAGGAGCACACGCCCCGACAGTTGTAGCTGTTCTTGCAGTCGTGGTCGTACAGGCAAGTCTGCTGGCCGTTGAAGGTGAACGTCGCCGGTTGTGCAAGCGCCACGTCGGCATTGGTTTCTCGCACCTTGGCGTTGACGTCGCCCCACTGCGCGCAATTTTCCACGGGGTCGCACATGGTTCCCGACCTGCCGCCCCCGAGTGGCTGGTCGTCTTTACAGCCCGGGAACACGGGGCCGCATACCATGGCACCCTCGTCCGTGAGAAACACCGAGCCGTCGTCGTTACGCCTGGGTTCAAAATTAGGGTGGCACTGCTTACAGTCGCTCCCAGTATATCCGTTACGGCAAAGGGAGCAATCCCCGGAGGCGTCTGGTTTGAACCTTTCTGTGCAGCGCGTGCACTGCCCAAAACTGCTGTCCATGGTTCTGTCGCTACACCTTGAGCAGGTCATATTTTCGCCGATCTGCCACCCAAAATCGCACTGGCACGTAGCCGTGGTCTCGGAGCAAACCCCGTTTCCGCACACGCAGTCTTCGGTCTCGCACACTCCCGCCAGGAACCCAGGGCAGGGCACGCAACCGCCATTCGAGTCGGTGGCGTGCCAGGGTTGGCATGGGCATGTGTCCAATACAAACGGGTGATCAAGCAAGAAGCGTAGCACCCCAAATGTCGCGACGCCCGCGCCCCAAAAAAGCGCGAACAGTTGTTTTGTCGTGTGAGTGTACGTTTTAGGGGAGCACCCGTCAACGCCGAGCACGACGGAGAGCGAAATAAAGGACTGCAGGGCGATGCCTGATCCAAGCAGTATAAAAATGTTAGCAATGATGTAGCCGGCAGGAATCGGAGGCGGAGTGTACTCGGATTGAACAATAAAACCCACTCCCACAATGCCAAGAGCCAGGCTTGCAAACACTAAAATTGTGTTGACAATGGATATGATGAATTCGGGATCCCCATCGTAGCTGCCTGCTGTGGGGGGGTCGTCCGACTTGCCACTTTTCATTGCGACCTCTCCTTTGTTTGGAATACAGAGCTCGTCTAATATACATGTTAAGATAAAATTCAAATTAAATTAATTTTTCAGCTAGTTCTCTGGGAATATTAAGGTACGTGCCGTCGAATATGTCTGGGTTGAGAATTTTGTACTCACGGCGCATTTGAACGAGTTTTGCAACCGATATGTCGTTTGCCTGCAGTCGAACGAGGTCTTGTTTCACGTGCTCCGGGTAGGATACGCTCATCTCGGAGGCCTTCACGTGCGCGGCTGTGGGGGTCATCCGAAGCACGTCCGCAGTAGGAATAGCAGCAGACTCCCTATCGTCGTTACCGAAGTTGCCAAACCTCATCCTGTACACGCTGCAAGGCTGGGGTAGCACGTTCTGCCAGTTTTCGATGGGTTTTCGGAGAGCGAAGCCGTTGACGGTGGTGTCTCCAATCCACTTGGCTCTGTTGTAAATGCTGTCCCTTTGACTCGGTTCCAGCGAAACCACGTCCACGTAACCGTGGGACAGCAAGTTGGAGGGGTAAAACTTGCGCGTCGAACACGCCGGAAACTCCACAAACCCGTGCAGGGGAGATACGTGGGTAATACTACCCTGCGCGCTCGGCACGGCACCGTTGAGGTAGACGACGTTGCCCGACTTTCCTCTCATGAAGCAGTTGCTGGTCTGGGTGTAGCAGGCGTCTATGGCGCCAAACTCGGAGGCCAGCCTGGCGTTCCTATCCGACGTATATGCAGCTAAATTTTCGTACGTCTTTTTGGCCCCCTTGCCGAGCGTCTTTCCCTGTATTTTCTTCGTGGCGGAGTCCTCGTAGGCATTCCGGATTTGCACGCCGCTGGTTACCCAGCCGTGTGTGAGCGCACGGGACAGTTTATTGGCAGACGTGTTTACGATTGTGAAACAATTTATCTCGCTGCTCCCAGTTACCGGGTCGAATCCGGGCTTTTCGTACACGCCGCAGACAAGATTTGAATCACTCGGCTTCAACATCTTGGACGACAGCTTTTTGTTTACGCCGCCCTTAGCCATAGGGTAGATCGCCGTACTCTCGCCGTATAATCCGTTCAGCCATATCGCATCACTCGGAGATAATTGGTACGCGCTATCGAGAATGACCGCAAGGCCAGTGCATCTGATCCCTCCAGCTACCGCGGATTCGCAAAGACTTTTATTGAAGTTTTCGAGAAACGTGACGGATTCCACCATTTCCGCCTGTGTGGCAAGTACGTGAAGCACCGCGTTCTTTGCCTCCGTTACAGAAACGGGTGGCTTTTTTCCATACAACTTCGATGTGTGATCCACCACTTTTGATTGGATATTTTGCAACATGCTTGACATGCTCGAAAGTGTCTCGGGGGTTCAGCACACAGGTGAACCTTGTGTATATACCTTTCTCAAAAATACGATTCGTGTTTTTTTGAAAGTATATAGGATCGTGTTCGATTGAGCTTGCAGCATTTGCACACTTAAAAAGCTTCGTCTTATAAATCATTATGTCATTGCTCTCCTCGAAAAGACGACAGCAGCAGCCACAGGTGGTGAGCAGCGATATGTTTTTCAACTTTACCCCGCAGACACACCCTGGAGTCGTCAGTACAAGCGAGGAATTGAAAATTCAGCAGAAAGTGATCAAAAACATGCAGGCTGATTGCTCAGAGCTCTTCACGAGCAACACAGCCGTCAAATCCGAGCAGAACGGCAGGGAAGTCTACCACACGAGTGGTATTTACGGTCAGGGCAAGAACTCTATTTCGCTCCAAGAACTCAAGCAGACCATGGACCAATTCAATCTGGCTTGCAGCGTTTCCTTCTGCTCGCCGGCGTCCAACACGACCACACTTTCCATGATGGATTCCTCTCACCTGTCGAAAGAGAACTTGGAGGCGGGCCACGCTTATTTGGAGGCGGGAGATAAGGCTGTAATGCTAGTGAGCTTCAGCAAAAAGGGGAAGGAGCACTACATCGAATCCGTGGACTACCATTTAAAGGCTATAGATGAAGAAGAGTAATTAATTTAGTTTTATTTTCATACTGTTCGTACTGTTCGTACTGTTCATACTGTTCATACTGTAGATCTACTGGTCCGCCGCGGACGCGGACGGAAATCTGTACTTGACACGCAGCTGCATGCTGACGCTATGTGGTGTCGAACTCGGCGCTATATTACTCTGGAGATGCATTTTCATGTTGGAAACTGTGGTGTACGGCATAAGGCTGATAACCTGTGTCCAAAGCTGCGAGATCACACTGTTGACAATAGGCTTCGAGATACGATAGAACTGTTATGGAGAGAGAGTGGAATATTATATTAGAGGGAGATCCAAGAAAGTGTGTTGAAAACCGTGATGAGGGCAACAATAATGAGAAATTTTTAAACTTACGCCGTCTTCCACCAGTTGTTCTTGGTCGGGATGGAAACCGAAACGATCTGTAAATAGAGAATTGGAAGAAAACAACGCGTTAATCAAATGAGTGACCAAAAACACAACGCTAAACAAGCAATGTTCACCCGCCATCTTGATTACTCACCCCAGTTCTTAGAGACCACTTTACAGACAACCGAGTCTTGCGGCACGTAGTACAAGTCGTTTGTGACCGGCTGTTGAAATGTGTGTGTAAAAAGGTTTTTACCGATGTGAATGTTATGTGAGCGGGATGGATAAAATAGTGTATTCACGGGGGTGTTCTTCGCAACAAAGATGACTTACCACGATGCCCTCCCAGAGCTGAGACTCCTGTTGTGCGTAGATTCGTAAAGTTTGTTATTGATGTGAAAGTTGTGTGAGCGGGATGGATAAAATAGTATTCACGAGAGTGTTTCTTGCAACAAATATTACTTACCTGTGAGATCCCGCTGTAATCAACCATATGGCGGGACGTGAGAGTGTTGTGTGTAGGAGTGTAGAGACTTGCGGCGGGCTCGTGGCGGGCCCTCTCATTGGGAAGCAGGGAGCATAGGTTCGTAAATTTATTGTCCTCGCCACTACTCGAAACGTGCTCATTATCGCCAGCAAGATCCGAGGAGGTTTGTGAATAGAGCCATCCGGCGTCGTTCTTCAGACCATGTTTCTGCTGGTGCGAATCAAACAGATTCATCCCAACTGTGACGCGTTTTGGAACATCGCTGTACACATTAACAAGATCAATGCCGGTTACGATCACCTTGTTCGTATCCACAGCTTCGGAGGCGCCCTGTGAAAAAATGTGATGGATATTGTCCGAAAGGTTGACAGTCTTGCCAAGAGCAAGTTCCGTTGCAGAGCAGCTGGTATCCACCACGATCTGACAAGAGTGTACATCTCCAAGATTTGTCGTATTTGAAGGCGCCGCCGAAGCGTTCTGGAACACAGACCCCTCATCAAGTGCGGCGGGATCGTCCAAAGCTAAGTCACCCACATTGGGGAGAGCAGCCGGGGCAGGAGGTGCGGCCCCGGTTGTCCGTTTGTCAGAGCTGATGCGTGACATGATAGTTCGAAACAGCAGTAGCACAATAGCAGTAGCACAAAAGCAGCAGAGTTGTGTGGTGAATCGAAGAATGTACCCCCCTCTCTTATATACAACTAAATTTTTTTTTTAGTCTTCGAAAATAATCACTGTCAAGTTTGTGTATATATGATTAGCGCACTTTGTAGGAAAACAAACCAGAAAGCATTGATGAGCGGAGGTAGATTTAGCGCCTATGACCTTACCCCGTCCAGTGCCACAGAGTTCACAGCGGAACGCCTCTTTGCGGTGCTGAGAGAAGAGAAGAGACAACACAGAGTCATTTTTGCTGGGTTTAGAAAGGTGCCGTTGAGCTACTGGTTTATGCAACGCGTCAAATCCTATCTTCTTCACATGAATGTAAAAGTTAAGGACGCAAATAAAAACGTCATTGACTTTTGCCTGAGAACGAAGAAAAATAAAGAAACCAAGATCTTCATGGTGGTGAACTCTTACATCAAAAAGCTCGAGGGACGAAAAGAAGAGTACTACGTAGGGTCTTCATGGTTATCACAGGCTGTTCACCTTGCATACAATTACCTGGTAACCAACCACGGGTGCAGAGCTCCGTTGTATGCGTTTGTCAAATCATTAGATCCTATGCAAGGGGTCCCGTACGATCCCAGATTCATTGGTCCCAGAAAGAAGAACAGAAAAATTCAATATTTGGAGAACCACAGAGAACATTTGAAAATCCAAGAACAGTTTTTGTACCTGATAGCGCAGTACCAAGCCGCAAAGGAACAAAGAGAAAAAGACGCAAACCAAATCAGAACAAACCCACAGCGCCTGATGGACATTGAGATGGAGAAAATGCACATTGGATTGTTTAGGAGCTACGCAGCGGAAATGGGCACCGTTTACTGGGACAAGCCGTACATGTCCACATCCACAAATACCAGAGGGCCTGCGAGGGGCGCCATCGGAATGGTCGGCTCTCACGGATGTCCCACAGCCAAAGAGCTAGAGGCCTACAAAGAGAAATTGCGCACATTGGGGCCACGGCGCAAAAAACACAAAAAAAAAATTGAAGTACCACTCCAAGCCGCTCAGACCGCGGAGGTGCTTGCTCTTAACCCACGACGCCGGAGGCAAGCCGTCGTTGCACCACAACAAGGACTGCGAGTTCGAAGAAGACGACGCCGGAGGACTCCACCCGCGCCGACACCCGAGCTGCCACCCCACTTGCAAGACTTTCAAGAGCAGCAGAAAAAGCATTGGCCAAGCGACAGCGAACCGGACAACGACGAAACTAGATTTGTAGACGCAAACGATATTAGCAGCGTCAGCGGCAGCAGCAGCGACAGCGACAGCGGCAGCGACAGCGGCAGCAGCAGCGACAGCGGCAGCGACAGCGACGCGGAGGCTGCCGCCAATCTTGAATCTCCACCGGACAGTCGGGATTTTCGGAAAACCGTCCCAAAAATTTCCGTGGGAATGGTTGGCGCACTATAAGCTTGGCATTCAAGGCCTTTGTGCAACACACCCCCTTTTGAATCACCTCCGATCATGACTAAGGCACCCGTAGTAGGCAAGTCGGCTAAAGTAGCCCCCATCTCCCGGCCAAAGAAAAAAAGGTGCAAGGGAAAGGCGTCGCAGCGTAAAGCCATCAGCGAAATTAAGAAATACCAGCAAGGGAAACACGCTGTTAGTACGCTTATCCCCCGCTCCTGCTTTTCCCGTTTGGCTCGCAAAACTGCAAGTAAATACGCGTGGGATTTGCGCTTTCAGGATGAAGCTCTCTCTGGGCTGCAGACGGCGTGCGAGGCGTACCTTATCGATCTTCTCAACAACGGGAACAAAATCGCATCCTGCTCTGGGCGAATGACCTTGCAGGCTAACGACATTCGACTAGCGCACTCGATTTCCACTGGGGGTGACTTTAGTATGCTCACCGAAGAAGAGAAACTAGCCGAAGACAACGGCGCCGCCGGTCTTGAAGCCTACGAGCAGTCGGACGAAGATGATTTGTCCCCGGGGGGGGAGGGTGAAGACGACGACTCTGGCGATTCCGAAGACGAAGATAATATTGTATAGAAAAATAAAAAGTCTCTTGTTTTCTCTCCGTTATTGTGTACCCCCCCCCCCCTTTCACCGCAGCGCCACCCCGCTGCGAAAGCGCGTGTACATCTGCTGATCGCGGAGCATCAGCATCCGGATGCACTCGGCTTGTTTCTCAATATCCAGCTTTAGACGGCGGAGGTTCTCTTCGTTGCGACTTATGTAGAGTGACAGCCAATCCGCGTTGACGGTGCCGTCCTCGTTCTGGAAATAATCCAGATTGTCGCGGTTCTCGTCGTCGGCGTCGTCTTCTTCGAACTCGCAGTCCTTGTTGTGGTTCACGCAGCGGAATGCGCCCATGGCCACCCCGCGCCACGCGGGGTTCAGCGTAGAGCACCACTCTTCGTAGCTCCCGTCGTCGCGGAGCACGCCTTTGGTGGTCAGCCAGAACACCGAGGCGGTGGTGATTAGACCCGCGGCTGCGTAGATGGTGATGATGAACATGAAATATCCCGTTGGAATATCCTGGTGGAATATCCTGGTGGAATATTTGAATTTGTTTTTCCCTGGTTCCCCGTGGCGCCGCCGTTTTATTGTACCACTAAGTACCCACCAGCAAGGGCGAGGAGTCAGTTGGAAACAGAAAATCCATGTTTCTTGTGTATGTAACAGTACTTTCCGCCGCCCCGGCTCTCCTGGTCAGAACCATGGACATTTCACGGTATGTAATTACACCACACTGGTTTAAGAATGTATGAAATTTTTCCAGGAAACCAAAACTGGGTACTTTCAAAATGGCAAAATTACCAACCTCGGAGTTTCTTCTTTTTATCTGATGGATCAATGAAGATGCCATATCTTTCATCATCCATACTTCATATTGTTCAAACTGATGTTTCATTTTACAATGACAGTGGTATGCACATCTTTTTTTGGCGGCGGATGTCCACTCGCGCACTGTTAAGTACGGGTAGCTCGAGCGCAAACCAACGATCCTCTCGCCTGGGCTTAAAGGGGGGCACATCTCGGCCACCGACCTACATGTCCCGTACAAAAGCGATGCCTTTGGTAGTTTAGGGTACAAATAATTGTAATAAGTTTTGGAGGTGAGACGAAAAGGAGAGGACTCGTCTGCAAATATACAGTACTCTTTTGTACCGTTTACCAATAAGTACTGGCAGATTTCAAAAACGATTTCGAGAGGGACGTTTTGCATAGGTATACATACACGTAGGGGTGCGCGGACGCTTATATAGAGACACCAAGGTTCGCGGGAAAGTGGGAAATGTTTTTTTTAAAAATACATATCCCTCATGGACTATTCTTTCAGTGACTCCCAAACGAATGCGGCGCGGGTCTTTGCGCGGGCGCGCCTGCCCACAAGCCTGGTTTGTTACAAGAGCCGGCGCGCTAACAGCAACGAAGACAAGATCTACTCGGACATCGCGAACGGGGCTCTGGGAGAGATGGCGGCAGAGCACATGCTGCAGACCGTGTTTGGCTCCTACGCCACGAGCGTGAGTTCCCCCGACTTTACGGTGTACGAGACAGCCGAGAAGAGTTTCGACCCGGACTTGGTGATGACGTTTGGCGACACCAAGATAAAGACGCACGTGAAATCTTTCTTTGGTAGTCGCAGGACGAACTACAAGCCCTCTTTTTGCTTTCAAAAGGTCAAGGGTGAAAGCCACGTGGACAATGAGCTCGCTCATATAGTAAAGGGGGGAGAAGCTTTAGATCTCCTTATAGCGGTTGTTGTGCACGACAGTTTCTACGAAAGCGGTGATTGGACGAACGCTGACCAGGAGAACATCGGCAACTGCTGCACGGCGTTTGGTCCATTTTCTCTGCAGGACGTCGAGGACAACGACCTGTGGCGCCAACCATACTCCGTACGGGTGAGAAACAACAAGCGCGTGCTCTACTTGGAAGATTTGCTTACACTGCAAGTCGTCGAAAGCTTTGAAATTAATTGAATTTTACTATTGTGATTAAATAAAAGAATTGTTTTAATTACCACAATTGCGTGCGTGTTCTATGATGAAAAATAATGCCTGCCTGCGTTTATGGCAAAAAGCGCAGCGGCGGCGACGGTCAGCGGGTGCAGCCCCGTGAAAGGGTTCGCAGCCGCGGGTGATACGGTCTGCTTCTTGGAGTTTTTCATTTTCGAAGCGTGCAGCAACGCAGTAGAAAGAGAAGCGTTGTAACTTACGTTGCAGTTGTACCCGAGTGCTGCACACTTTGATCTCCACTCGTCCATCAGCGCGTTCGTCATCCGTTCAATATTGCTCACCCGCAATTTAAACCCACTTCGGTGCGTGTACCCGTAGACGTCCACCTGAAGGTCCATATTGGATGGCGTGGCGTATTTCGTCATGGAGTAAGCAAGACTATCTGCGTCATCCGTTGTTTTTTTGTCTCTAACCTTGGAGTGCGCTCTACTCCTGACCTTTTGGCTAGAAGAGGCCATCGAAAGGTATATACTGTGGCCTGGGGTCTATGCAAGAAACACCTGCGTGGTAAATACTATGAGCGTAGATGTTCCCGGACGCATTGCCGTGTCCGACAAGGAAACGGTCAAGTCTGTGTACGAGCTTCTGGGGCGAACGACGGGGCCCTCTGACTTTGTCAGCACACTTCGCGTCGTAGACACTCTCACAACGCGCTTCATTTTCCAAATTGGCAACCCTCGAGATCTTGACATGACGACAGTGCGGAATCTGTCTCTCAAGATGAGCACGGCTCGTTCTGTGAAGTTTGACCTACCGCGACGGGCAATCGTGATCGAGTGCTGGAGAGAGTCTCATTCGAGTAAAAAGAGCCGAAAGGGGACGAAGCGAAAAAGAGAGGAGGGGATTGAACTAGAAACGATTGAAAAGCTACCGGCGTACATAGAAGAGAAGTTCAGCGAACTTCCCCCAGCGCCAGCCTCCTCGGATATTCCGATCGTTCGGTCCATCCTGCTTTGGGTGTTGAATCGTCCGGAGGAGTTTTGCACGTTTGATTTTGACATCGAGCGCAACGACGAAGACAAGGTGTTCGACGTGTACCTGCGTGGTTTCGACGCGTTCTCCCTCGCGTTCGTCAAGGATCTCATGGCCCAGTTCAAAACGTTTGTAAAGGATTTTATTCTCAACTGGAGCTTGCAGACGCTGATGCTGCGCGTGTCTCGATAAACATACAATATTTTTTTCACTGGGGTATATATGATAAGGTTCGTTTTTTTGAGAGACCCACCCATAGATTTCTGTTTCTGTTAGGAGAATCATGGCTTCCCGCAAGCGTGACAATTTTGGACGGTTCAGCTCCAGCAATGGGGGCACAGACCTCTCCCGTTTTGGACAGGAATCCATGTCGTACAAGAAACCGCGCAACATGGGCATCCACGGCAGTATGCCTGGATATCCGGGTGCCGTGGGGGCCATGGGCTCCAGCCAGGCGCCCCCGGACGCCTCGTCTCTGGGAACCTCGTACTCGTCGGGGGTGATCGACCTAGGCAGTAATTCTACAAGTTCGGTCCCGGTCCAAGCACGCCCTTGGAGCACCACGTCAAACATCCCCCCACTGTCTGCGGGCGCCCTGATGTTTGCCCGCAGAGACGGAAAACTCGTGTCCCACGGCTTGTCTAAACAGCTTCGCTCCGTAGCCGACCTTCCTACTATGAACTGGCTCCTCCGAGAATCTCTGGACCAGCAGCGAGTGGGAAACATATCAAAGTCAAGCGACATGAGCGCTTCTTCGTACACAAAAAAATCCGGGAGCGTGATGGGGACAGCGACGCAGCCCAACACCGGGTGGAGCTTTGTAGGTTCGCTGAGAAATTCATACCAAGCACCCGGCAGTCCAATTATCTTGCACAATGTCGATGTTTTTGGTAGGACGAAGATTGCCAATCTGTTCGGTAGGTCCGTAAAGTCCGGTGATCACTTGGGTATTGCTTTGCTGCCTGTGGACCTTTCGAACTTTACTACGGAAAAGGGATATTCCATGCTCGGCCCCAGCTCGAAATCCACCATCACGGAAGACTATCTTCTCACATTGTGCGACGACTCAGTTATGGCCGCAAAGGGACTTGCCTGCGAAAACGCTCTAGGAGAGATTTTTGACACGGGCGGGGAGTACCACTGCTGGCAGTGGATGCCTTGCATCAACGGAATCGTTTGTAAGGAGTTTTGGTCTTTGTGGTCAGAAAAGGGCGAGAGAGAGGACGATAATTTTGGAGTGCGCCGGTCGGGCGCGCCACACGAGGATTTCATCGACTACGTTCACCTGGGCACCGTTTCCAACAGTTTGATGCGGGGTCGCTGCATATTATCGCAAATGAAGAAAGCACCCTTTGAAACAAACACGTATACCCTGTGCCCACAGCTGGAGCTGCTTATGGAATAGAACGTACCAAAAACAACAGAATTTTTTTTTGAGTATAAGCTCTAACAATATTTTTTACTACACAAAAGTCTATACTATTTTTCTGCAATGTCTCTCAACCCTTCCGTAATCCCCCGCCGTTTGGCTCAGCCCCACGGCGCTTACTTCAACGCCGTGCTCTCTCCTAACATTACCGTCACTCGCAAATATGGAGGTCGCCACCGCTCCACCAAGAATTCTACCATCACGCCTTTGGCAAAACAAACTCGCGAAAGTATGACCGCATCGGAGCAAAACCAGGTCGAACGCCTCAATGCTAACCTGAAGTTTACTGCAAACGACGAAGTGTTTGATTGCCGTGTCGGAGAGCCGCTTGTCTCCAGCTTTTCCGAGTCGGGGTTTTCTCCGCACGGGCGCGGGTTTGTGTTCTCAAGCGTCAACGGGTTCACGACGCAATTCAACGAGTCCGACCCCAACGAGGCGCTTTACAAATCGGACTGTCAGTTTGCAGGATTGTGTCAGAGTGATTTCACCTCGGCGAACGCATCCCTCCAGGAGCAAGGGCTCGCGGTTCAGTGCTCTGGAATTAAGTAAGTTGATTCTGTTGATTCTGTTCCCTCTTTTCTTTTTTCTCGAAACTTGTGCTCACATACCTTAACTCTTCGACCTTTAAAAAAACAGGACTATCCTAAACGATAGCTCGGACACAATTCATATGGGCGATAAGCTAATGCTCCACATCCCAGAAAGACCCGGTACCTCTCGCCGCGGGGTGCCTCTGGAGAAAGTGCGTTTCTCGCTCAAGCGCGTCCCCGCCGACTTCATCGAGTCTACCGTTATCCCCCGAATGTTGCGGGCTGTCGTAGAACAGAAGGGTTTGGGAGAAAAGATCGCCAATAGATATTTCTCCAATGGCGAACAAATGGATATCATAAAATTCCAGGAAGCTCTTAAAATGGTAGCGCCTGCAATGATTGCGTCGTTTCGTAAATCGGCGCGTTTAGTCGTCGCAAAGGCTGTTTCCAGTGGCCGCCCAGACCATCAAATTGATGTGAAGCTGACTGCACCCTCTTTTATTTAGAATCATTACTATAAACAAAGTCAAAGCTTTACTTTTGTTACATGTCTCATCGCATTCTACTATGGCTGCTGCCCTCAAAACATCAAAAAACAAAGAAGACGAAAGTCCATCCTGTACCATCGACCTTGGAGAATCCCAGCAAAAGATGGTACGGGCTCTCATCGAAGCCAGGTCCACCAAACGAGGTGCAAAAAGCCAAAGCGAGTCTGAGTCTCTTTTCACCCGCGCCTCTCTGCTATTCTCCAGAACTGGGAAATCAACGGATCTAGCAAGCATCGTAGATCGCAGTTCGAATTTAACTGCGCTGCGCCGCACCGGGTTTGTTCCCGAGGATTTCATCCAATCTGGGCCCGAGATGACGTTCAAACGCCTGTTGAAAGCTTACGCGCTCGAAGACCTAGTTAAGTTTGGGTTCACGTTTGACCATTTTTGCCAGCTGGGCTTCGACACGGACGATCTAAAGTCGTTTACCTCAGAGAACTACAGAGCCCTCTCTCTCACAGCACCCGTTATTTTGGAACGCGTGCCGCTGACGGGCGAAGACCTAATCGGGTTTGGTTTCGAGCCTCATCTGCTGCGCGAACTCCGCTTCACTTTTTCTCACTTTACCAACAATCTGAAGATGACATCAGAACAATTAAAGCAGCTCATGTCAGAAAGAGACATGAAAATGTACTTTGCTCCCTCTCAGTCGGAACTCGGAGCGCTGCAGAAAAAAAACACTCCGAACCAAAGCCGCTTTTTGCAAACGAGCAAGTCAAGCGCACTCAACTTTTGATCCTATTCAACAAAACCAGCGCCCTCTGGAGCAAGTAAACGGAAGACGGGTGCTTAGCTGCAAGGTAAACGCCGCGCAAGACGGCGGCGGCGCTCACTGCACACACGGTCGCGTCCATGGCGTCGATCCCCCGGGAGCCGTACGAGAAAGCCTGTAAGGCGTACTGCGCGGCCTCCGCGGCACTCTCGTCCAGGCTGGGCTTTGACACGGGCAGCGCGGATACATGGGACATCTTATGCTATCAAAAAAAAATCTCTTTATTATATACACGGTATTATATACACGGTTTTCTCACAGTACAACCACATCTTCTTCGGAGTCCACGCTCGATCTGGTTCTCGACGTTGCGAGAAGATGCTCCTCATCAAGCCTCGGCGATAAGTCCACGTCGAACCTGCACGTGGGGCACTGTCTTGGCATCTTGGCCAACCACACCGAGACGCAGTGTCTATGGAATATGTGCGAGCACTCTAACTTAATTTTGTCGCAGTTGAGGCGTACCTGTTCCAAACAGACGACGCACGTGGGGTACTCCCTCGGTAAGATGTTTTCTCTGCTCAGGCGACGCCGCAGCGAGCGCAGACTTGTACGCGCGCTGCGACGCGTCAAAATTCTCATTTCCGTTGTGGTCAGAGGCACATTCTGGACAGGTTGCTCGGTGTGGAAACTTCTGTCCATTGCAACACCCATCGCAACTTCGTGCGGCAACATTATTTGTACGCGATAAAGCGAACCCTCTTGTTCCGCGGTTTCCCCGTCGCCGCTGTTCTCCTCGATGAAATTTCTCACGTTCTCGTCGCTCGGGAGCCTTTCTCTCCCCACCAGAGACTCAACGGCGGACTCGACCCGCCCCGGGAGTCTTTGGGCCTCGGCATCCAAAACGTTATGGAATGTGTACTCGACCAAAACAAGCTGCACACGCGGAACAAATCTAGCCATTCTTTTAGTTAGTGACCTACAATCAATTATATATTTGAACTAATTATCTTCGTCTCCTCTCGCTATACAAAACATACGGAGCAAGACCACAAAGAAACAAACACTGCTGTTGGCGGCGTGCGCCATTATGCTTCCTAATAAATAATCTCTCAAGTCTGGTTGAAGAACGTAATACCCCAACCCCCAACCAACTAGAAAACAGATATAAGCCCCTACAAGAATACCGACGTGCTTGGCACGCTGCCGGTTCAATCTAGACTCGGCAGACGCGCAAACCACCACAACAACAACAACAAAAACGGAAGCTGGGTATAACCAAGGGTCCGACTTTCATGTGAAAGACCCGTCTAAAATGCCGCGCGGCAGTTCGAAAAAGTATAGAGACAAAGAGAGGCGCGAGGGCGGCGTAGAAATTCAAGAGCGCGAAGAATCGGACTATTCAAGCGATGAAGAAATTACCATTATTCATGAGAACAGGAAGCAAAGAGCCAAAAGGGCGGCTAATAAGGTTGCGAGGAGGGTTAAAGAGGAGCCCAAATGCCGCAGCGTAATGTTCCGATACTGCCTTTTGTAAGTTCATTTGTTCGTTTGTTTATTTTTCTCCGCATTCCTTTACATACGCACTCACCACGCGCTTTCATTGCTCTTAATCTACCATAGTCTTGTTGTGCTGAGCCTGGGAGTCGGTATGGTTGTGAATTTATACGGAACGTACGGGTAAGTACGGAACACTGCCTCTCTTTTACCACTGGTTTTATCACTGATCCCCAACTCACACTCGTTTTTCTTTACTTTTCTTTTGCAGAGAGTATGTTACTCAGGCCATATTTCCGCCCCGGACAAGCTCCGCCGCTCTTGTGTGTGTCGAAGAAGACCCTGTTCTGAAAAACGACTACATGGTGTCCTACGACCACTTTGAGGGCGATAACCAAACGAATGGCGGGTGGGCCTTTCTCAACGCCACGCAGCCCACGAAGAGCCTTCTCATGGCGTGGGAATCCAAACATCTTCTGGGCCACAAACACGCGCACATGGTGGATATTGCATGGGCCACAAAAAGCGTGCTGAAAGTTTGGGTATCCAACACCACAAAATGCATCAGCTTCATTGTATGGAGCGTTTAATACACTCACACATACATATGAATATAAATAAGTACACTTTCTTTTTATCAAAAAGGTCTGCAACTGGTTACAGTACTTAACCATACTTCGTATACAACTAAGTACTGATAGGAATCTTCGGCGGAAAACTTCGATTTTTGGAGGTGTGTGTGTGCACAAAGATTTTGCCGTGTCACACACACAAATTTCCTCAAAAAAATCGAAGTTTTCCGGATCGGTGATTTAGTAGTTTAGTCTATAGTTCGTTACATCTAAGTACTGTAAAAATGTGTAATATTGAGTGTTTTAGTATACCTACATACATAAAAGTGGACCATTACCAGAAAAGAGCGAAAAACACTATTTGGGTACGTATTGGTACTTAGTTGTATTA